>JAEEGH010019383.1_pt1 | contig 14271 bp, 7 predicted proteins | sample 9134181 | NCBI WGS metagenome assembly JAEEGH01 (sample SAMN16246544, study PRJNA631951) | gut metagenome | biome: gut microbiome; feature: rumen; material: DP-attached | host: Bos | place: Iran: Karaj | collected 2018-10 | reverse complement strand
AGACTTCTGAATGTTCTTTTCATTGTCGCTTAGTTTAGATTGTGAAACTTATTGTTAATTACCTTATTTATTATCATAGCGTATGAACTCTGCGGGGCCGGTGGTGAAGAGGTTGCCGTAGTGGTCGGCGTTCACTATCTTGGCGTGCGAGCCGAGCGTGTGCTGGGCGCAGTAGAGGAAGATGTCGCGGAAACTGCTCTGCGGATTGTCGGTGAGACAGGTGACGAGGTTCAGCGAGAAGCGGTCGCACATCCAGATGCGGGCGTCGTTGTTCCAGTGGTCGGCCCACGACTGCTCGGCGGCACTGGCCCCCGACATGGCGAGCACGCCGGGTATGCCCTCGACGGCACGGATGACGCGCTCGCCGTAGCAGGGCTCGGCGGCGATGCAGAGCTTGCGGAACTGCATCTGGCTGGCCGTCTGGCGCAGCATATCGGCGGTGAAGCCCTGGCCGGCGTAGGTGTTGCGCCAGCAGAACTCGTCGGCTCCGCCCTGCGACTGGCTGCGGCCGTGGCCGCTCCAGTAGAAGAGCACGTTGTGGCCCTCGCCCTGAGGGAGGACGACGGGGAGGCGCGACGAGGCGCGGCCCATGAGGATGTCGGCGATGTCGCTGGCGGAGAGGTCGCGGCTGTCGTAGTCTACTACGGCTTTCGGCAGTTGGTCGGTGCCGCCGAGGAGGTCGGGGCCGTCGGGGGCGGTGCGGATGACGCCTGGCTCGGGGTTGGCGCGATGGGAGGCTATCGACTTGTCGAGGATGAGGATGATGTGGTCGTCGGGGTAGCCGCCACGGCGCAGGGCCTGGTAGATGTTGAGCACGTCGGCCTGGTGGCGGTAGTTGATGTAGCCGTCGGAGCCCTGCACGAGCACGGCATACTGGTCGGTCAGTGCGGGATAGGCGAAGTGGTGGTCGGTGCCGGCACTGGCCTGCTCCATGAAGTCGGCGATGGCCTGCTGCTCGTTGTAAAGGTAGAGCCAGGCGGCGTTGGCGTCGGTGGTGCGCCCGCCGGTGGTGCCGAAGTACTGGCGGTGGACGATCTGGTCGTCGATGATCTGCCAGCGCACGTAGGTCGTGGTGGTGGCGGCGGTGTAGGTGTCGCGGTCGAAAGCGATCTCGCCGGAGGCGCCGATGAAGTGGAGCAACTGGCCGCGCTCCAGGGCGGAGAGGTAGATCTCCATGGCGGTGGCATCCCAGGCGGAGCCGCCCATGGGGGCAGCGGCAGAGCCGGAGGTGATGGCGATGATGGCCTGGTTAAATGAAGAATGAAGAATGAAGAGTGAAGAATTTGCTGCCGCCGTGGGGCGGTGCTCGACGTAGCAGGCGGCGAAGGCGGCGAGCATGAGGGCGTCGTAGAACTTGCACTCGGCGAAGGTGGGCAGTTGCGAGAAGCGCGTCTTGTAACTCAGTTCGAAGCCCGTGCCGGGGTCGGCGTAGGGCGAGAAGCCTTCGGTGCCCTGCAGTATCTTCGTGCCGCGCGGGCCGAGGGCCGTCAGGGCATCCTCGCTCAAGCCCGAGAAGGCGAAGTAGGTCTGGTAGGTGGCGTTGAACAACTGCCAGAACTGGTCGTTGGCGGGGTCGTCGGGATTGGTGCTGGGCATCATGTCGCCCAGGTCGGGGTCGTCGAGCATCGCCTTGCGGTTGGCACGCACCACGTCGTACATCTGCTGACCGGTCTCCACGGCACAGAAGATGGCGGACTGGAGCAGCGGGTTCTGGCGCATGACGGGGCGATAGTCGCTGAGCAGCGAGAGCAGTTCGGCGGTAGAGCCGTACTGGAGGTTGCGCTGCAGTTCGATGCCGTCCTGCTGGGCGTAGAAGGGCGCCCAGTAGTTGAAGGTCATGCCGTAAGCATCGTCGGGCGAGAAGACGCCGCACATCGTGGGGCCGATGTCATCGATAAAGTCCTTATACTGGAGGTTGCGGTACTGGCTCTCGGTGGCGAAACCGCTCATGAGCAGGCCGGCGAAGTTGACATCGGTCTCAGTGAGCGACCAGAGGAAGGGCGACTGGTTGGTGCTCTGTCCGCTGGTGGTGACGGCATAGCGGCGGATGACGTCCTCGCTGGTGGCCGTGGGAGCGATGAGTGGCTTCTGTGTTTTCATGCAGGCAGGGGCAAACTCGGCCACGCCCTCGTTGGAGAACGGGCCGATGACGGCGACGACGGTGCTGTCTGAGGCCAGGCGGGTGCTCAGCTCGGCGAGGTCGGCCGACAGTTCGTCGTACCACGCTATCTTGAGATCGATGGCCAGCGTATCGTGCATCTGTGCCTCTCGGAAGTTGTCAAGAAACCAGTCGGCGGTGCGCTCTAAACGGGACTTCGTGGCAGCGTCGCCGATGGGCGCCACCACGGCCACGGTCTTTTCCACCCAGTGGCGGGCGGGAACAATCTCCGTGCGGTCATCCTCCTGCTTACAGGAAGTGAAGAGTGAAGAATGAAGAATGAAGAATGCTGCGCACAGCATCGCCAGCCAGTCTATTCTCTTACCTCTCACCTCTCGCCTCTTACCTCTAAATTTATTTCCCATAATCTGCCTCCTTTCTGATAGCATCGTTGTGGATGGTGTTGCGCAGCTCCTCGGTGAGCGGGGCGGCGTTGTGGTAGTCGAGCAGGCCGTAGAACAGGCTGTTGTCCGTCGTGACCTCCACGCCCGTGTATCCGTCGGCGAGACCGAGCGACTGGTGCTTGGGCATGCCCTCGGGCGAGAGCCACTGCTCGATGCAAAGGGCTATGGCGCGGTCGATGTGCTTGACGGTGGACAGCGAACTGTTGGACGAGTCGTAGTAGGTGTCGATGCCCATGAAGTCGTAGCCGCCCATCAGGTCGTTCAGGTGCTGGAACGTGCGGGCTGCACCGCCGCAGATGGGCACGAGCATGTGGAAGTAGCCTGTCCACTCGCGGTCGATCATGATGCGCATGGCGGTGGTGTCGGCGATGGTGAAGCCGCCAGCCACGTCGTCGGAGAGGTATTCGGTGACGAGCGTCTTGCTGATGCCAAGCCGTTCGGGGTACTGGATGTAGTCGACGTTGAAACCATCCGTAAAACCATCGACGGCTCCGGCCACCGACTCCACCTTGGGATTGGCGGGCAGGAGCAGCACCTCGGGAGCGAGGGCCTGGGCAATGACACCGGCCTCGTACATCGCACCGTAGTAGGGCAGGTAGAGCGTGGAACCCTTGCCGTCGAGGGGCTTGTCGGTCTCGAGATAGAGCAGGTCGGCATAGGGGTTGGCGGCGAGGCGATCGTTGTTCTGGCGCAGGTAGTCGTCGTAGCTGGCGGCGGCCACGATGAAGAGGCGGCGCACGGTGTCCTGCGCTGTGCTCATCTGCTCGAACAGCGTCTGCAAGTAGGCCAAGCCCTCCTCGCGGGTGGAGGGCGAGAGTTGCATGGTGCGCAGGTCGTGCTCCTTGGCGGCCTGCTCCACGCCCTGGTAGATGAGGTCGTTGTAGTTGCCGTCGCCCACGGCGTTGGGGTCGTAGATGACGGTGACGAGCGGCTTGACCGACGGTGCATCGGCGGGGTCGGTCTGATAGATGACGTCACCCTCCTTGGTGCAGGCGGCGAGCGTCAGCATGGCCGCGAGTATCAGGATAATCTTCTTCATTATTAAATCTATGTTCAAAAAGTTAAATTGACGTTGGGGCACAATAGAACCATTAGAATTGAATACGTATATTCAATATACCCACGATGTCAATGCACTTTCACCTTTCGGCTCGATGCAGGGGCAAAGATACGAAGAAATTGGTTAAAATTTGTCACCCCCCCTAAAATAATGTTAAAAGCCGGCAAATAATTCCTGTTTGCGCCCACAGCCATTTTTCGGGGATCATGGGGTGATTCCCGTTCGAAGGCACTTCCGCTCGGAAATACTCAAATATGTTTGGTATTTCATTCGCTTATTCGTACCTTTGCACCCGTTATGGTACAGCAAATAGAAATAATCCTGAAGCCGAAACTTCGCGGTAAAGACTCTATGAGAAGGAATGCATTGAACCTGCGCGACCTTGGAGTGCTATTCGAAAGATGGAGCCGGCATGGGAGAAAACATGTGGGTCGAATTTTCGGCTGACGTCGGGCACATAGGAGACCTCTTTGGGTTGATAGCGTTTCCGCGATTATTTTAAAAGATGAGCGATATGGATAGAAAAATTAGCAAACAAATATTGCGGTGGTAATAGCTTCCGAAAGTGATCACAGCGCTCGGCTCTGCCGCTTTCTTGCGCTCCGTAGGTGCTCAGGCGCTACGCGGACGTCTTGCGAAGAACCGTCACCTGATCATTTAGTTGAAAATGCTTATGTGATTTCAACTGTCAACCACAGATAATTTGAAGTTTGTTTTGCATTTTGCCAGGATTTCACTACCTTTGCACCCGAAAGCATCAAGAGCAGTAGCCTTTTGAGGTTAACTCGCCAACCGAGTTTTGGAAACCACGGTGGTCAGTACGATGCGGAAGCAATATTATTCACTTCAAAAAATTCCAAGTTATGCAACAGCACATTTATTACATCAAGGCTGCGATTAAGCGAATACAAAGAAAGCTCGCTTTCTTTGTTGAGCGAAAGCAGGCTCGGCCACAGGCCAAGTTTGCTCTGCGTTTCGTAGACATGCAGATTCCCGAGTTAATAACCGTTTTCAACGCCCAGGTGCAGAACAGAGGCTGGTCCTCTATGCGAGCCTATCACGACCAAGCACTCCTTGACGAGTTCCAGCGTCGCGGCATTGATACTTCTGCCGTATATGATGGCAGGGCCATATCATTTGCTTATCCTGTCAGGTACGACATGACCGGCAATCGACTTATAGCCAACGGCTGAACATCCTCCCATCATACAATACTCCGCCCTTGGCAGTCTGCTCTTTGCCAACGGCGGGGTATTATATTCTTGAAAAAAATGCAATGCAATATTGCAATATTAGGGGATTTATAGTTAGTCATACGGGGCTCAATGCACACTACTCTTTCGCATTCAGATCTTTCAACCTTACGAAATAGAAGGGCATTTGGGGTGTCCCCCAAACGATGGCAGGTGTGTTCTTCAAATCAAACACCTTATATCTTATTGATTCGTCAGTACCATCTTCTTTACGTATGCGCAACATATAATAGAAAGGATTGCCTGGCTTTGGATAACCTTCGTTCGTAAGTTTTTCCTTCGACCACACATCGTGTCTGCTCTTTACAATCTTTCTAATATTGCCGACTTCAGTTTCTCCTTTCACATGCAACAATAGGTATTTGGCCTGCATGATAGGTGAGTCGGCCATCTTCTCCAAAGGAATATTATACCAGCAGTTCTCTAATGTCCAGTTCCTTTTCTCTTCGTTTCCTGCAACGGCAATCATCACCAAGTCATCCACAACACCGGCTTTCTCTTCTTCCGATACGTATGCCAACGTTCGCTGCGGTTTTGCTTTCGACACATGACTCTCTGTTGTCACATGTTCTATCAGGATCTTGTGCAGATGCTGTTTCAAAAGTCGCCCCTCCAATTCCTCATTGGCATTAGGTAGTAGAGGGAAGGCACCAATGTTCACCTCTTCCACACTGGTACTGAAATATCGCTGACTGATATACTCGTCATCACCTCTGCCAGGAAACAAGATGTAGCCACCAATGATTTCCTTTGAGCGATATGGTTCGTGTTCCTTGCTATAATAGATGGCATCACGGTATCTATGCATCTGGTTAATAGCATCGGTGGGTGGATAATCGCCGCCTTTTCCTCCTAATTCTGCATCTTCATCGATATCTTGTTTCTCAAAATCTGTATCCAGTATTTTATCGTTGATGACCCTGTATTTTGCATCATATAGATAAGTAAGTAATGTCTCACCGGAATCCTTGCTGATGTTTAGCACGATGTCGGGACGCTGTTCTGTGGTAGCCGTATGAATACCCATACCGTATTCTCCACCTCCACTTCGACGATTAAAAGTGTGTTGATAGTGCAATGTGACAATATCATCTTTGTGAGCCAACAACTGTGCTTTACGTTCCTCATCATCTTCTTCCTGTGGTGCTGGATAGCGGAACTTCACCACATGTTCCAACGAAGAATCTGTGAATGGGTTCAACAGTGTACCCTTAGGTTCTGTTACCAGCAACTCGTAATCCGGATCGTTCCTATTGATACCCATCACCTTAGCCACCATTTTCTTCATCTTGATGAAACACCAAAGTTCGTAGATTTCCCATATCTGCAACGTACCGATGTTGGCAGCACCATGATAGAGGTCTATACCACGCTTCAGTTTTAGCCAGTCCTTGTATATCTGCTGATAGCCAGCACGGTTCTGTAATACCAGACTCTCTTGTTTTAGTCCATCGAACTTGCCGACCCCCTTAAAGAACGGATGTTTCTGCATCTTGCGTAGTACGTTCTGATAGTCTATCCATTGCTGGCGATGTCTTTCTGAAAGATCTTCTTGGGTTTTACTGAGTACTGTTTCTATGACTTGTGACAACCGACGGCCTATGCTTTGCAGCGTATATTTCACAAAACGGTTTTCCATCGTATCCTGAGTAGAACGGGCCTCATCATAGCTGAAATAGCATTCCTCAAGAGTTCCTTCTTTTTGCTTTTCTCCCAACCGTTCTTCCATCTCGGGAGTCCAGTACTTAATCTGCTCTGCCCGCTTGGAAGTACGATACTTCACAATCTGTGAATGTGGATTCGCTATTACTCTGCTGACGTTCTTCACATAGTTGTCAACGATGCTCTGGAAGGCCTGCATCCATGTGGCATCATTGTTCAAATGCCCTCGACTGAACTGTTGAATGGTGATGCTCAAGTAACGGTAGATAACATCCTGATATTCATCGTTCACCTCACGAAGCAGGGAGGCATAGTCGTTTTTGGTATCCAATTTAGGTGAAACGACATCGAAACTCACAAATGTATCTCGCTGCCGTCCGTTCTTCGTATAACTGAACTCTAAACGGAATACGCCTGGTTCATTCAAGAAGTCTAACTCTCCCGTCAAGGACTTTTCACGTTTATCCTTTTCTTCATCGCAGAAGAAACTATCCTCAACATCTTTTCTTACATGACGAACTTCGGGTTTGGAATCCTCGTCAATTCCGTGGAAGACGATTCTAACCTGATACTTGCACGTCTCATAGAACACTGGCCACTTCTCTTCCCAGTTCTTACCTTTGGGTAATCCCTCTAGTAGTCGCGTTACTGGGTTGTATAGTTCCAGTTCGCATTCATCTTGGCTGTTATACGTACAATAAGCCTCAGGCGCAGCCAAGTTAGGATTTGTTCTTCGGGTGTAATCAATTCTCCCTCTGAACTTCTCCCATGCGTAGCTGATGTCCTGCGTGCGGACTACTACCTCGTAGTCATCCTCGCATTTCAACCTGAGCACCTCTGTCTGCATACCTCTGCTGTGTGATTATGGCCAGAACCGAGTGAACTCCTGATTTCCCAGTCGTTCAATCATCTCCTGTATTTTCTCGCGTGCCGTTTGCTGATGCGGCTCGTCTTCACTGATTACGATGTTGGGAGCCAATTCCTTCAGCCATTCCAATCGGTTTTCGTGAGTGATGTCGTTCTTTTTCTTGAACTCCGAAGAGAGGTTAAACATATCCGCATCGCCTTCTATTCTCGGCAGAATCTTCATCAGCAGTATGCGGTCTAAAGCCTTATCAATAATACTATCGATATCGCCATCCTCTGCAGGATCATCTAGCATTACACCAATCATTATCGTCAACTCGTTCAGCACACGATAGCTCACTTCGAAAGGCGTACCCTTCAATGCCTTGTTGATATTGTCAAGTTTTTCAGGAACCTCCTCTATAATCTTAGCTGCCACATCAGAATGCTCTTTCAGAACCTCATCTGCCGTAACGTATCGCTGTACGAAAGCCTTCTGCCATTTTTCTTGCTCAGCCTCATCGAGGTATTCCAAATCTTTGCTACCACCATACATGTCACTCAGTTTGCCCCCGTTCATCTCTATAGTCATAGCACGGTCAATCACCTTGCGTGAGAATTGGTGTGTTGTATCGTCCATGTTCACTGTTCCGATGATGATGACATTGTCGGGCAGCGTTAGGCCAATCGTTGTCAAATCTGTTTTTTTGCCAACTTCTTCGTCAATATCGTTTTCCGTCTCAATGCCAAACAACTTCATATAGATATCACGATCAGTTAGGTTCATTGAGAAAGCCTGTCCCGTACTGACATTCTTAGTAGTGCTCATTTGCCCCAACTCCCTAAAGTATCTGGCTTCAACTATGGGGTCGGTCTTTATCACCTTCATATCCACCTCATCTGTTCCTGCTATCTTGGGATGTTTCCTCGTCTCCAAAATACTAAGAATCTCAGCAAAATAGTGCTCAACAGGCGCTAGATTCATCTCGTCCAAGCAGACGAAGAATGGCACCTTGGGGAACATCTTTGCTTTCACCAAGAACATCACGAACTTCTTGAACTGATAACCTGCCTGCCCCAATCGGCTGTAATAGCCCAGTAGTTCTGTAGAGTCATGCCAGTTTGGTTTCACCTCTATCATGCAATAATTGCCAGGAGTAGTTCCCTCTTCATCTTGTAAGTATTGGGGGCATGACTTAAATGCCAGTTCGCGCACAATACGACTTTTGCCTGTACCAGATATGCCAGCAAGTAGGAGGAATGGCTTTGTTCGGATAGCGTTAAGATAAACATCAGTGTTTTTGTTATCTTCATTCGGAGATGTTATAATATTTTTTCGAGGACCGCCCATCGGATATAATTCGTCGAAATTCGTTTGGCTCACAAGAATGTAATCAGCCGTGTCAAGTGCTGCATATAAAGGCTGAACAAATGGTCCCCTGCTCAATTCGCCAGGTGAAGCTGCCACAGACTTTCCATCTGCAGTAATATTTTTACTCAGTGAAGTTCCTAATTTACCTGCTACTATTGATAGCAAATTACTATCCGAATATAGAGTGTCATTATATTCAATTCTCTTTTCTCTTGTATCGAATGTATTATTGATATCTACGACACTTAAATGGAAGTCCTTAGCAAACATTGCTAATAGTTTATCATGAGTGATATCATCAGGAAGTGGAGATGTACGATAAGCCCAAACGATGATGTCAAAAATATTAGGTATAGTTTGTCCCTGCTTGTCAAAGAAATCGTTCCATTGGGTAGAGAACTTAACATACCATTCCTTCCCATTGTCGATATAACTCTTTTTACTTCCTAAGCAAAAGAGCTTTTCAATATAAGTAGACAAGCTACTACAGTTAACAGCATAAGTCCGACCGGGAACAATCATGCTATCTAATTGGTGCATTATTGCCAACACCCCCCATGACTTGTTTGTTATTGAACCTTGAAAGCCCTTATATGCATTAGCAACGCTTTCGGAAGAAAAGTACTTCATAACTATTTGTTTTTATTATAAGTCTGAATCATTTCTTTCATAATCAACTTGATGATTGGCACACTCACAGAATTGCCTAATTGATGATATGCTTGTGCATCAGAAACAGGGAACTTGAAATCATCAGGGAATCCTTGTAACCTTTGAGCTTCTAATACAGAGAGTTTTCTTCTTATATCCCATAGCTTAGGTGTTCTATTTGCGATAATCGTTGAAGCATAGGTATCAAGACAAGAATAGAATGCTTCTTGTATTTGCGTCTTAGCTACATCACCAACATGAAAACGTAGTGAGCCGTCAGGTTTCTGAAAAGAGTATATTCCATACTTGCCTTTTTTCGTATGGGGCTCGTATTTTGAATTATCGTGTTTAACTCTATCGCCTGGTTTCGCAATAGAGAAATGATAATCAATCCTATCTAACTCGAATTGAGGAAGCCTTAACGATGGGTTGTCATCATTCAAGTTCACAATATCTCTTAAAATAGGATGCCCACCAATAGGTTTGGGCCAAGAGAAATCAACATCCTTACGGAAAGCGACACAATACCAACGCTCTCTTTTTTGAGGTAAGCCAAAGTCTAGGGAAGAAAGAATGGTCCAATGAGGAAAGTATCCTAAATCCTTTAACTTCTCAATAATGATATTCAATGTCTTGCCATTCTCATGAGATTTTAATCCCTTTACATTCTCCAAGAAAACCATAGGCGGTTTATGATACTCAAGAATTCTGCAAATATCAAAGAACAATGTTCCTCTTATCTCGTCATTGAAACCTTGCTTTTCACCAGCATAACTAAAAGGTTGACATGGGAAACCAGCGGCAAGTATATCAAATTCAGGTATGTCTTTCGCCTCAATCTTCTTTATGTCACCTTCTGGTATTTCTCCAAAATTCGCTTGATATGTTTCTTGTGCAAACTTGTCGTTATCAGAAGAGAAGACACACTCTACGTTATTGTCTTCCATCGCAAGGCGAAAACCACCAATACCACAAAACAAATCTATACCTTTATATCTTTTCTTTGACATTTAAAAGCCCTCTCTTCGTTTCGAAAAGGGGGCGTGGAAGAAGATGTGTTTAACCAAGGCCTTGCACAGCCCACATCAGACAACAATCCAGCTGTCCACGCCCGAATGAGCGTAAACATCCTATTGCTTGTCCGACTGATGTGTCCTGTGTGAAGTGCAAGTTCTGGTTAATCAGCCATATCAAGGATGCTAAAGACTCTATATTTCCTTATTCGTTATTATTCGTTTACGTTCTCTTCTAATCAAGAGTTGTCCGCAAACACCCAGTACGAACAGGTTAAATGACTTTGATTACCTACAAATAAAAAGCGCAGGTGCTTACATCTGCCCGTTCGACTTTCGTGGCCTACCACAGCCCCAGAGAAAAACAGACAGAGAAACACCCACGCAGGAGTATATAGACACCCGTAAAGTGTGCGTTGAGGATGCTCGATCCTCGCAGCACACTACGGAGAGTATATACTACACCCCGTGGAGTTACCCCTGCATTTGTTCTTGTTCTCTGTTCGATTGTGGTAGTTTCGAAAGTCCAAAAACAAAGCGTCAGTAACGCCTTCCAATATGTAGTGCTCCACCCATGGACTCCGTCCTCCTCAGAGGACATCGTTGCCGCAATAGGCAGATGCACTTGCAAAGATACAAAATAATTCGGTTATCAATTATAATAAGGTGTAATTTAAATCAATTTTAACCATCTGAAAGAGAAAAACGTTCTTTTACATACTTATGGGGCCATTTTGGAAGCCATCAGGGACTGGCACCTGTCTGCTGGAACTGCAGCGAGTCCTTTATCATATTATTCATCTCCTCAGTAGAGAATATATGACAGGAACCTGTCACCTGTCATACAGTTGAGACCATGAAATGGGATAAATTCAGTACACTACACACACATAAAAAAAATAAATGGTGCTACTCGTGCTACTTTGGCTTGTAATGTGCTGATTATTAATGATATCCTCGGTGCTGGATTGAAAAAAATCGAGCTACTGTCCTGCACCAATCGAGCACCAGCTTTGGAATGTACGTTTCATTTTGGGTATAGGCGTAAAGTGTTTTGCGTATAGGCGTAAAGCATTTTGCGTATAGGCGCAAGGTCGTCGGAACGGCACCTAACCCCTGTCCCCACGGCACTTTCACCTCGTTCGCTTGGTTCCTACACCCTGTTAGAAGGCATCGGAAGGAGTCGAAAGTGCCATCGGAACAACAGCAAAGCATTATCGCAACGACCCATAGAAAGCATCGGCACGAAGGCTCGAAGAGCCAAAACATCAGAAGAGGGGTTTTCAAGGTTTTTTATTAACAATCAACAACCGAAACTTAAATAAAAGAGTTATCATTATGGAAACTAAGAATACAACTTTTAATCGTCCTACCCATGAGGAAGTAAGGGAAATGTTTCGTCGTGCCAAAGCCCGCCAACAATAGTGTTAGGAGTCGGTGAGGACTTGGTTACCAGTCCTGCCGACTCCTAACTGTTTGCAAAGCCTTTGTATAAAAGCTTTTCAGGTATCTGGGTTAGGGGTTAACCTAAATCAGGGTTTATTCAACGTTTTGAGTTTTACAGCGGATAGTCCTCAAAGGCGTAGAGCACCGTAGAAAGGTAGCGCTCGCCCGTATCTGGCAGCAATACGACTATTTTTTTGCCTTTGTTCTCTGGGCGTTTTGCCACTTCGATGGCAGCAAAGAGTGCTGCACCGGCAGAGATACCTACCAGCAGGCCTTCTGACTGGGCAATCTCGCGACCTGTGCGGATGGCGGAATCGTTCTCTACATCGAACACCTCATCGATGATGGATGCATCATAGGTCTTAGGCACAAAACCAGCACCGATACCCTGAATCTTGTGAGGGCCGCTCTGACCACCGTTCAACACTGGTGAGGACTTCGGCTCTACGGCGATGATCTTCACGTTGGGGTTCTGCTCCTTCAGGTATTTACCCGTTCCGCTGATGGTACCACCTGTACCTACGCCGCCAATAAAGATATCGACCTGTCCGTCAGTATCGCGCCAAATCTCAGGACCCGTGGTAGCATAGTGCTTGGCGGGGTTGGCAGCATTCTCGAACTGTTGCAGGATGACTGCTCCGGGAATGCTATCACGCAGTTCCTCTGCGGCTCGGATGGCGCCTGGCATGCCGTCTTTACCAGAGGTGAGGCGCACCTCAGCACCGTATGCCTTCACGAGGTTACGACGCTCCACGCTCATGGTTTCGGGCATGGTAAGGATAAGATGGTAGCCCTTGACGGCTGATACCAGTGCCAATCCTACGCCTGTATTTCCGCTGGTGGGTTCGATGATGGTGGCACCGGGTTTCAGGATTCCCTTTGCCTCGGCATCCTCGATCATCGCCAGTGCGATACGGTCCTTAACGCTACCGCCGGGGTTGAAAAACTCTACTTTTGCTATCACTGGGGTTTCAAGACCCTTTGACTGTGAATACTTGTTGAGCTCAAGAAGTGGGGTGTTGCCGACGAGCTCAGTCAGCTGTTTTGCAATCTTTGTCATTGTCTTATCCTTTAATAATTAATAAATAAATGTTTCTGGGTGCAAAGGTACGGTGATTTCTACTCTCCCACAATCGCCTTTATATGGCATTCTGCCTACCATGAATATGGTATATCACCGTAATTCGTGGTCTGTCATCGCACAAACGCAGGAATCTGACCATACATTTTCGGCTGTTTCCACCATATCGATGATGGTGTAAATAAGAAGAATGATTCCCAAAATAGCTACTGGAGCCCCTATGCCCGACATCAGTGAGAGCGTCAGGAAGAAGCAGCCCATAGGGACACCGGCATTACCGATGGCGGAGACGACAGAGATGAGTATCCATAGTAGAATCGTGCCGATGGTAAGGGATGTGCCACCGTTCTGCATGACAAATAGCGAAGTAACGAGAATAAAGGCAGCGCAACCATTCATATTGATGGTAGTACAGATGGGGAGTACGAAACGGGCAATGTCTTTGCGAACACCCAGTCGTTGCTCAGCCGATTCCATCGTGACAGGCAAAGTGGCGGCGCTACTCTTAGTGAATAGGGCCATCAGTACAGCGGGCATCATGCGGCCTAATACATGAATAGGATTCAGACCCCGTGCCAACAGGAACAGCGGAAGAACAACGAAGAACTGAATTACGTTTCCACCCAGCACCACGAGCACATACTTGCCTATCGAATCAGCTACGACACCTGCACTGACCTGTGCCGCCAACTGGGCAGAGAAAGCCACGATGCCAAGGGGCAGCGTCCAGATCATTCCGCGGATTAACAAGAAAAGCAGATCCTGCAAACCTAATAACCCTTTTACCACGACGGCCTTGTTTTCACTCTCAGGTAGTTTTGATAGACCGATGCCGACAGCAAAGGCCAACAATAGTAACGACAAGACATTGCCTTCAAGGAAGGGACGGACGATGTTATTTGGAATGACCGAAAGTATATGATCGTAGTAAGATTGCTTGGGTGCATCAGCGATAACGCTATCCGCTTGGCTAATCGTTTCCACGGGCAAGTTGCCTGGAGCAATCAAAACATATAGCAAGGCTCCCACGGCGGCGGCTGCAAACGTGGTCAATAACGTATATATTAATGTACGTCCGAAAATTCTCCCTGAACCTTTTGATCCAAAAGTTTCAAACGTCGTAATCACCGCCAATACAATCGTCGGCACAGCCAACAACTGGAACAGCCTTGTATAGACTATAGCTACGAAATCCATCAGACCATTGAGCCAATCGAGTCCCAACAGTCCCAATATCGCACCCACCACGAGCGCCCCAATCCATAATATCGTCTTTTTCATCTTTTCTTCTTTAATGTTTCCGGCTGCAAAGGTACGAAGATTCA
>JAEEGH010019381.1_pt1 | contig 14272 bp, 18 predicted proteins | sample 9134181 | NCBI WGS metagenome assembly JAEEGH01 (sample SAMN16246544, study PRJNA631951) | gut metagenome | biome: gut microbiome; feature: rumen; material: DP-attached | host: Bos | place: Iran: Karaj | collected 2018-10 | reverse complement strand
GATGGCTATTTTACATTCTATGGGACTCCAGATGAATTAAAGGGTTATCCGAATTATTACATTTCTGATGCAGATAGGTTGTTCTGGTGGGACGGCTCTGACGAAGTGGAAATAACTGATGAAACAGAAAAGTGGCTTAACAAAAGAGTTGAGGAATATAAGGAAGCGTTAAAGGGTACTCCGGATGAGGGTGATACGCAGCAATTTGTTAAGGAGCTAATTGATTTACTTTTTGATGTGGAAAATAGATATAAGCGAGTATTTGCTTTTCAGGATATGTTTTATGAGTTTATAGCTAATGGTAGCAAAAAGGAATATCGTGCAGCGGTAGAAGTACTAAGAAAGCTTTATGACGATAATGCAGAGGCGGGAAAAATTATCGAAAAGGTTAGGGGGAGCTGGGATCTTTCAAGTAAAAATGTTACCTGTAACAGCGGGAGGATGAATATGAGGAGATACCTAGCTTTGCTGGCTAATGTTGAACTTAGAAAAAAGTATCTCGGATTTTGATTGGTGTTGATATGAGAGATTATGACGATTTATTACGCGATGTTTCGAAGATTGCAGAGCAAATAAATGCTCTTGCGGAACAAGCCTATTATGAATATAAAGTGCCGGTTGAGCAATTATGTAGAAATAGAGATGCAACGTTAAATGATGTTGAGTGGATGCTGGATCATTTGCTGGATTTTTGTGGTTATGAGAAGGTTCTAACTTTGTATAAACAGGTTTGTAGAACATTTGTCTATAGGTATCCGGAATGTATTGAAGATTATATAAAGCTTTATTTTGAGTTCTATGAACCGGAAAAGCTAAAAGACATTACAGGCGAAGATCCTGATGAGGAATAAAAAGACTTTTTTGAACCAGAGGTTTAGCGACAAGAGCTTCTGCGTTGACTAGAATCATATTATCAGATGTAAACACATGAGCAATGGAGGGTATTGTTATGGCAAAGATGACATCAGCATATGCAAATAAGGTTTTGAGAAGGCTCAATGATGACAAGGATTTTTACCTCAACAAGGAACAGGAGGGTCAGGTGTACGTAGCTTCCCTTGATGAAGAGCCCGTTGTTCCAGATTATGACTATTTGGATGTTTCTACTAAGATTGCAGAGATAGATGCAAAGATCGTAAAGATAAAGCACGCTATCAATGTTACAAACGTTACTAGTACTGTTAATGTTGGCGGCGTTGATATGACCATTGATGCGGTACTTGTTAAAATGGCTCAGCTCAACAAGAGAAAGAGCATTCTTGATGCCATGCGTAAGCGCCAGGAAAAGACAAGAGTGAGTGCTGGATATTTTGCGTCAAGGAAGACAGCTCCTGAGTATCAGTACATCAATTACGACCTTGAAACTGTCAACAAGGAATATGAGCGAATCGATGGAGAGATTGCAGAAATGCAGATCACTCTTGATAAGTTCAATCAGACCTTTGAATTTGATGTTGAGGTGTAAAACCTTTTCCGTGCAGCAGGTGTTAACAAATAACAGGATGAGTGTTAAGCGAGAATACATGTTTAAGGTTGTGGTTCTTGGTTATCGGTTATTCTTTATTGAATTATTGTTTATAGTTGCGGCTACAATTGGTGATGATGCGTATGAGCATTTTTTTACATCTGTTTGCAGAAAACTTGTACCTTATGGTACGCGGGGCATGGAAGTTCGGTTTCACATGCCTCTTTTTGTTTTTTTATGGAGAAAAAGATGGAAAAGATTAAGAAGACAGCCTTTGCATTGTTTTCCAAATGGTTCTGGCATCTATGGGATTGATGTTTTCAACTTACAGTTAAATGACAGGTGTGACTTAGAATAGTACGATTGAATTAAGTATATGTTGATTTGAGTTTAGGGAGTCGTGCTAATGAATTCTAAGATATTAGGTTTTATAAAGGATAATCCGGATACATGGGAAGAGAAGCTTTCGGATAAGCTGATTCGCGTTTCCCACAAGGGAAATCTTGCATGCTTTAAGTATACGACAGAAGCAGACTTTTCCGATTCAATAGTATGTGAGGCTCGTGGGATAATCATTGATCTTCATGCTTTGAAGGTTGTGTGCTGGCCCTTTGACAAGTTTTTTAATGTACAGGAGGGGTATGCTGCCAAGATAGACTGGAGTACTGCAAGAGTTTTGGAGAAGGTGGATGGCTCCCTTATTAAGCTTTATTGGTATGACGGAGAGTGGAGGTTTGCAACTAGCTCTACCTGTGATGTGGAAGATGCAATTATATCGTGGCATGTTGGATATACCTTCAAAGACATTCTTGTGAAAGCTATTAATTATGGGGATATTCCGCTTGATAAGCTTGATAAAGATTATACATATATGTTTGAACTTGTATCTCCTATGACACAGATTGTTATTAAGTATGAGCTGACACAGCTCTTTTACCTGGCAGCGCGTAATAATAGCACTGGTGAAGAGACTGATGTTGATATGGGGAACTTCGCAAGACCAAAGGGCTATAAGCTGACTTCTCTGGATGATTGTCTTAATGCTGCAATTAAGCTTAATGAGGGTCACGGCGATGATGTGGAACAGGAAGGCTTTGTTGTGGTCGATAGCTCTTTCAATAGAATCAAGATCAAGTCGCCAGAATATGTGGCGATGCACAAGATTACAACTAATAAGATGTTTACTGTAAAGAGGATAACGGAACTTTACTTCGAAGGAATTGATCTTCATGAGCTTACTAAGAAATTTCCGCTTGAGGCTAGAATCCTTAAGTATTACGACTGGCAGATTTCGGAAATGAAGTTCAATATCGAAAATATGATGATTTACGCAAGACATCTTTATGAAGAGTATGATCACGACAGAAAGGCTTTAGCGCAAACGATTGGAGACAATCCATATAGCTGGGCTGGCTTTAAAGCTATAGGCAATGACAAAACTGTTGACGATATGCTAGCAATACTGACTCCGGGGAAGATGGAAAAGTATATTAAAGAGTATGAATTTTGAGAGGTGATTATAATGCGACAGCTTATTATAGCTCGTAAGGATTTGAATATGTCGGCTGGTAAACTGGCGGCACAGGTAAGTCATGCAAGTATGGCTTTTATATCCCATATGATATTACATGGTGGAACCCATAAAAGGTTATCATTTGATAGTGGTGAAATAGAAGCTTATGAGATTAACGTGGATATTGCCCCAGATGTGTATGAACAGTGGTTTTCTGGAATATTTACTAAGACTATTTGTGAAGCTAAAAACAGAAATCAGCTTATGAAAGCTGTGACAATGGCGGAAGAGCTTGGGCTTAAGGAAAATGAAGATTATTTTTTGATTAAGGACAACTGCCTTACTGAGCTTGAACCAGAGGAAGTGGATGAAAATGGTGTTGGTAGGACACTTACATGTATTGGATTTAGACCGCTTCCAGATGATATCGCTCATTCCATCAGTAAGAAGTATCAGCTGTTTAAATGATTAGGTTCCCCAAGGGAATACTGATATTTGAAAGGAATATAAAATGCCTAAAAAAGTAAGTAAGAAAACTCCAATAACCAAGGCTGAATTGGGGGAGCTGATTGATCAGAAAAAATTTGCAAAAGAAATCCGTAGTTATGATGATGATAAGCTTAGAAATTTGATCCAGGAAATTTTTTTTGAGGGAATGAGAGAGGGCTATGAGCTAGCAAAATTCAGGCTAGAGCTATTGAATAGCTTTCCGTTTGATTCTGCTGATGAATTTCTTGATGAAAACATAGGAAAAATACGCGAAATTATGGATTTGTGCAAGAAATACGAAGAGCTTGAGGGGTGATGATTGTGGCAGATTTGAACCTTGGTGGAAGGATATATTGCGATATTCCTGATGATTTAGCAAGTAAGATTATTGATGAGATCCGTTCCGCGGAAAAGCTGGATCGTGATGAATTGGAACGTAAGTGCCAGGAACTAAAACAGAAGATTGTTTTTAAAAGAGGGAAAAGGCTTGAGCAGAGTATTAGTAATTCCAGATGTGCATTTAAAACCCTGGATTTTTGATAAGGCAGATAAAGTTGATAAGAGTTCATATGATGACATTGTGGTTCTTGGTGATCTGGTTGATGATTGGGGACAGGGAAATAATCTTGAATTGTATAGGGAAACATTGGATAGGGCGGATGCGTTTGGTGCAGAGCACAATGAGTCCCTCTGGTGCTATGGTAATCATGATGTTTCATATCTGTGGGATGCAATGGAATCAGGGTACTCTGTAGTTGCAAGAGAAACTGTAATTGAAGGCATTACTAAGCTAGAGAGAACACTGGAAGATCGATATAAGTTTATTCACAAGATAGATGATGTGCTATTTAGCCATGCGGGACTTGCTGAGACTTTTGTTTTACATGGATGTGGATATCATATGAAAGAAATTGAGGATATTCTTGCTAAGGTCAATCGTATGGGGATGCAGGATTTATGGAGGAACAGTTCTCCAATATGGGTAAGACCGCAGCATGCTTTCATAAGGATGTTCAGAGATGACCTCTTTTACCAGGTGGTAGGACATACTCCTGTTGAGGAACCACTTGACGCTTGTGGGACGCTGACGTTGGATCTATTCTCAACCTATTCAGATGGAACAGCTTATGGTAATCAGAAACTGTACATCATAGATACTATTACAAGAAAGTATGAGAAAGCTAAGTATGAGGAATCCTGAGAGAATAAGGCCTTTTTTGGACAAGATAGCAGAGGCGTGGGAAAGGTATCCAGACTTAAGGTTTGGACAGTTGGTGATGGATATAGTGCCGAATTCTGATAGATTATGGAATTGCGAAGAAGATGAGTTTTTGAATAGACTCGAGAGTTTTGTTTCCAATATTGAAGAGCAGCATAATGGAAATCTACTTTGGGTACCGAGAAAGGACGTAGATAATGATTTTTGATGGAGTACACTTCGTTATGACAAGGTAAGGGCGTATCATATGAGCAATACAGATGTAAGTAAGTTTATAAGCCTTATTTTGAGGCATAAGCCTGAGACAATAGGGATTTCTTTGGATGAGCATGGGTGGGCAAACGTGGATGAGCTTATAAATGGCATATCAAAGACAAGATATATTGATATGGAGATGCTGGAAGATATTGTAGCTACAGACAACAAGCAAAGGTATTCTTTCAACGAGGATCATACTCTAATAAGAGCAAATCAGGGACATTCAATTCCGGTGGACGTGGAGCTTAAGAAAGTAGTTCCTCCAGAGATTCTTTATCATGGAAGCGCAGAGAAGTATGTGAAATCAATCGATGAGCAGGGATTGATTCCGAAATCAAGGCTATATGTGCATTTGTCCAAGGATTATGAGACTGCGGTAAATGTAGGAAAGAGGCATGGAAATCCGGTTGTATATAAGATAAAAAGCGGTCTTATGTCTCAGGATAGAATAGAGTTCTTTTTGTCGGAAAACGGTGTGTGGTTAACAAAGGCTGTTCCGGTGAAATATTTGGAGAAAATATAGAAATGCTTAGGGCCTCATCTTTTTCAAAATAGATGAGGCATTTTTATGGGACTAGTTATCGTGCATACTTATATCATAGGGAATTACCAAAAGTGTAATGGCTTGAAAGGAATTATATGGCAGATTTAGGAATAAGAGAATTAAGTGTGGATCAGATGGTGTATATGCTGTCTAGGACATATGTGTCACTGATAAATAATGGAATTGCCTTCAAGGAGTTCCCGTCAGTAATGCTGTGGGGACCGCCCGGAGTTGGTAAGTCGCAGGGTGTCAGGCAGGTTGCTTATGAAATTGAGAATAGAACCGGCAAGGATGTAAGAGTTACGGATGTGAGGCTTCTTTTGTTCAATCCTGTTGATCTTAGAGGAATTCCGACAGCCAATGAGGATAAAACGCTGGCTGTATGGCTGAAGCCTCAGATTTTCCAAATGGATGACTCCGAAGAGGTTGTGAATATTCTTTTCCTGGACGAGATAACTGCGGCGCCTACATCGGTACAGGCGGCTGCTTATCAGATTACACTGGATAGAACAATTGGTGAGCATAAGCTTCCGGAGAACTGTATTGTAATCGCAGCGGGCAATAGAGTGACCGACAGATCAGTGTCTTATAACATGCCCAAGGCGTTGGCAAACAGACTTTGTCATTTTGAGATAAAAGAGGATACGAGGGCCTGGCATGAATGGGCCATCAGAAAGGGAATTCATCCATATGTAGTTGGATATCTCGAATATAACAGCACTTCTCTTATCAGATCAGAGGGCATGGAGCTTGCTTTCCCGACTCCAAGATCCTGGGAGATGGTAAGCAACATTCTCAACTATGTAACAGACGATGTGGACACTGTTCTGCCAATGATCATTGGCTGCGTGGGAGAAAAGAGTGGGAGTAACTTCAGAACCTGGACCGATATTTATTCAGGACTTCCTTCTATGAAAGACATTTTTAGGAAGGGAGAGGCAGACGTTCCTGCGGAAAAAGAGCTGCAGATTGCACTCAAGTCTATGATGGTAGATTATGCGAAAAAGTGCCAGGATAAAGAACAAATTGATTATTCGATAGCATATTCCTGTAAGCTTCCCTGGGCTTTCAGGCGAAGCCTTCTTAGGGATTATGTGGAAATCCCGGAGTTAAAAGAGATAGTTGAAGAAAACGAAGTGTATCAGACTGCAATTAGGGATAAGATGCAATGACTGAGCAGAGGAAAAGACAACTAAAGAGGCAATTACAGGAATCGCGCTTTAGATTAATACATATGTACAGAGAGGTTGCGGCTCCGCTGTACAGCATGATATTTGTTGCAACTAAGGATGTGTGGAGAATATCCACAAATGGTAGTTGTATTTACTTTGATCCGGATTGGCTAAAAAACCTGAAAGACCTTGAGATTGATTTTATCCTATCTCATGAGCTTATGCATATAGCACTGAAGCACATAGATAGGCCTGCTTATTACTATGGCGACAGATATCACTTTGCTGCTGATATAGTTGCTAATGGGCAATTGAATGTTCTTGGATGGAACTATGAAAAGATTGCACATGTCGGAAAGATAAGGTATGAGACATATCTGCCCTCTATGCATGGATCAATGGTAACAGCCGTAGATGCCATGAGGTATACGTCGATAGATCCTGCTGTATTTGTGACAAATAAGAGAAAGCAGCTTCTTATAGATTCTGATGAATGGTGGGATAGGAAGGGTGATAGAGGTGAGTGTGGTGTAATAATCCTTGATCCCGATGATGTGGATCCGGATGACCTTGTTTATAACGGGCCGACCTATGGAGGAACACGTAGCAGGCGGAGCGAGTTCTTTCCAAAATTCAACAATAGAGGCGTGCCTGTAGATGAAGAAGGAAGCGGAGCAGGGCAACAGGATGAGATAAAAGCTAACTCCCGGAATGTTAACAGAGAGCAGGTTAAGATGGCTTTAATGAGCCTGCGAAGCGGAAATCAGTCGCAAGAGGCTGGAGTGGATGAGGCTAATGATAAAAGAAATTGGTCCAGCATGGATGTCAAGGTCCTGGACTGGAGAAGCCTTCTAAACTGTTTTGTGCAGGAGGAGGTTAATGATTACTCTTTTACCCCGCCGGACCGAAGAATACTTGATGGAGACTTTTTCCTGCCAGATTACAATGTGTGCAAGGAAATGGTTAAAGATGTCTATTTTATGGTGGATGCCTCAGGATCTATTACTGATGAGATGTTGTCCATGGCTTATGAAGAAATATATCAGGCGTTGGATCAGTTTAATGGTGCGCTCACTGGGATAGTTGCTTTCTTTGATATAACTGTTCATGGGGCAAGGACCTTTAGTAGTGTAGAAGATATAGTAAAGATCAGACCTCGCGGTGGAGGAGGAACTGACTACGAGAGCGTATTTAGCTTTATTAGAAGGACTTCAGGGAATGCCTCGCCAACAAGTATTGTGATAATAACAGACGGTGAAGGAGTTTTCCCAGACCAGGAGGTAGCGGGTAACATTCCTGTGTTGTGGCTTTTTACTAAAGAGTGTACAGCACCTTGGGGCAAAAGTGTAAATGTAACTGACAGTTGATAGATTATTTGATTTAGTACTGATAGGATAGTAATTAGCGGAACTCTAGCGTAGTCGACAAACGTTGGCACGAGTAGCGAGTCGTTACTCGGAAAAGAACTTTGCACCATTATAATAGCAGCTGTTCCACTGTAGTAGGAGGCACGCTTCACGTGCTAAACTACAGCTCCACAGCAGCGATATTCTTACTGTTTTGTTCCGCTATTTCAAGAGATGGGAGGGAAGTTAATATGGTGGTTTACAGAGAGCTTTCCTCCTTGTGTCATGATCTTGGCTATTCTGCGAGGGCTTTGTATACATTAAGTAACTCTGTGGCTGAACACTATCATGATGTCATGATTCCAAAGGCAAATGGAGAACAAAGGCTTTTGCATGTTCCTGACAAGTTCATGAAATCTGTACAGAAGAGCATTGCGAGAAATCTTCTTGCCTACGAAGAAATCTCACCTTACGCAATGGCTTACAGACCATGTGGAAGCACAAGGGCTAATGCTAGACCTCATGTGGGTGCGCCGATGGTTATGAAGCTTGATGTACGAAAATTCTTTGATCACATAACGTACCCAATGGTAAAAGAAAAAGTGTTTTCATCAGAGAAATACTCAGAGTCAAACAGAGTGCTTCTTTCTGTCTTGTGTGTTTATAGCCATACCACACCTCAAGGGGCACCAACTTCTCCTGCTATTTCTAACATAATCCTGAGAGATTTTGATAACCGCGTAGGTGATTGGTGTGACAAAAGAAATATCTCTTATACCAGGTATTGCGATGACCTGACCTTTTCCGGAGAGTTTAATCCAAGCGAGGTAAAGGCTTTTGTAAAAGAGGAGCTTTTCAAAGAAGGTTTTTTCCTCAATTCCAAGAAAACGGTAGTGTTGAGAAATGGACAACGGAAAGAAATTACTGGAATTGTTGTTAATGAGAAGACATCTGTCCCTGCAGAGTACAAGAAGAGAATCAGACAGGAGCTATTTTACTGTCAGAAATATGGTATTGATGAGCATGTTAAGAGGCTTGGATTATGTGAAAGCGGCGAATCATACGCTAGAAAGCTTCTTGGCAGAATTAATTATGTCTTGTCGGTAGAACTGGACAACGAGGAGATGAAAAGGGGAAGAACTAATCTGCTTTTGCGGTTATAATAGTATTTGCTGTAACATAATGAATCTAGGTGAGTGAAACTATGGATTTTATAAAGTTGATGAATTCTGAGGAGTATGATTTAAGAGAGTTTAAAGCGTCAACCACAGGTTAAATGACAAATGAGTGCCCAGATGCAATAAGTATTATTGCGGGTATGAAATAATCTAATACCCATATCGGCAAAAAAATAAAAAATTGCCGATATGGGTATTGATAATTAATGCAGGAACCGATATTATTAATGCACCCATATTGGCAAAATATCAAATTTTTGCCGAAATGGGTAAAAGGGGATTTGCTTATAGAGAAGAGGTGATATCGGTGGATACTAGCATTGTTCTGGACAAGATAAATAAAGATACCTTTACCAGACAGGATGTGTTTGATGCTGCTTCAAGTACTAGGGAAGACTTCAAGGAATCTGATATGCGTAATCTGATGGAGGCAATGCTTGTTGGCGGAAGTATAGTCAGAATCGCGCATAATCACTATGTTCGCAAGGAGAGTAGTAAACAGGAATACAAGCCAGTTTATTCAGATGAAGCCAAGAAGCTGATCGAGGATGTAAAGGAGAAGTATCCATATTTGAATTTTCAGGTATGGGAGATTGCCTGGTTCAATGAGTTCTTAAACCATCTGGTAGCACATAACAGGATATTCCTTGATGTGGAAAACGACGGGTGTGAGTTTGTGTATTCGTCTTTAGCTGATGATTATGGTGGAAAGATGCTATTAAGGCCATCGGTTAAGGAACTTCAGTATTATTTACAGACTGACAGTATTATTGTAGAGCGTTTAGTTAGCGAGAGCCCTAAAGGGAAGATTGACGCCTATGAGGCTCCTATAGAGAAGCTTATCGTCGAAATGTTCGCAAACAAAGCGCTTATGAGCATGATTTCTAAGGGAGATTATCCTGAAACGCTTGAAACTATTTTCAAGAAGTATAACGTTGACCAGACCAAGATGCTCAGATATGCACGCCGTAGAAATAGGAAGGACGAACTCGTTAATTATATAAAAGAACATACAAATATTAAATTGTTGGGAGAAGATTAATGCTATCAGAACAGAACTTTTCGCTTGAGCACATAGAGGAGGTAAGAGGCTCAAGGAAAGTAGATAAAACAATACTTGAGCGAAGTATTTATGCGCTTGGACTGCTAGAGGCTCTTGCAAGAGTAGGACTTCCGTTTATTTTCAAGGGCGGGACAAGTCTTCTTTTACTGCTGGATTCTCCTATGAGGCTATCAACTGATATTGATATTATAGTTGAACCGGGGACCGACTTTGAACATTACATTGAAGAGGCATCAAAAATTATTCCCTTCAAAGCGAAGGAAGAGCAGGAGAGAAAAAGAGCAGGTAGCATAGAGAAAAGGCACTATAAGTTTACATATGATTCACCTGCTTATGGAAGAGAGTTCTACATATTACTTGATATTCTGTTTGAGGAGAATCACTACGCAAGGACTATTCAAAAGCCGATAAAGAGTCCGCTATTGATAATTGAGGAACCCTACATCAGTGTTACAATGCCGACAGCTGACTGTATTATGGGCGATAAGCTTACCGCATTTGCTCCATATACGACAGGCATTCCATTTGGAATAGATAAAGAGCTTGAGATCATTAAGCAGATGTATGATGTCTCATGTCTGTTTGATGTATTTGAAAACTTCAATGATGTGCATGATTCATACATGGCAACAGTTCAGTCGGAAATATCTTATAGAGAAAAAGATATAACCTACCGTGATGCATTTTTAGATACTATAGATGCAGCAGCTTGTATAGCGGGAAGAGGCCAGATAGGCAAGGATTATGAACTTTATCTGTCAGGTATCAGAGCGATAGATAATCATATATTTGATGGGAAGTTTTCTGCCGAGATGGCTGTGGCTAGAGCTTGCAAGGTTATGTATACAGCAGCATGTGTATTGACAGACTCTGAAATAAAAAGAATAGAGAGTCTGGAAGAATATCTGAAGAGATCTATACCTGTAGAAAGATACAATAAGCTTTCTAAGATAAAGAGATTAGCACCGGATGGCTACGCATACGCTGTTGAAGCTATGGAGCTGTTGAAAAAATTCTTTGAGAAAGGTTAAGGAAAAAAGTTTTCAATGAGACAGATGATGACTTCTAAATTCATAGGCATATCAGTGGCCAAGGCGTACGACTTCGCAGTTGATACGTTTGTTATTGATGCGCCCACATTTGGAACATCAACAGAAGCTTTAGCTATAGATAAGTACACCGGGACAGGTGGTAAAGTCCGATGTTAGACTGGCAAACAGGCACACCGGAATAAGATTAGGGTTTTAGGACTTGTCCCAAAGTGGATAGGTCCTTTTTTTATACCAAAAGTTATTAGTGGGCAATAGTTCAATGGTTAGAGCGGGTGTCTTATACACATCTGATCCGAGTTCGATTCTCGGTAGAGTCGTTTATATTGCGGGAAAGTGGAATGGAATTACCATGCGAGGCTCATAACCTCAGCGATAGCAGGTTCGACTCCTGCCCCCGCGACTAACAGTAGGCCGCAGATAGTGTAATAATCAACCACAGGTTAAATGACATTATATGAGCATAGGACTAACATTTAATTAAACGGACTGTGCGCCGTCACACTAATCCGGAGGTGGTGTGAAAATCAGATCGGGTCCACCTTTAGGGCCTTGCCGTAACAGTCGGATTTTCAAATGAGGTGAGTCCTACGTGGACGCGGATAAGATAAAGGATAACTGGGTTGACAAGATTACCTGGCTACCTGAAAGTCCGGCAGAACTAATACAGTAAAAGGTTGGAAAAAGAAATGAGAAAGTTAGCATCAATACAGAGAGTAAATGGAGTGTTTTCAATACCTGATGCAGACAGGCTAGAGCTTGTACAGGTACTTGGATGGAAGTGTGTTGGAGGAAAGAACGAGTTCCATGTTGGAGACTTGGTTGTCTATTTTGAGATAGACTCTTTCCTGCCAATATGTGATGAGTTTGAGTTTCTCAGAAAGAACTCTTACAAGAATAATGAATATATGGGAGAAGGCTTTAAGCTTAAGACCATGAAGTTTAGAGGAGAGATATCACAGGGATTATGCCTTGGAATCGATAAGCTTCCTAAATTAATCGGGATGGAGCTTTCTGAGGGAATGGACGTTACAGAAATCCTTGGAGTTCGTGAGTGGGAGATGCCTGAAAGGGCCGGATCATCAGGAACAATAATCGGGGACAGACCGGGATATATCCCTAAGACTGATGAGACCAGAATCCAGTCAGCGCCAGAGCTTCTCAAGGAGTTCGCAGGGCTTCCGTATTACATCACAACCAAGATGGATGGATCGAGCCATTCTGTCGGAGTAAGAGATGATGAGACTTCCTACACGGGGCACAACTTCACCTACAAGGATGATGGCAAGTCTTCATTTGTAGAGTATGTAAAGTCTAAGGGAATTCCCGAGAAGATGAAGAAATATGCCAAGGAGAAAGAAATCCAGAGCATTGTTCTTCAGGGAGAATGGTGCGGCGAAGGAATTCAGAAGAACAGACTTAAATTAAAGAGCCCTGAATGGTTTGTGTTCACCGCAAGAGTGGATGACAAGAGAACAAATCTTAGCACTCTGCAGGCTATCTGTGAGTATGTTGGTTGTGTGATGGTCCCTGTTGAGGAAGAGGGTGAAGACCTTCTTGCCAAGTATCCGGATGAACAGGCTCTTTTAGCAAGGGCTGATGGAATCGGATACAACGGAACCGTAAGGGAGGGTATTGTTATAAGACCTAAGGAACCAGTACATTCTTACACTTTGAGTGGACCACTCTCCATGAAGGTTATCAACAATAAGTACCTTATAAAAAATGAGGATTAAGTAATGGTTATAGGCTGTCTTACAAAGGCAGCCTATTTAGATGTAAAAGGTAAAACTATGATAGATATGATTTTATTTCCATCCAGCTACTTTGATATTGATAAGGTGGATGAGGATTTACAAAAAGAATATGAGGCAGTAGTAGCAACAGGATCATTTGATGTAGCTCTATTTGGATATGATGAGTGGTTTAACAATAATAAGCTTGTTGTCAGATATGCTCCGGATAGCGAAATAACTGCAGTATATCGCGGATGGATGATGAAGCCTGATCAATATGAGAAATTCTATCAGAAACTTCTTGAGAAAAACATAAGGCTGGTTACTACTCCCAAGCAGTATGAACTGATGCATATCTTTCCTAATATATATGAGTATGTTAAAGCGGATACAGCAAAGATGTTTATGTATCCGCTTCATGCGCATATAGATGTTGAAGAGATTAAGCATTATTTCGACAGGTTTATGATAAAAGACTATGTGAAATCTGTTAAGGGAACGGAGTTCCCGAGATTCTTTGATCAGACTATCACGCAGGACCAATTTGATAAATGGATGGAGGTTTTCTACAAGTACCGAGGAGAATTGTTGACAGGAGGAATCTGCATTAAGGATTATCTGGACCTAAAAAGATATGGAGAAAGGACCAATGAATACCGGGTATTTTACATTAATCATGAGATAGCTACTATTAGCAGAAATTCCGGGCAGGGTAATCATGTCTCTGAACCTCCTAGAGACTTGCTGGAGAAGTATAGAAAACTTGATAGTCCATATTATACTATAGATTATGCAGAACTTCAGGATGGTGCCTGGAGAATCATAGAAGCTGGGGATGGTGAAGTGTCTGGCCTTTCAGACAATCAGGATTATGAAGCGTATTTTAGAGCGTTGTATCATTGCTTAAGATAGCCAAAAGGGAAGGGCTTTTTAAGAAGTACTTGACTTCGGAGCCGTGGGAGATACTGAATATGTAATTACAGGAGAGATTTACAGGTGGGCTGGAGAGTGTTCCAGTCCATTTTTTTGTGTGATGAATAGCACTGTTGGGGGTATAATGGATATGTTCAGTAAATGACATATCTATTCCGTATATTCTACCCAAACAACCGAATCACAGCTCTGACCTGTATTCCCTTGAACCATATCTTTCAAAAAGCTTATCCAGTTCATCATTTATAAATTGTGTAGCTTTATCAGTAATCATCATATGCATGCTTTCCTTCGAGGAGTTTATAAA
>JAEEGH010019379.1_pt1 | contig 14272 bp, 8 predicted proteins | sample 9134181 | NCBI WGS metagenome assembly JAEEGH01 (sample SAMN16246544, study PRJNA631951) | gut metagenome | biome: gut microbiome; feature: rumen; material: DP-attached | host: Bos | place: Iran: Karaj | collected 2018-10 | reverse complement strand
GATTGCTTCGTCGTTTCACTCCTCGCAATGACGCAAATTACTTTTTTTTAAAAAATACTTGCGACATATATAAAAACTATTATATCTTTGCAATGTGATATTGATGTGATTCGCGCCACCCGTATGCGGAGGAATAGACGTTTTCAATGTCACATTTTTTTATGCCCTTTGATGAGGTCAGTTGGTTTATTCCTTTCTATGGTGTAAACAACCTCACCATAATCTCGATGGCTTTTGACATTTACCCAATAATTCCATTTGCTTATTTTAATGGTGTAATAAAGAAAGTAATCCGTGTCGGTATCATGTTTTGATTTCGCTGGATTGTCAGCATCATAATTTGGATGGGACATAGGAAAAGGTCGATTATTAGCCCACCCTTTGTACCTCATTCTTTTTAAGGATTTTATTCTAAACGATTGTAACCACAGACAGATTGCTTCATCTTCGACAGCGTGTTCGAAGATGTCGGTAAGAGACCGTCTGAGTATCGTCATTCGGCCCGAAACAAAGCAATTGTTTTCAAGGCTTATTCCCGAATAGATTGGTATGAGCTTTTTTATCTTTTGGATTGCTTTTGTGGTTTGAGCTTTTATATTCCCTGATAAGGCGTTGCACATTTCATTTGACAATAAACAGTGCAAAAATAAATAATATTGTTAATATATATAATATTTCTTTGATTTAAAATATATATAAAAAAATATAAATAGTATTTATATATTCAATTAATTCATTATCTTTGCAGCGTGAAAAAACTCATAGACCATGAAAAGGAAAGACCCTATCGAAGAAGCGCGCCGCTACGTGGATAACGCCCGTGAGACCCGTATTGCCAACGCCATCATCAACCGCTGCGCAATGCTGATGCCAAAAACTACTCCGGCATAACCTTAACCACCTCCACCTTGTCGTGGAGATAAACCAGAAAACCTTCAATGGGTTTCGAAACCATCTTGCCTAAGACCGCCATGTAACGAGCCAACTGCCTGTGATAACTGTCGCTGCGCTTGCCAGTCTTGTAATCCAACAAGATAACCTTATCTGGCAACTCGGCGTAACGGTCGGGTCGCACGATCTTGCCCGTTGACATCAGGATGTCGCACTCGTTCTTTACCTTGGCATCGGAGGAGAAGGCCGCCTCAATCAATGGATGCGTGGCCATCTGCAAGAACAGACTCGCCAGCATGTCGGCCTTGGCCTGGTCGATGACACCGGCGTCGACATGAGGCCTCAAAGCGCGCTCGATGTCACTGGGATGACGTATCTCCGACAACACCTGATGCACGAAATCACCCCACTCCTGAGGCTTCATCCTGTCGTTGGGATCGGCCCAGAACATGCTGGGGTTGGGGTCGACACTGACCTTGTGGAGCCAGTCGCCAGAACACGACTCGTGATAGAACTCCCGGACCTCCTTCGGCTTCATCTTTTCCTCCACCTTGCGGGTGTCAGGGTCGCCGTATGTGGCTGGATGACTGGCAAGGAAGGTGTTGATGGGGTTGTTGTCAACGACCTGCTTCTTGTCTTTCTTCTCCTTGGGCTTGTAGCTGAGGATGTGCAGCCGCTGCTTGGCACGGGTGAAAGCCACATACATGAGGTTCATGTTGTCGAGCCTCGTCATGGCGTCTTCCCGGGCTGCCAAAGCGGCAGTGCCCTTCGACCACTCCGCGCTTTTATTGGTGAGCTTGTACTGCACCTTGTCGATGTGTGGGATAGGCTCAAAGCCCAACTCCTCGGGGGTGACCCAAAGCGTAGCTTCCCTGCGGTCGTCGAGGTTGTCCAACACGAAAGGACAGATGACCACGTTGAACTCCAAGCCCTTTGACTTGTGGATGGTCATCACATTCACCGCGTCGGTCTTGCCACTCGTCACGGTGAGCTTGTTCTTTTTCTTCTCCCAATACTCCAAGAAGCTGGCGATGCCGTTCTCGTCGGCTTCCTGCCACTGATACACCACGTCGAGCAAGAAACTCAGATAGGTGTCGCCGGCTACGTCCATCCCATAGAGACGCATCAAGGCGGAACAGAGGTCGTAGAGGCTGTAGGAACGCATCATCAAAGGCTTGAAAGCCTCGGGGTCGGGACCTTGTTCCAAGAAGCCGTCGGCCACACCGTTGAAACGCTCTTGGCGGACGAGGTTCCAGTAATAGTTCATGGTGGCCTTCGTCACGGGATTGCCGGAGTGGATGAGATAGTCGAGCGTGGCGATGATCAATCGCACCTTGCTCGACGACTTCAGCATGATGGAATCGATCGAGACCACGGGGATGCCGTTCTTGTTGAGATAGTCGGCCACGAGCGTCCCGAACTTGTTCTTGCGGACCAGGATGGTGATGTCGCTCATCACGAAACCTTTGCCTTGCAGGTCTTCGATAAGCTCCTTGACGCGCTCCAACATGGCTTGGTTGGGGTCGTCGTCAGGGTCGAAAAGCTCCACTTCCACGTAGCCGGGCTCTTCGTGTTTGACCACTTGCTCCACCGACACCTCTTTGTTGAAACGCTCGCTGTCTTCCACATAGACCTTCTGCTGCTCGGGACCCAGGAAATGCAGGCTCGACAAGAAGAACTCGTTGTTGAACTTGACGATGTTGGCGAACGAACGGAAGTTGGTCTTCAACTCCTTGAACCAGAAGCTCCTGGTGAAACTCCGCTCGAACTCGTCGAAGGCTTCCCCGTCGGGCTTGAGGTGTATCTCGGGAAGCTTCACAATCTGTTCCACCTCGCCGCTGCGCCAACGGTAGATGGACTGCTTGCCGTCGCCCACCACCATGCTCATCTGGCCATCGGCGATGCCATTGTGGAGTAGGGGGATCAGGTTCTGCCACTGCAACACAGAGGTGTCCTGGAACTCGTCGATGAACACATGCTTCAGACGGTTCCCAAGCCGCTCGTAGATGAAAGGCACTGAGAAATCGCCCAAGATCTTGTTGATGCGCTTGTTGAACTCGGAGATATGCACCACCTGCTCCTCGCCGATGTAGTCCTCCATCTCGGCCTTGAGCTTCGAACGCAGGACATAGAGGCTGAGTTTTCCGCGCTGCGACTTGTAGAAAAGGTAGCTGCCTATGTTATCCAGATAATACCGCATGGGCTGCACGAACACCTTCTCAAACTCCTCGTTGAGCTCGGGGTGGGGGTTGGTCTTTTGGTACCAGTCGTCTTCGCCGTTGACGATTTTCATTAAGGAATTGGAGGGTGTCGTTATTTCTCCCTTCCTCAAGTACTTGAGTATGCTCAGGCAAGGGCTCATAGACCTTTTCTGGAAGTCGTCAGGGGTGAGCCCGTGGCGTTCGATGAAAGCGCTGAAGTCTTTCACGAACTGTTGGCACTTCGCCTCAAACGGAAACACCTTCCCGTCGATGAAGGCAAGGGTCTTCCTATAGCTCTCCTCCATCTCGAAGGGGTTGGCGTCGCTCTTGTCGAAGACCTCCTCCGAGAAGAGGTTCTTCACGAAGCTGTTGATCTCCACGTCAACCTTGGCCTTCCGCTCGTCGTCGAGCTTGGTCTCCATGAAGTCCTCCACGATCTTGGTCAGATAGGGGTTGTCGGCTCCGATCTGTTCGCCAATGCGCTCGGTGATGTCGTCGGCCACCTCCTGCTCGTCGATGCTGACGTTGAACTGGGTCGGCAAGCCCAGGTCCTGGGCAAACGACCGTGCCAGCTTGTTCACGAAACTGTCGATGGTACAAATGAAGAAATCGCTATAATTATATATTATATTTAAAAACAATCTATGGGCATTATCTTTCAGCTGCTCGCGGCTGAGGTCGAGTTCTCCGATGAGGTCGGCCTCCATGCTTCCCGGGTCTTTGTCGGGGCCGCTGTTGATGATGTCGATGAGTTGCCGCACGATCTTTTCTTTCATTTCGTTGGCGGCCATGTTGGTGAAGGTGATGGCGAGGATGTGGCTGAATTCGGCTGTGGCGGCCTTGTCCTTGAGGCAGAGTTTGAGGTATTCCTTGATGATGGTGTAGGTCTTTCCGGCTCCGGCTGAGGCTTGGTACACCTTGAAGGTATCAGGGCTTGGGCTGCTCATTTTGTTGGTTTTGTTCTTGGTTTTGGTTCAGGTTTCTGTTTCTGTTCAGTCTTTGTCCCGAGGTTTGGGGCCTGTCGATCATGGGTCTGTTGGGCAGGTTGAGGTTGTTGGTGCGTTTGCGGAAGAGGTCTTTGAAGTTGTCGAAGCTCTTGCTGTAGGAGAGGCCGATGCCTTGGGTGTAGGGGGCCATTTTATAATAGGTGTATTGGTAGTAGGTGGTGTTGTAGTTGGACCTGTTGAACACCTGTCCGCTCCAGCTGCCGTCTTTGGTGATCTTATAGTCGATGTTGAAGTCGCCCACGATATTGGTGGAGTTCGATGAATAGGCGTTGGTAGGTCTGACTACGCCGAAGTTGGTCTCGATGGTCAGGCGGTCGTCGAACAGTTGTTTGCGCAGTGCCACGGTCATTTCCTCGCTGCTCATCTCGCCGCCTGGCTTGTAGTTGACGTTGATGTCGATGTCGTCGGTGAGTTGTGAGATGATGTCGTTCAGTTGGTTGGTGATGATGTTGTAGTATCCGTCGCTTCCTCCGCTGTAGTTGAAGGTGTTGAACACCATGAGGTAGAGTGTCTGCAGGAGCATCTCGGCTTGGTTGGTGGTGTCGACCACATAGAACACGGCTTGTTTCAGGTCTTCCGAGGCGTTGGGGAGTCGCAGGCCGAAGCTGATGTCGGGGTTCAGGAGTTTGTTTTTGAGGTGTACCATGCAGTCGACTTTGACGTTGCTGCTGCCGCCCATGCTGGTGGAGTCGGCCAGTCCCAGCGAGCTGAGAGCTGCCTTGGTCTGGTACACGCCGGTGGCGTCGATGGTGCCGTTTACGGGGTCGCCGGTCCACGAGATGCTGCTGCCTGGCTCGAGGGAGAAGTTGCGGCGGAGCATGTCCTGTATGTTAAGTGACAGGCTTCCGGAGTTGATGACGTAGTCGCCGATGAGCGACATGGGGTTGTTGGCTGGCAGGCCGAGTTTGATGTTGCCGATACCTTTTGCCTCCATCGATCCGAGGCCGTTGGGCAAGGCGATCTTCACCTGTGCGTCGTCGTTCACCGAGAGGTCGAGGTCGATGCTGAAGCTGCTCGACTTCTTCGGTTTTTCCGTGACGGGTGTTTCTTCCTCTTCGTCTTCCGCTGGCTGGCTGTGGTCCACAAAGGTGATGAACTCATGCTGTTTCACTTTCGACGAGCCTCCGAGCGGGATGGTCATCACGGTGCCTTTGTTGGTCATGGCCTTGACGCTGAGGCGCAGGTCGTTGGTGGGTCCTGTGGCTGACACGATGCCGCTGGCGATGGCGGTGCCATGGAACGAGGGGCTGAGGTTGGCGTTGGTGGCCATGGCTAGGAAGTTGCGCGGATACAGCTTGATGTCGAGGGCCATGTCCTTCAGGTGGTTGTGTGTGATGCGTCCGGTCACGAGAGCGGCGTTGCCGAGGGTGTCGATGAGCGAGAAGTTGTTGAGTGAGATGAGTCCGTCGGTGAGTGTGATGGTGGGCTCGAAGGTATAATAGGTGTTCAGGAAGTTCACCTGGCAGCCGCCTTCTTCCACGCTCACCTCGCCCAGTATCTCGGGTGCCTTGGCGGAGCCTTGGATGGTGGCATGGCCGTAGCATTGTCCCTGAAGACGTCTGACGACGTTGTTGAGGAAGGGGGAGAGGATGGACAGGTTGAGTCCGTCGAGGTCGAGGGTGAAGTCGAGGTTCTCGTCCCGAGCTGTATAATAGGCTCCTTCAAGGTTGATTGCCCTGCGGTCGTCGGTCACCAGCCCCACGTTCACCTCGATGGCGCGTTGTTCGTTGTCCCAACGGCTGAGGATCTCGGCGTCGCCATAGGTCTCGCCGTTGAAGCCGAAGCCTTTGACATCCAGGTCAGCGAACACCGTCGGGTCGTTCTTGAGGTTGTTCAAGGTGGCGTCGCCGCTCACACGGCCGTCGATGCTGAAGCCCAGGCCTTGGAAGAGGAACCCGAGGGTGGCCAGGTCGAACTGGTTGAGGCTGACGGCGAGGGTGTCCTCGGCTTGCATGGGGGCGAAGCCGTCCACGAGCAGGCTCTGGCTCTCGCTGGTCAGCTCGAGGTTCGAGATCTGTATCTTGTCGTCGTCGATGACCACGAAGTTGTTCGGGTCGATATTCCATAAGAAGTCGTTAAGCAGGATGTTGGCCTGGCTGATGCTGAAACGGCCTCCGGTGAGGGAGGGGACGAACGAGCCGATGATGTCGGCCTTGTTGTGGTCGATCTTGCTGACGTCGTCCCATCCGATCTTGGTCTTGATGCTGTCGTTCTGCAAGGTGGCCATGAGGTTCACGGCGTCGAGGCTGAGCTTCACGGTGTCGGTCTCGGTGCTGTCGCGCAGGATCACCTCATCCACGTTGAGTCTCAGCATGGAGAACATGGGGTTGCTGCGGTTTCTGCACTCTATGTTGTTGATCTTGATATTGTTGATCTTCACATAACGTGAGCGGAGGGTCATGTTCAGCGATTGCGACTTGGTGGTGAAGATGCCGTTGAGGGTGGTGTTCTTGGCGATGCTCAGCGAGGGCATCAGGAGCTTGGTGAGGGGCTTGGGGTCCTTGAGGTTCAGGTCGACGATGAAGTCTTGTTCGGCCGATTTGCCGCTCTTGGCGAAGCGTTCCAGATCGTCGGTCCACTGGGGGAAGGTGACGTAGGAGTCTACGAACTGTTTGAATGCGATACCTATGGTGCTGAAGTCCATCTTGCCGGCCATCTCGAAGTCGAGGAAATCGCAGTTGGCAGTGATGCGTTTCTGCATCAGGTCGTCGTTGACGATGGAGGCGTCGAAACGTTCCATCACAAAGTCGCCGCTGCTGTTGGTGAAGGCCACGTCGCTGATGTGGAGCGTGCCTTCGGCCTCGTTGAAGTTGTTGATGCTGGTCATGTTGGCGGTGATGGAGGCCTGCAGCACGGCGATGTCGTCGTTTTTGATGAGGTTGAGCTTGCGCAGGTCGGCATGGGTGATGTCGGCTTGGAAGTCGCCTCCCAGCGCCTTGGGGTTGCTGAAGTCGAAGCGTCCCTTGAAGTCGAGGTCGAGCTCATCGTCGGCGATGTCGATAATGCCGTTGAAACATTTGTTGTGCAGGTTGCCGTTCAGCGCGATGGCGTTGATGTTGTTGCCCATGAGGTCGATGTCCTCGATGGACCCGTCGATGTCGAGGTCCATGTTGCCCTTGCGGTCCTGACGGGCGATAACGTCGGCGGAGAGGTCGAGCGTGCCGATCACCTTGCTGGCGTTGGTGATGGCGCCCACATCCACACGGCTGCCTTCCACATGGCCTTCGAACACGTTGTGATGTCCTTCATTAATAAATCTGTTGAGGGTCACGCTGACATCGCCGATCTCGGAGGTGACTTCGAGGTCGGTCTTGAACTTGTTGAACGAGCCGTTGAACTGTCCTTTGATGGTGCCTTGGCCCAGTGCCAGCAGGGCATCGGGGATGGGGATGGTCTCAGTGGCAGTGGGGATGTAGAACGAGGCTAGGTCGTTGATGTCGTAGTCCATCCGCTTGATGTTGAGGAACTGCACCCGGTTGGTGAACTCGAGTGGCTGCAAGGCGATGTTGCCTTCGAAATGGGTCTGTTGGCCCAAGTCGAGTTTCAGCTTGTCGACAGTGAATTTCCTGACAGGTCCTTTCATGATGCCTTCGAAATGAATCTGGTCGGGCATCTTGTATAGCACCTCGGTGAAAGGTCCCAGGTCGCTGAGCATCACGTCGGTAGGATAGATGACATTGTCGAAGGTGACTGAGTCGACGAAGCTGCTGATGGCGCTGTAGCTGTCGAACAGCATGTGAAGGTCGAGGTGCAGGTAGCTGTTGTCGGTCCTGAGATGAAGGTCGTCGAGCAGGATGCCCTTGGGCGACACGTTGACCTGGGTGACCATGTCGATGAGCCGGAATCCGCTTGCTTCGTTGGCGGCCAGATGGTGTATCACCCCGGTGATAGAGTCGCCGATGACCAGGTCTTCGAGGTCGAGGCTGATGCTGTCAACCACCAGATGGGAATAGTCCATCAGATGGTTCTCGGTCTTCTCTGGGTTGTCCTTGTTCTGGTCCCACAGCTGGAAGTTGAGGTTGCGCAGCAGGATGCGGTCGACGGCAATCACGGTGGTCTCGTTGCTTTTCTCTTTCTCTCCTGACGGGAAGGCGTCGAGCAGGAACATGAAGTTCATGCGGGTCGAGTCCTCGTAGGTGATGAGGTTGGCTTCGGCGTTGTTGAGTTCCACCTTTCCCACATGGATGTCGCCATGGATGATGTCTTCCATGATGGGCCGCACACGCAGCTCCTCCACGCCCAACAGGGTGTTGTCCCTGAGGTCCTTTACGAGGAACTGGTCGATGTGTATGGTGAAGTTGGGGGAGATGTACAGCCTTCCTATCTGTATGTCGGTGCCGGTTTTTTGTGAGATGTATCCTCCTGCGATTCGGATGGCAAACTTCTGAATGATAGGGTCTTGGATGGCAACGAAGATGCTTGTGATGAATGAGAGGAACACCACAATAATCGTGAGGATGCTATGGATAATGTTTTTTTTAATAATTTTGAGCCTCCAAAATACAGTTCATGAACGAATACATCTTAGGCATCGAGTCATCTTGCGACGACACTTCTGCCGCTGTCCTTCAAGGCACGCGCGTGCTTTCCAACGTCATCGCCAGTCAGAAGGTCCACGAGCAATACGGGGGCGTCGTCCCCGAACTGGCCTCGCGCGCTCACCAGCAAAATATCATCCCGGTCATCGACACGGCTTTGAAGAATGCAAAAATACAAAAAAATCAATTAAGCGCAATTGCTTTTACACGTGGACCGGGCCTTTTGGGCTCGCTTTTGGTCGGGACCTCGTTTGCCAAGGCCTTTGCCCAGACTCTAAACATCCCGATGGTGGAGATCGACCACATGAACGCGCATATCCTGGTACATTTCGCCACCGACGAGACGCATACCGAAGTGCCTGATTTTCCGTTCCTTTGCCTGACAGTGTCGGGCGGCCACACCCAGATCGTGGTGGTGAAGGACTATTTTGACATGGAGGTCATCGGCAAGACCATCGACGACGCGGCAGGGGAGGCCTTCGACAAGACCGCCAAGATCCTCGGCTTGCCTTATCCTGGCGGACCGGTCATCGACAAGCTGGCCAAGATTGGCAATCCTGACGCTTTTACCTTTGCCAAGCCGAATATCCCAGGCTTGGATTATAGTTTTAGTGGACTGAAGACCAGTATCTTATATACCGTTCGCGACAATCTGAAGCTGAATCCGAACTTCATCGAGGAACATAAGGAGGACCTCTGTGCTTCGGTGCAGAAGACCATCATCGACATCCTGATGGGCAAGCTGGTGAAGGCCAGCAAGCTGACGGGGATCAAGACGGTGGCCATCGCCGGCGGTGTGAGCGCCAACAGCGGTCTCCACGACGCCATGCTGGCCTTGGGCGAGAAGTACCACTGGAAGGTGTTCATCCCTCGCCTGAGCTATTCGACCGACAACGCCGCCATGGTGGCCGTGGCGGGTTATTTCAAATACCTTAAAGGAGAGTTCGCCTCGCAAGACCTCACACCCTACGCTCGGCAGAGTCTGAGAGAACCAATTAATTAACTGAAACACCTTAATAATATGAGAGCTTTTATGATTGAAACCACAACGGATCCTGTTGCGGAAGCAAGACGATATGTCCAAAATGCCAAAGATGTGTTGGAGGAGAATGGTAAACTGGATTTGGAGACTGGCTGTTATGAGGATTCTAAATATGTGAAATCAGCAGGCCATTACCTTTGGAGTGCGGTTTTGATTATTCTTGACGCTGTTTTTGATGTGAAAAACAAGCAGCGTCCACATCCTGACATCAAGGATTATAGAAGTGAGATTGTAAAGCGGGACCGCAAACTGCTTACAATGATTAATGCAGCCTACGAAACAATGCATATTACCATGGGTTACGATGGCAACCTGAGCAAAGATGTTTGCCAAGGAGGCATTCATCTTGCTACTGATATCATTGACCGATGTGCCACTATGCTGGTCAAAGTGGCTTGATTAATCTATACCTCGTAAGTCTTTATAAAGTTGAACCGCATAAAGATCCGTCATGTTCGAAATATAATCGATTACCGACAGAATCTTGTAGTACATCCCCTCCCGCAACGGTGTGAACTGCTCGGGCATCAGGCTCAGCAGTTTTTTGTTATAGGCCTTGTCGGGCTCCAGCACGGCACCGACAAACTCCTCCAGTAACGTACCAATCACATTAAACCCCGTCAGTTCAATCTTCACTACCGACGGATGCCTGTAAATGTCCTTAACAGATTGCTTCCGACATTGTTTTAATGCATTTTCTTCATACTCAGGAAGATAGGAAATTAGGCTGTCCTTAAAGCAGCCTTCCATGATTTCATCGTAATGAGCCACAAAGATGTCGCTGGCATGGTTCACCAACTTGTTGATCAGGGACGCTCTCAAGAAGGCCATCCGCTCGTTCTGGTCGCTCACCTCGTGGTACACTTCATCCTTGTGCTTGAAGAAACTGGCATCCTTCTTTTGGTCGAAAAATGATAAGAATGCTTGCTCGGCGGTTTCGGTGCTGACGATGCCTCGTTTGTGGGCGTCCTCCATGTCGAGAATCAGGTAGCAGATGTCATCGGAGGCTTCCATCATGTATGACAGGGGATGTCGTGCATAGACCTTGTGCTCCTCATCAATCTTCGGGATGCCGCATTCATTCATCACTTCTTCAAAGACCTCCATGTCTGAATAGAACACATTGTATTTCTTTCGGCCTCCGTTGTCGTGAGAGGGGTAGGGATACTTGATGAGGGAGCCTAAGGTTGCTGCGGTTAGCGATAACCCTCCGGGGCGACGGCCATTGAACTGGCATGTCAGGAGATGGAATGCGTTGGCGTTGCCCTCAAAGGAAGTCAGGTCGCTCCATTGCTCGGGAAGCATGGTGTTTTGGAGTTCCTTGCCCTTGCCGTCCTTGAAGAAACTGCTGATGGTGTCCTCGCCGGAATGGCCGAAAGGCGGATTGCCGAGGTCATGAGCGAGACAGACCGTTGAGACGATGGTCTCGATGTCGGACTGTCGCTCAGTCAACTCAGGGTGCTCCTTGGAGAGCTTCTGCACGGTGCGGCAGGCGATGGAGCGTCCCACGCTAGCCACCTCCAAGCTATGGGTCAAACGGTTGTGGACCATCTGACTCCCCGGAAGGGGAAACACCTGGGTCTTGTTCTGCAACCTGCGAAACGCACTTGAGAAGATAATGCGGTCGTAGTCGCGTTGGAATGAGCTGCGGATGTCGGCACTCTTGTGCGGCGAAGCGTAACGATGCGTAGAAAGGAGGTCGTTCCAGTTCATGGTTGTTCTTGTATTATTCATGCAAAAATAATAATTTTGCACCATATTTGAACTAAGAATGAAACGAATTGGTTTTCTGATTTTGCTTTTGGCATTGGCTTGCGGACTGAAGGCCCAGTCGACAAAACCCTATATCGTCGCGGACTTTGCGGAGAAGGACCTGCCCACGATGCTCGCCCTCTGCCGTCAAGGTGGTTTCGAGACCCTGGTGGTGCGGACGCCCTTCGCCACCTTGGGCCATTATGAATGGGACGAGACCTTCGCCCCCGAAGGCGACAAGTCGGTGCGCCGCATGGTGGAAGCCGCCGCCACCGAAGGGATCACCCTCGGCGTGATGATACAAGAAGATGTCATCAGCCTCAACGACGCCTTCTTCGCTCCGAAATACTATCACGAGTTTCAACACTCCGTGCCTCTGGTGCTCTTCGACGAGCTTACCCCCGAGGATATCGACATCCCCTTAAGGCGCAACGACCTGTTCAAGAGCCTCTCCGCATTGAACCTGCTGCTCATCGACGATGAGGTGGTGTCGTTTGGGACCATGGAGCTGGCCGGCGACCTGGTGCTGCTTCACCATTGCACCCGCGGGATGTTCGGTACCAAGAAGACAGCCCATAAACTCGACGCCAAGGTGTATCGGGTATGGGACACCCCCGACCGTAACGTGATTCCTGACGGAGAACTGCGCCAGAGGGTGCGCCAACAGCTGGCCGACCGCCTCGCCGCCGGTAACGTGACACTGGTGCTTCGCAAAGACGAGCCAGGACAGGAGATCCTCGACAGGTCGATCCGTGTGCGGAAAGTCGAGAGCTGGGAACGTGAGGGCGTCGCCAACAACAACTTGGGATGGTTCCTGGTGCATCCCTCCGACAAAAAACGTGCAGCCACCACCATGACAGAACTGGAATGGGTGCTCTCTAAAGCCGCCGCCTTCAACGCTTCGTACGGCTTCCTGGTCGATCTGAAAGCCCTGACCGCCCATGGCTTGATGGACGAGATGCTCGAAACCATGCGGCAATGGAACCTCTTGATCCAGAAAAAAGCCTTCACCACCTGGCAGAAAGAGACAATGAAAGACCCTTATCTCGACTGGCGCCTCGAACGGCAGACCGACAGCCTCTACCGACTCCATCCATGGAGTTTCTCACGCCGCTATCAATGTCAATTCCAAGCCATCGACACTGGCCTGGTGCAAAGCGAAGTATGGCAGTGGAACGCGGAAGAGGAGGGCCGTTTCGGACTTTGGCTTCAGGTGGAAGGCAAAACAGATGTCGTCAACCCGATGGTCAACACCAGCAAAGGCCTGGTGATGTTCCCCTGCACCGTCAAGCCGGGCCAGCTGCTGGAGTACCATTTCAGCGACTCGGCATGTATCATGGACGCCAACCTCAACAGACTTGAGACCGTGGCCGTCGAGGGCCTTCCCGAACTGGCCAAAGGCGACAACGAGGTCTCTTTCCTCTGTGAAGTGGATCCAGAAGCGGAACACCTGCCTGTAGTGACCCTGCGTTATATCACCCGCAACCCCTTCTTCCTGATTCATCCTTACAAATGATGGTGATTAGTGTTTATAATACTTATTAATTAGGATGTATCGATAAGTAATCATAACCTATTTTTGTACCCCTCTAAATTCTTAATTCTTAATTCTTAATTCCTAATTCTTAATTTAAATTATGGTTACCCTCGATAAACTCAATATAGGACAATCCGCCCGCATCAAGGCCGTCGACGGAGAAGGCTCACGCCGTCAGCATTTCCTCGACATGGGTGTCATCCCCGATGCCATCGTGAAACTGGTGAAGTTCGCTCCTCTGGGCGACCCGATGGAGGTGCTCATCCATGGCTATTCACTCACCCTCCGTGTCGCCGATGCCAAACTCATCGAGGTGGAGCCGGGCGCCGAAGAGGAACCTGCCAGCTTCTTGAATACAGACCGCCTTTATATCTCTGCTCTTCACGACCATAACGCCCACCCAGGTCTGGGTGAAGAGGGTATCTATCACGACAAGACCCATGAGAGTCCCCTCCCCAAAGGCACCAAGCTGACATTTGCCCTCGCGGGACAGCAGAACTGCGGCAAGACAACCTTGTTCAACCAACTGACGGGCGCCAACCAGCATGTGGGTAACTTCCCTGGCGTCACCGTCGACCGCAAGGACGGTGTCATCAAAGGCCATCCCGAGACCTTGGTCACCGACCTCCCGGGCATCTACTCCCTGTCGCCCTACACCGCCGAGGAGATGGTGTCGCGACAGTTCATCATCCAAGAGAAACCAAAAGCCATCATTAATATCGTAGATGCCAACAACATCGAACGCAACCTCTACCTGACCATGCAGCTGATGGAGCTGGGTGTGCCTATGGTGCTGGCACTCAATATGATGGATGAAGTGCGCAACAACGGCGGTACCATCCTCTTGAACGAGATGGAACGTATCTTGGGACTGCCTGTAGTGGCGATCTCCGCCGCCAAAAATGAAGGTATCACCGAGTTGGTGGAACACGCCATCCACATCGCACAATACCAGGAGGCGCCTGTCAGGCAGGACTTCTGCGACAAGGACGACCATGGCGGCGCCGTACACCGTTGCCTGCACAGCATCATGCACCTCATCGAGGACCATGCGCAACGTGCCGACATCCCGGTGCGTTTCGCGGCCTCCAAACTCATCGAAGGCGATGTGACGGTGCTCGACGCACTGAAGCTCTCACAAAACGAGAAAGAGACACTCGAACATCTCATCGTACAGATGGAGGAGGAGCGAGGCCTTGACCGTGCCGCGGCTATGGCAGAGATGCGTTTCACCTTCATTAAAAGGCTGTGCCAACAGACTGTGGTGAAACCCAAAGAGAGCAAGGAATACCAACGCAGCCGCC
>JAEEGH010019375.1_pt1 | contig 14276 bp, 10 predicted proteins | sample 9134181 | NCBI WGS metagenome assembly JAEEGH01 (sample SAMN16246544, study PRJNA631951) | gut metagenome | biome: gut microbiome; feature: rumen; material: DP-attached | host: Bos | place: Iran: Karaj | collected 2018-10 | reverse complement strand
TGAAAGGAGAAACCGAGTAGAGCCACGATGTGTGGAACGGTGGCATCTGTGTGATGATGAGCAATTCGACCTTGCCGCTTGGTTTCCTTCACTCAAATACAGAGCTGGTCACGTGTGGCCAGCTTTTTCTAATAGATTCTATAGACTTTATGACTTCCACAAGCCTTGTGAAAGTGATAGTCATCCGCTTAATCCGAAAAATTGTGTATCTTTGCACCAACTAATTAAGGGAACGAGGATATGATATACAAAACTCAAAAGCGAAATACTCCTATTGCCACGCTTATCAAGAACTACACCAATAAGAAGAGTGGCAAAGTCTCTGAATCCAGAAATGAGATTCAAAGAAGATTCGAGCACCTTGACTGGAAGGACCAGAAGAAAATACTAATGGTATTCCTTGATTCATGCAAGACTGACAGACAATGGGCCTATTCGAAACTTTACCATCATTGGGACAAGTCGTTTGAGGCAAAAGTGAAGGAAGTGTGGGATAAACTTCACGAGCCGATGTGCGCCTGGTCCATTATCCGTTTCTTCCCCATTTCCTATGTGAAAGAGAATATGGCATCGTTCACTGGTGAAAGAGACTTCTTTTTTATTAGTCTTCGCTTAGCGGAAGACCCTGACTATGTCCTTGATAGGAGTAAATTAAAAACTGTAGACTATTTGGCTTTACTTTGTAATTCTGGAAGAACGCTATCTGAAGATGAGGCCATCGATATGCTGTTTGAGATAGTCCATGATTTGTGCATCTCTGGCTTCTCGATATATGAGCAGACACGTATAAATTACGATGAAAGCGTATTTAACCTTTCAAAACATCTAAGCATTTGTCGTGCATATAACTATCTGTTCAGTATGGGCCATGAAAAAGCAATACGGTATTTTGACGAATGGAATCGGAAAGTACACAATGACGTTTTGGATAGTCTTGAATATAACATTCTGAAGCAATGGGGAGTTTCTCAATTTGTATCTTGTGAACAAAGTATATTAATCGTTAGAAAATACGCCTATCTGGCACTTGATGACAAATACAAACTCCCTACGGATACGAGTATGACAGAACTGTTATCGTTCGTTGATTTGATATTCCGCCAACCTTCTGAATACATACCGTCAAGAATCACCAATGAAATGCCTTCATCCGATCCGTCGTTCTTGGAGAAAATAAAGCAAACCAATGCTGAAGTCAAGAAGTTGGTAGACGATTTTGAATTGGAACTTGTAAATGGAGATATTCCATTCTGATGATAAGAAAAGTGAGACAAAAAGGTTTTTACTTTGAGTTTGACAATAAGAAATGTGTTCACATGGCTTGTGGAAATAAGATTTATAGTTATTTATGCATTTAATTCCAAAATTATTTGTATCTTTGTTGCCAGAATCTGACAATTCGTAAATAGTAAACAAGAGTAGCGATATGGCTCAATGGCAAAAAATTCAAATACGACGTGAGAATGGAGAAGTTGTTGATGCACAAACTCCTGTTATTGTATCTGCAAGTAGGAGTACAGATATTCCTGCATTTTATGCAGATTGGTTCTTCCATCGTTTGAAAGTCGGTTACTCTGCATGGACGAATCCATTTAATGGAGTTAAGAGTTACGTATCATATAAGAATACTCGATTCATTGTGTTTTGGTCAAAAAATCCTAAACCTTTACTGAATCATCTTGATTATTTAAAGGAAAGAAATATTGGCTGTTATGTTCAATACACCCTTAATGATTACGAAAATGAAAAGTTAGAGCAGGGTGTTCCTGCAATAGATCAGCGTATAGAAACTTTCAAGAGGCTTGTTGATAAATTAGGAGTTGGTGGCGTAATATGGCGTTTTGATCCACTAATTTTGACAGATGACATTTGCATAAATGATCTTCTAGAAAAAATAGAGAAGATAGGCAACCAATTAAAAGGTTATACAGAGAAGTTGGTTTTCAGTTATGCCGACATCATGAGTTACAGAAAGGTAAGAGCTAATCTTGAGAAGTGTAATATCCCATATCATGAATGGACTGAGCCGCAGATGCTAGAGTTGGCAGAGCGACTTGCCAAATTGAATAAGAAATGGGGCTATACTCTCGCTACCTGTGGTGAAAAAGTGGATTTACAGCAGTTTGGCATAGAGCACAACCATTGTGTTGACGATGCTCTTATTATCCGATTTGCATACAAAGACAAGGATCTTATGGACTTTCTTAAAGTCAAGACTTTCCCAATGCCTGTACAAAATCTTTTTGGAGAATCTGAATCTTTACCTAAGGATGCAATTCTTCTTCCCAATAATACATACGCAACACATGGCGATAATCGCGACAAAGGGCAGCGACTATTTTGTGGGTGTATTATGAGCAAAGATGTTGGAGAATACAATACTTGTCCACACTTGTGTGAATACTGCTATGCAAACTCCAGTAAGGAAATTGCTGTGAGGAACTGGAAAGGGCATAAAAATAATCCATTTGGAGAAACAATAAAAGGGTGAATGACGTATGAGCATACAAGAAGCATTAGCAAATTATCATAATAGTTTGTATTATAACCAAGAATGGTATAGGCTTGCCATTAAAGGCGATATTGATAGTATTGTAAATATTGGCACCGACTTTGCTCGTTCAGAGATGATGGATTATGCGGTAGCATGCTGGCAACATGTTATTGATAATGGTCATGGTACAGCCGAGGCTTATTCTAATTTAGGTGTGTCCTACTATTATGGGAATGGTGTATATCAAGATTACAAGAAAGCTGTTCAATATTATCAAAGAGCAGCAGCAAAAGGGCATCCTTTTGGAATGTACAATCTTGCTGTTGCATGTGAAAATGGAAATGGCACTCCCCAAGACATGGATAAGGCTATTAAATATTATCAAATGGCAGCGGAGCATGGCGTGAATATGGCAATAGATGCACTGATTAGATTAGGGTTATATAGCGAAACTCGTGACTTTGCAATTTATCCGCGGAGTGTTGACAATTATTCTTGTTATGATAGTTTAGATGAACTACATCTGGATGGTATAAGTGATAGTGAAACATTTTAACATTAGATGATATGGCTGGATACTATTTTAGATTGCCTCCCTTTATACAGTTGACGCCGCCTCAACAAGCTGCAGCAAATGAGCCTCGACAGATTGCTTTGACAGGCGGGCCTGGTACAGGGAAAAGTGTCGTTTCTATATGGAGACATATTAGGAACTATCTGTCCAATCCTGTAAAAAGGAGTATGTTGGTAACTTATACAACGACCTTGAAAGCCTATTTAGCTGCTTGTTGTAGGAATATTAATGATGACGGACGTCCTAATGTGGGATCAGAATCATCGAGTAATGTAGGGACTTCAATAAGGAATTCAGAATTAATACATAATACAGCTTTCGCAGAATTGATAATTGATGAAGCTCAAGATTTGTCAAATGATTATTATTCTGGTATTCCTTCTCCTCTTTCTTATGGAGCTGATGACTCTCAGATTTTATATCATGATCACTGCTCTACAGAAGCACAGTTGCATAATTTGTTTCCATCCAATGTGCTTTGTCCTTTAGATAGGAACTTTCGAAACACACAAAGGATTATGCAGTTTGCAAGACAAGCTTTCCCTTATGCCAATATATCATTTAATGTCATTAATGGATTAGCAGATAACGTAGGAGAGAAACCTGTCCTTCTTATCTCAAACACTTTTGATAAAACAAGAGATGCTATTGAACGAATTGTGAATTCGTTTCGGGCAGATGATCATAATATTGCTATTTTAGTGCCATGGAGAGAGCATGTTAAGGCATTTCAAAAAAACGCCTTGAATTTCAAAAATATTGATCATAGTATTTACTATGAAGACCAAAATGATTTCCCCCATGGATGCGAAATAATAAAGAATGTTCATATTACCACTTTTAAATCTTCTAAGGGATTGGAATTTGATACGGTTATTATACCGAATTTTGATTTTATCATGCAATTGCCGTACTTTGTTTCAGCTGAAGAAAACATGAATAGTGAACAACTTGAAAGAATGGAAGAAACTATTCATAGGCTTGATGATTTGCAAAAAGATCATGATATAATTGTGTCAAAGTTACCTCTATCTGATGGACTATTCAAAGTAAGATACAGAAAATTAATGTGTTCCTGGGAAGATATGTATGTAGCTGTTACACGTGCTAGAAGCAATCTATATTTGATTAGTCCCAAAGATTTACCTCACCTCAACTCAGTAATTGAAAAAGAAATATTATAATTATGAAAACGTATTTTTTCCCAATTCAGTCAACCTCTTTAGCACACTATTTTGCTACAGCTATTATTAAGCCAGCTAAGTATTTCGACAACAAAATAGCTGATATTCAAGATAAGTATAAAGATTTTCTATTGTTCACAAACAAATTTGGAACAACCGAAACAGACTGTTGCTTGGAGGTTATATTAACAGATGAAGAAATCTCTGAATTAATAGACGTAAACGAAGGGTGGTTCTTGTTCGACGAAAAACCTTTGCCAATTTCTCGAGTTAAAAGAATTTATTTCTCTGACAATGAAAAGAAAGAGATAACAATTACAAATATTAGAATGAGTACCGCCTATATTCCAGACACTTTGATAGGAGTACAAGTCTTTGACAATAATCCTTCCGAGGTAATTAAAATACCATCAGATTGTGATGGTGTTAATCAGGAAGAAAAGATTGAAATGTTTGACAGATTCTTAGGTGCTTTGGCTCTTATGAAAACAGCCGGAGAACATTATATGAATTACTCGCCAAACTACATCAACACGCTATCAATTTTTAACTCATTAATTAAAGAGCAAATAAGCAAGATTGACCAGCATATTTTTAAGGACAGCTATAAAGGACTGTTTACTGCTTCTAATGGCTTTGAAACAGTTCTTCCATATCTTAGTAAAAAAATCGATGAGCAGCTCCTTGTTAAAATAGCTAACGAAAACAACCAAGTTGTTAAAAAGGACAAGATAACTCATGTCATAGATGTTAATAGTTTTAACGACACGTGGACGTATACTATAGCCATTTTGAACAATTATGGTGTTGGCGATGAATCAAGAAGAAAAAGAATAGACGGATTGATTCAATCCCATTTCTCTGAAATAAAAAAAGGGAAAGCAGAAGGCGTCGCTCTTTGCTATGGTTACAATAGGGGATATTCTGCATTTGCAAAGGACTACGGAAAAGATGATAAGGTATCATATAAATACAAGTTGGAAAGTAGATTAGATTATTATACCATCGAATCCGTTTATCAATACATATTTAACAATATGGTTTCAAGTTATTTCTCTTATATAGATGAATGGTGTCCTGTATTTTCTGAGTGTCAGCCGAAAAAGAAAACTGATTATCTAATATTGGATGAGATTATAATTGGAGAAAAGAGAGCAAAAACATTTTCCGAAGAATGGTGGACAAAATTGTATCCAAAGTTTAATAAGGAGTTCGGACGTCTTGCTCAGGAAATCTTTCGTTTTTTTCAGGAAATTTGTAGTGATATTAAGGATGATATTGAAGATGAGCAAAATGAACTCATCTCACAATATGAAAACAAATTGAATGAGTGTAAGAAAAAGATAGATGATTTGACAAAGCAGTTGAAGCAAAAAACAGAAGAGAATATATCTCAACAGCATCAATTGAGAGATCCCGCAATAAGTGTTGTAGAAAATCCAAAGAAAGATATTAAGAAGGAGAACTTGAGAAGTCTAAAAGTTGATGAATTAAGAGAATTGGCGAAACAAAGGGGATTGAAAGTGCCTAGCAAGACTAAAAAGGAGGAATTAATAAAGTTGCTTACTAATCAACAAGCGACGACATTTGATATTCCTTTTGAAACTGACAATAAATAGAATTGTATGTTTGAACAACTGATTGTCAATAGTAGTAATGCCCAATCTTTAGGTAATTTTATCGGTAGTAATCAACTACTGATAGATGAATTTATTAATTCCAGCATTGAAAACCAAAGACAGCAAGAGAATTTGTTTCAACAATTTGTGCTTCTGAATTCTAGAGTACAAATAATGGATTCACTGGATTTTACCAAAAGTACGAATCGTGCATTTATTGCAATCTTATTTGACTATGCAGAAAGAGTTAATGCAGTTGCTGCTGCAGTTCAGTTGTATCAAATTATCCAGAGGCATAATCTAGGTATTGGCTCGCGACTAGAGGCTACTATGCTATATTTGTATAATATCCCAAATAATCAAGTATATGTTGACAGATTCGAAGAGATTTGCTTAAAACTTCAAACAGCCATAAATGAAGAAGACGACAATGACAGTAGGGCCATAGCCACATTCCTTAATTACTACTCGTCAGTGGTATATAATACTTCTCCTCATACTCACTTCGCTCAAGATATAATATCAAAGGTAAATGCATCCGTGAATACATACCCCTTCTTACATAAGGAAGATATCACGGAATCTCTCTCGCTTGATATTAACCAAGCAGAGATGGTGTATTTGTCAATCCAAACTACCATCGATAGACTATTAGGCAAGCAGAGGAGGTTAATAGCAATTAATGATGTTGGGTTCATAATAGAAAGTAATACACATTACGCTCAAATATTATCAAATTGTCCTAGACGTTTTAATAGCATTAGGGACATAGCGATATCTCAACTACAAGAAATTCAAAATAGCGATGAGGTTTTCCGCTCACTTGGTAGAGGTGTTGCCATTCTTGAACAAGAAGAACAACTTTTCTCGTATATGAAAAGTTATGGTTTAATGCATAAGGCAAAACTATTATCTGCTTTTTCTAATTTTCCATTTAACGAAATAAGGGATAAAAATATAGAAATCTATGATTGGAGTTGCGGACAGGGACTTGCGAGCATAGTCTTATTGGAATACCTGATGGATAATAATATTGTTTTGAAGACAAATCGAGTAACACTTATTGAACCGTCAGAAATTGCTTTAAAACGAGCTTCACTTCATGTCAAGCATTTTGACTCTGAGGTTAGAATCAGAACTATCCTAAAAGATATGGACTCGTTAGAGATTGCTGATGTGAGTGGCATAGATGGAAGTGTAAAGCTTCATTTGTTTTCTAACATACTGGATGTTGAAGCCTATTCTATGCAGCATTTAATTGACACAATAAAGCAAGGAGTTAGAGGCAATAATTATATGGTTTGTGTAAGTCCATATATCAGCGATATTAAGACTGCGAGATTTGATTCTTTCGTCAATGGTTTTAGTACAATGTCTCAGTTCGACATGATATTCCAAGATATAGCATCTCGAGGTGAATGGACTAATAATTGGACAAAACTTATTAAGACAATTAAGGTTGTTTTGTAGCAAACACCGTTAATGTGAATAAAACTTTATAGCAATATGAATGCAAAAGAATTTCTAGCGAAAATAGTCTTAGGAAAGGATGTATACAAGGATTTGGCGATTGCCGAGAAAGAGATGAATGAGGCAAAAGACAAGTATAATAATGCTTTTCAAACACTTAGTGTACTTGAAGACAAAAATGGAGAAACAAGTAAATCTCTGGATACATCTCGCAAAGAAAAGGCTTCTTTACAAAGTGAGAAGGAGTCGATAGATGCTTTGCTTTCACAATTACTGAACAATGAAGAATTGTGCGATGCAAAGACTATACTGGAAGGTAAGCGTGATGACAAAAAAGCACACCTTGGAAACATAATAGAGAAACTGAGTTCCTCCCAAAAAGAACATGATTTGATTCTAACTCAATTAGGGGAATTGAAGGAAGAAAAGACTTCTTTAGATCACGATGTTGAGAATTTGAATCATGAGATAGAATCTCTGAAAGAGAAATCAAAGCAAAGAGAAGAACAGAAAGCAAAGATATCTCAGCGGAAGGAGGTTAGAGATAATCTTTCAACTCTGAAAGACAAGTGGCAAGGGACTTTGGATGAATTTAAGGCAAGGATAGATGATGCTGATAATCTGAAATCCCTTGAAGGATTGAAACGTGAACTTGTAGATTACGAGAGGCTTGTTAATAACGCTATTGAGATATCTGTAAAATGAAGTTAAAAATTGCCAGTATGCTTTTGGGCGAGAATGTTAGAGTCATTCTTGACAAAATACGAGCACATCAGGATGAGGCTTCTGATTATCTGTCTCGACTGAAAAAGTTGTTGCAGAACAAACAAAATATTGATCAGCAATTATCTGATTTAGATAAGCACAAGAAAGATCTTGAAAGGCAAATAGTCACTTTGAGGAGTGAGATTGAAGAAAAGCGTCCTTTACAAAAAGTGGCAGAACAAATTATAAAGATAGAGGAAGATACCAGAAGTAAAGAAAAAGAAGTAAGTGCTAGTTCATCTGGCAATAGAGAGTTGCAACAATCTGTTGCTCATCTGCAGAAGGATACAGTCGACTTGAAGAGTCGTAAGTCATTGCTTGAAGTTGAAAAAAGAAAGTACGAAGAAAATATCGGCAAAGATGATACAATTCCCGATGAGTTGCTGAGCGTCAATTCGGAAATTGTTAATCTACAAAATTGGCTACGGATTCATAGTGTAGAATTAACACAAATTGAGAATGATATTACAGAACTAATTCATGCATTAGAGGAAGAAGAGCCCATAGAGGTGCCTCAAGATGACATAATGGAAGAAGATGAAGAGACCGGAAAGGAATCTAAAGATGAAACACCCCTTGTAAAACAAACTGAAAAGGAAGAGCCTGATAATGGTAAAACAAATGATACAGTAGAGCCGTCAACTCGAAAGAAGCGGGACCACAAGATAAAAGAAATCTTTGATTTAGAAACAGGTGAAACCATCTATGCAGAAGAATTCTTTAAGAAGCCTATAGATGAGTTGCAGAAGTGGCGAACTACTTTTCAACAATGTATATTGCAAAACAATAGGCGTTTTGTTTGTCCTAAATGCCTTGAGATGATTCGAATATCTGGAAGAGGCGATGAACGTGGTGTACCAGCAATCTTTACCCATAAGAATGACAGCGTTTCATGTAAAAAAACTACCATAGGACAATCTGTGGAGGATATCAATAGAAAAAAATATGGACTATTTGGTCAGAGTCAGCGACATAAAGACTTGAAGCAGGAACTTTATGACAGACTTCGAGACAGAAATAGTCTTTCGCTGGGTATCAGTAATGTGGAAATGGAGAAACGGGTTTATAGTACACTCCCATTCTTCAGTTGGAGACAGCCTGATGTGCAGATAGAATATCAAGGGCATAAAATCGTATTCGAGATTCAGCTCTCCACAACATTCTTGAGTGTTATCACCGAACGCGATACATTCTATCGTTTGAATGACTTTTTTATCATTTGGATATTCAACTTTGATGATAATAGGAAATATGTTGACCTGAACAATCTTGCCATGAAGGATATCTATTTTGCGAACAAACGAAATGCATTTATCTTTGATGACGAAGCAAGGAAATGGAGCAGAGAAAGTGGGCAACTTGTACTGAAATGCAATTGGGTTGAGCCAGATTCAACATGGCATTATGCCAACACAGAAAAACGTTTTGGAGGAGAACCTGTCACTCTTAATATGCTGAAGTTCGATCATAATACACATAAACTCTATTATTATGATGCAGAAACACCTTATTACGAACAAAATCCGGACATAGCGGAGCGTCTCATTGTCGAACAGAAAACAAAGGAGGAATATATCAAGGAATTAGAGCAGAAAGCGCAAGAAAAAGAAATAAGGAAACAGGAAGCTATCGAACAAATGATGAGAGATGGTGGTAGTGTTATACCATTTGAAGAAAAAAAGAGATATGGCTTTAAATATGGAACCACACATATTATTGAACCTCATTTTACCTCTTGTGAATCACGTGCTGACGGGACTTTCATTGTGGGATTTAACAGGAAGGAAGGTATAGTAAGCCAATATGGTGAAATGATTCGTGAATGCGAGTACATAAAAATCCACCGATTGACTGGAAGTGCTTATATTGCGGAAGATAGAGACTCTTTTTGGTTGGCTAATGTCAAAAAAGCGTTCCGTGAACGCAGAACTGGGGACAGAGTTGTATCTACTTCTATGACTGAAAGAGTAGAGAAAGTTAGTCTATTCCATAAAGATGAAGACGAACCATTCTCATCATTCTATGTGTTAGATGGAAGAAAGTTTTTTGTTCATTTAAGTTATAGTACTATTTTTATTGACCTAGAAGGCAATAAGATTGTGGAAGAAGATTTCTATAAAATGAAACTCATCCTTGAGCGGAATCTGATGCATGTACAACGAAAAAAGGATGGGAAGTGGAACGATTTGGATTTCGACGGGAATTACATTTCCGATTGGACAATTTATGAAGAAGTAAATGAATGGGGCGAAGAACTTCGAATAGGCAAAGTACATAAAGAAGCAGGGAACTGGCTACAACCAGAAAGAATATATTTCGATATTATTGATACCGAAGGAAACATCATTATAGGTGGCTTGTCTTCTATTGGCGGGTTGAATAATGGAAAAGCAAAAGTTGTTTTTGAAGGGAAAAATGCAGAAATAGATGCAAAAGGTCATCTTGTTCCAGAAATACAAATACAGTTATCTGACAATATAAAAGCCTCAAAGTTGTTGGGATACTGGGAATTAGTCAATCAAGAAGGAAAAACGATTCTGAGCAGAAATGATAGAATTCTGGAAGTGAGCCAGCTAATTGGGGACCTTGTAGTCATTCATCAGCATTTTAAATTCGGATTAGTCAATTCAAGCGGTATTATTTTACCATGCAATCACAGGTCTGTCTCTTTATGGACCTCAAACATAATAAAAGTAGAAGATTTTAATAGTGAGTATTTAATAGATACGTCAGGCAAACGCATTAGTTCGGACTACAGACAAATAAGTAAATTAGAGAACGGTAGAGCCCAAGTTCTATTAAACAATTGTTATGGATACATAAATGAAAATGGACAACCCATTCCTGAGAAAGAAATACAACTATCTAACGGCAGTGTAAAATACTTTTTTATGGGGAAGTGGGGAGTCCGTAACTCAAAAGGCCAGACAACTCTGGTATGCTCTTATGATGAGATTACAACTTATCATGGCTATTACTATGTACTTGTTGATAGGCGGATTACAAAAACAAATTGGAAAACGACGAATATTGTTTCTGTTAAAGGGACAAAAACTAGGGAATCAGATAAAACTATTGTATTTGATGTGGGTGGCAAGGACTTTTTAGTACCAAGAGAAATAGCGTCACAATACTGGAATGATGGCGTCCCAGAATCTGCAGATCTTATCATTAAGAACTTTCACAAGGAAACAAGTGGAAAAGGGTGGCATAGAAATACACAATTGCATGTTTATGCAAAGCCATATCGCCAACAAGAGAAGAAATCTTATAAACAAAGGGAGATCGCTATACATGAAACAGTCAAAGGTGTTATCAACTGGGTACATTATGGAAGTGCCATTGTAAGACTCCCGGATAGAAGTACATTATATGTTCACAGAAGCAATTTCAGAGGTATAACTCTTGACAAGACCTATAAAGGGAAAGAGATAGAACTCAAGAAAGTTGGAGTTAATGAGGAACATAATAAAGATGTCTGGGAAATTGTTCGAATATAATAATGCAGAAACAAATGTAAATCGACTAAAAGGGTTTTAAAGATGGAGAATTATCTGATTAGCGAAGCCATTGGCGATATAGCTGGAAGTGCATACGAAGGACGGACGCACAGAGTAAAGGATTATAATAAGGTGAAGATGTTCAGTTCAAGAGCACACTTCACAGATGACACAGTTCTGACGTTTGCATGCGCTGAGGCTTTCATTGATAAACTCGACATGACAATGAATCTCTGGAAATGTTCCAATGAACATCGTCATGCAGGCTTTGGCAGCAAGTTTAAGTTGTGGATGGCAAGCCACAATCCGAAACCTTATCGCAGTCTTGGCAATGGCTCTGCTATGCGTTGTTCTTCTGCGGGTTGGCTGGCATACACGGAAGAAGAGTGTATTCGTTTGGCACATGAAACAGCAGCCCCTACGCACAATCACCCAGAAGGATTCAAAGGCGCAGAAGCTACGGCTCTCGCTATCTTTCATCTGAAGAATGGTAAAGATAAGGAGTTCATTCGTGAGCAAATCCTTGACAAATACTATCCTGATTGGTCAAAGAAAAAGTATGCAGATTTCCATGACTCCTATACATTTAACTCTACCTGTGCAGGAACTGTTGGCCCAGCCATCATCTGCTTTCTGGAGTCTGAAGATTATGTTGACTGCATCAAACTTGCAATCTCTCTTGGTGGTGATGCAGATACCCTCGCAGCCATTGCTGGCCCAATGGCATACGCCTATTACAAGAAGATGCCTGATGCCCTTGTCTATCAGGCTCTGAAGAAATTACCAGATTGGATGGTAGATGTAAGTCGACGGTTTGATGAGAAAGTATCTACTCATACTCCAGACATACATTAGCTATACTCTAGGTTGTTTCTAGCCATACTCAAGAGTAAACCAGAAAGGAGTATAGAAGCTGGATAGAAGGATCCAAAAAGTAGGCTGAAGGCAGGCGGGAGAGGTTGAAACTGCAATAATACAACAGATAAAACCGTTATTGAAATAAAGGAATAAAAGATATGACAAAAGAAGATATTCTGAGACTAAGAGATACGGCAGAACAGACGCGAGTGCAGTTCAAAGAGCGCGTAACTCGCGACAACAAGTATGACGTGAGTTGCGAGATGGTGGCACAGAGCAATTCGCGTGGCGGCATGATTGTAGTGGGTATTGATGACAAGACAGGACGTATCAATCCGCTCTCGTTTGTTGAGGTGCAAGAGACGACGAACTTGTTAGGGAGTTTGGCATCGGAAGGTGTGGTTCCACAGATTCTGCTCGACATCGAGAATGTTCAGATGGAGGGTGGTGTCATTGTAGTGGCTACCGTCAAACAAGGAAAGAACAAGCCTTATCGTGACAGCAAGGGTATCGTGTGGGTGAAACAGGGGGCTGATAAACGCAAAGTGTTTGACAACGCCGAACTGATAGCCATGCTGATGGAGAACGGACAGATGCATCCTGACAGCATGCCTGTGAATGGAACCAGTATCAAGGATTTGGATGAGAATACCTTGCGGGACTATCTGCTCAACAGATTCCGCAGTGATTTTGAGCGACAGCAGTTGTACGTAACAGAATTGAGGCATAGGAGTCTTGACGAGATTGCTGGTGTTCTTAGCCAAATGCCAGAGGGTATATTGAAGAACAACGGTCTGATATTGGAAGATGGCACGTTGACAGTGGCTGCCTTGATGCTAATGGGAAAATACCCTCAACGTTGGCTGCCTGCATTTACTGTTAGATGTGTCAGTTTTGTGGGTAACAGCATTGGGGGCACGGAGTTCCGTGATAAGAGTGGGAATGATGCAGATGGCAATGCCGTACACCTGTACAACTATATCATTTCATTCCTGACCAGGAATCTTCGCAGGAAGCAAGTGGAGAAGGATTTTAACAGTCAAGGCGAGTTGGAGGTTTCAATCGCCAGTCTGTCAGAGATTGTCACGAATGGCATCCTACATCGCTCATATGTGATAGAAGCACCATTGCGGGTGTTCATCTTCGACAACAGAATTGAGATTCATAGTCCGGGATTGCTGCCAGAAGGTGTCAGCATGGAAAGCATTAAACATGGCGCATCGGTGCCAAGGAACAAGTTGCTGTTCAATCATGGTATCAACTTGCTGCCCTACACGGGGGCAGGAAGCGGCATCACCAGAGCCTTGAAGCTTACTCCAGATATCAAGTTCGTGAACGACGAGTCGCTTAATGAGTTTGTAGTGACGGTGGAGCGTAGAAATGTAGGAGAAACCGATGCTAAAAATGATAGAAATAGTGACAGAGAAGACAGAGATAAAAGAGATGAAGAAGACAAAGATAACTTGCTGTTTTCGAAGTATATAGAAAATAATGAAGCTGCAAAAAGAGACAATGATGGAGCCGAAGAAACCGAAGATAGAGCACGTGTGGTTCGCACTCCTTATAAGCAGTTGCCAAGTGTTCAAAAGGACATCATCCAGTTTTGTGCTATCCCAAGAACGGCAAAGGAAATCATGGACCACATAGGCTACTACAACAATTCTAAGAATATGACCACGTATGTCAGACCATTGTTGGAGATGGGATATTTAGAGATGACTGAACCCGACAAGCCCAAAAGTAAGAATCAGAAGTATCGGAAAGTTAGATAGGTCTAAAAGGAAGCGTATGATATTCGGTAAGAAGATAAAA
>JAEEGH010019373.1_pt1 | contig 14277 bp, 17 predicted proteins | sample 9134181 | NCBI WGS metagenome assembly JAEEGH01 (sample SAMN16246544, study PRJNA631951) | gut metagenome | biome: gut microbiome; feature: rumen; material: DP-attached | host: Bos | place: Iran: Karaj | collected 2018-10 | reverse complement strand
TCAGAAGCCTGATATACAAAGCCTCTTCTCTTACACAAGCTGATGATTTTGTCCAAGGTACATGCGTGTGTATCTTTTGTTTCTGTTTTTGCCATTTATATCTCCTTACGACTCTGGCGTGGGCCGTTTTTGATTTTTTTTGCCAAGACGTACCGGGAAAGGCCGCCACTGGCGTTTTTTTATTGTAAAAGTGAGAGTATCATAAAAAGGGAATGTATGCAAACGATAAACAAGCTGATTGCCCCGTCGGAACAATCTAAAAAATTACACTTCATCTAATGGCTCTGCATCTGTAAGCATATCTACGCCGTCATAATCACGATTTGCAACAGCCTTAAGAGATTTATATTCGTCAGAATCAGAATAAACACTACTGTCTCTATCAATTCCTCTGAGCATCTGTTCAATTTTTGAAGCATTCTTGGCAAATATATAATCTCGAATATATGTTCTGGTAGCTTCCGGGTTTTCGTTAGTAAGCATAAGAACAGACATGGCACTTCCATCTTCAAGCACCTGAGTATTAAAAACAATGCAGGAACAAACCATAGATTTTCTTCCTGCAGAAATATTAATGTTTCTTACAAGCGTATTTTTCTGGAAAAGGTTTGCAATATTCTGCTTATAAGTTACGGCAAAACCGGCACTGGAAATATCCCTTACATTCAGAGAAAAAAGCTTTCCTGCTGCAGCAAGATAACCGCTTACATCGTGTTCATTTCTTGTATCAAGACGAAGGAACTTACGGCGACCTTTTGCACCATTCAAATCAAGGATTTTTGTAAACTCTTCCAAAAGCTTTGGAGTTTTACGGTCAATAAGATGAAAGCCGCCTGGAAGCTTTACATTCATCATAAACTTATCTTTATCTTCCCAACCAGCTTTTTCAGAAATAACACCAAGATAAATTGATTCCAGATCCGGACTAAGGTCAAAAGACTTCATGAAGTTAAACCAGTGGGCATAAGGCATTTCAGAATCTATGTTTACAAAACAAAGAGAATCTTTATTTCCTGCAAGAACGCCTTTTGCCTTTCTGTAATCGGTTAAAACATAAACCTCGTATTCATTCTTTTTTAAATAGTCAATTACATAACTCTCTATTAAAAAAGAAGGATTGAGGAAGAATATTTTTCTACCGAAAACAGGATTTTCTCTAGACTCCATAAGCTTTTCCGTATCACTTTTAATTATCTCATGGTTCTGTATAATTGTAAAATAAAAATTTTATACGTTTCTGTTACGTTCTTCTGGACATTTCTCAAAAAACTCGTGAATGCGCGCTCGTAAATCATCATTATTTGAGGCATTCAAAAACTGAGTCTGAGCATAATGGCCAAATTTAAAATTCATTGCAAAATATGTAAAAAAGCGCTGCAGGCGGGTTTTCCAGAATTCCACCGGCTGATACTTTTCTATTAAGTCCACATATTCAAGGCATAATTCTTCCATATTTATGGCGATTGTCCCATCAGCCTGACCTGCAAGCTCCCTGAAAATCCAAGGCTTCTGTACCGCCGCACGCGAGACCATCACCCCCTGGCAGTCCGGACAGGAAGCAGAGGCATACTTAAAGGAATTTTCATCTTTTACGTTGCCGTTCAAATAAACCTTTACCCCCTGGCTCGCGTAGCGCTGGGCAATCATCTGGCAGTAAGAATAACGGGGAGGCCGCGCAAGTTTTTCTTTTTTTGTGCGTGGATGCAGAGTAAGCAGCTGAACGCCATTTTCTACAAGCATGTCACAAAAAGAAAGAAAACTTTCACCTGTAAAGTCATCATCACCAAGGCGCAGTTTTACAGAAAAACGCTTACCCTGCCCTAATACAATTTTTCCAACTGATTGTACCATGTCCCGAGTCTTTTCCATTTCTCCCAGCATCCAGCCAATGCCGGCACCGGTTTTGTAAATGTCAGGAGCAGAACAACCCATATTTACGTCCACCCCAAGACCTGGAAGAGCTGCAAGCCGAATTGCCGCCTCAGTCATTCTCTCTTTATCTGTACCAGTCAACTGCCATACAACTTTTTCCGGCACAGGAGCGGGATCTATATAGAATTTTTCAAAGGGACCATCATTTAAAAGGCTTCCGGCGTTTATCATTTCTGTAAAATACTCATCACAGCCGCCAAACTTTTCTATTAATATTCTAAATGCCGGATGAGAAATAGTTGCCATTGGCCCACAAATTAACTTCATGGCAGAAGTATAGCATAAATCTATAAAAAGTATTAGAGTTAACAAAACATAAAAAATTAAGAGGCTTTCATGTTTGACATTCAAAAATATAAACGATTTGCAAAGATTCAATTGCAAAACAGATGGACTGTCCCAGTCCTTATGACCTTAGTAATAATACTTGTCACATCAATCTTTTCTATTCCTGACTATATTAAAATTCTTTCAAGCGAAGGTTTTGAAATGCTAAAATCAGGAAACTTTAGTCATGAAACCTGGCAGATGCTTGCAGACAGCCAGAATGCGGCTACTCCGGAACAGACTTTTTTGATTAGCCTGCTGCAGCTTATTATCGCAGAAATCCTCAGTCTTGCATCTCTTAATGTATACATAAAAATGACACGTTCTCCAGATAAAGTGCCTTTTTCTTCATTCATTGAAGGTTTTAATAACTGGGGACGTGCTGTTTTAGGAAGCTTATGGCAGCTTTTGTGGACCTGGCTTTGGTCTATGCTCTTTATTATTCCTGGAATCATCAAATATATTTCATATTCGCAGATGTTCTTTATTATTGCTGAATACGACAACATTTCTGTTTCAAAAGCAATGAGAATAAGCAAGATAATTACCCGTGGACACAAATGGGATCTGTTTGTAATGGGACTATCATTTTTTGGATGGATCCTTTTGAACATCCTTACATTGGGCCTATCAGAATTATTTACAGGACCTTATATTAAACTTTCTTTTGTAAATGCATATCATGGAATGTTAAAAGAAGCCGTTACAACAGGCGCTATAAGACCGGAGGACTTGTCAGAATGAAAAAGAGTTTTAAATCAGGATTAATTATCCTTATTTTGGTAATAATTGCAGCTGTAGGAATAACAGTAAAGACTGTTTACGACAGTAAAAATCCAACCGTTACAGTTACCTATGCTTCCCGAGGAAACGTTTCAAACTATGACCCAAAGATTGCAAAATCTTACAAAAATGAATATATAGCAGCAGTATATATAGAAGGAACAATTCAGCAGGCAGGTCAAGATTACGACCAATACTGGCTTTTATCTACAATAGAAAAATTGAAGAAAGATGATAAAAACGTTGGTATTGCCCTCTATATTAACTCTCCAGGTGGAGCTGTTTACCAGGCAGATGAAGCCTACCTTGCCCTCATGGACTATAAAACAAGCGGTAAACCAATTTACGTTTACCAGGGGCCAATGGCTGCTTCCGGCGGTTACTACATTTCCTGCGCAGGAGATAAAATCTATGCAAACCGTAACACGCTTACCGGCTGCATTGGTGTAATATTTGGTTCTTCATATGATTTAACAGGACTTTTTGAAAAGGCTGGCATTAAGAGTGAAACAATTCATTCCGGCAGAAACAAAAATATGTTCAATTACAATGAACCTGTAAACGCAGAACAGAGAGCTATTATGCAGAGCATTTGTGATGAATGTTACGAACAGTTTGTTTCTATTGTTGCAAAGTGCCGTCTTATGAACTATTACGATGCAGTTCAGCTTTCAGACGGAAGACTTTACACTGCAAAGCAGGCCCTGGAAAACGGCCTTGTAGACAAAATAGATTCCTGGGACGGAATGATTGATGACTTTACAGAATCCCTTGATAAACCAGGAATAAAAGTCATTACCTTCCAGAAAGAAAAAAAGAAAACCGTTATGGATTACATGACAGGAGCTGCGAAGAACTTTTATACTGCAAAAGTTGCAGCAACTCTTGGTTTACCAGAAAGTGTAATAGAAGATATTAATCAAAAAGATTACTTACCAATGTACTTGTATAAATAAAGCGAAGCTTTTTTTCCATTTACAAGTGTATGAAGGCTGTTTTCTGCGCTGAATCCTGCGTCAGAGGCAGCCTTTTCTATTTCTTCTTTACGCGCAGAAAGAATAACCGCTTTACCATCAGCCTTTAAAATTCTTTTTAAGCATTCAAACATCTTTGCATAAAAAAGGCCTATGTCTCCAATATCTTCATAATAGCCCCATGGCGGGTCAGTAATTACTACATCTATAGACTTGTCTTCAAAGCGCTCTGCAGACAGGGCATCCTGAACAAATACTTCTATTTTTTCATTTCCAGAAAGCTGTTTTTTCTGGCTTACCATTGCAATTTTTTCTGGGTCAATGTCGGAAGCATAAAGTTTTTTGAAACGGAATTTCTTGGCAAGCTGCACGGGGATTGCTCCATATCCACAGAAAGGATCAGCCACAACTTCTTCCCCATTTCCACCAAGATTTGCAAAGGCGCAGATAAGATAAGCAATTTCCGGTCTAAGTTCCCCCTTATTCAGGTTCTTTTCTGTAAACTCCCGCTTACTTATAAGCTGGCCACAAAAGCCAAAACCTTCGCGGCGAATTGAATACCAGATTTCTGTTTCCGGAGATACGCGGTCTATTTTTAATTTAGAATTATTCAAGACAGCTTCTTCTGCCTTGCGTACAAGATTTTTATCAACTTTGGCAAACTGGTTTTCCTGAACAAATCTTACGCGAAAAGTTCCCTTGTTAATCAGGTAATATTTTTTTTCTGATGATACAGCGCCAACCATAGCCGGGAAAGTGACTCCCTTCCCCTTCATGAATTTGAGGACAAAAAAGGTATTATTAAAGTAAATAATTTTTTCCAGATCCCGCGAGTTACCGCTGTAAGAGTAATGGACCAATCCGTCATAAATTCCAAGAATTTTACAACCCTTAAGCTGACTTGGAAGGTTACTGCTGACAATGTCCTGAAAACCTGTTATAAATGATGATATAAATTCTGCCATTGCCCTAGTATAGAATGATTTATATTTTTATGAAAGAGCGATTTTGTGTATAGACACGTTGTAAAAAAATAAATATAATAATTGAATACGCTATGTGTAAAATCGTGAAAAGAGGCGGTAAAACTGCTTCCAACACTAGGAGGATCGTTGGCATACGTGAATAATAACAACAACAATAAGGGACAGAGAATCAATGAAATGATTCGTGTCAGAGAAGTGCGTCTTATTGATGACGAAGGAAAACAGCTTGGCATTATTGCTACGCAGGAAGCCCTTCGAATGGCAAAAGACAAGGATCTTGACCTTGTTGAAGTTTCACCGAATGCAAATCCACCGGTTTGTAAAATTCTCGATTATGGCAAGTACAGATTCGAACAGGAAAAAAAGCTCCGTGATTCCAAGAAGAATCAGAAAGTACTCAAGTTGAAGGAAATCCGCATGCAGCCAAAAATTGGCTCTGGAGATCTTGATACAAAAGCCAAACACATACAGGAATTTCTTGACGAGGGCGATAAGGTTAAGGTTACAATCCGCTTCCGCGGTCGTGAACTTGCCCATACCGAACTTGGCTATGACGTTCTTAATGAGGTGCTAAAGCGACTTACCTCGGCGTACAATATTGACAAGCCAGCCGCTATGGATGGTAGAAACATGTCAATGACAATCTCATCAAAAGCCGCAAAGAAAGAGGTTTAGAAAATGCCTAAAATGAAGACAAAGAAGTCAGCTGCTAAGAGATACTCTCTTACTGGAACTGGCAAAGTAAAGCACAAGAAGCAGAACCTTCGTCATATTTTGACAAAGCGTTCTCCTAAGAGAAAGAGACAGCTCCGCGAAACAGGTTATATCGCAGAAGCTGACGCAAAGAAAATCAGAAAGCAGATGCTTCCATACGGTTAATAGGAGAATGAAATGTCAAGAGCAATAGACGGAACAAAAAGAAAGAACCGCCGTGTAAAGATTTTGAAACTCGCTAAGGGTTTCCGCGGTGACAGAAAATCAAACTACAAACCAGCAAAAGATGCTGTTACAAAGGCCCTTGGTCATGCATATGTTGACCGCCGCGACCGCAAGCATGAATTCCGCTCTCTCTGGATTGCGCGTATTAATGCAGCTGTTCGTGAAGAAGGACTTACATACTCACGCTTTATTGACGGAGTTAACAAAGCAGGTATTAAATTGAACCGCAAGGCTCTCTCTAATATGGCTATTGAAGACCCTGCAGCATTCAAGGCTGTTGTTGAAGCAGCTAAGAAAGCACTTAAGGCATAAGTAAGGATTAGCTATGATAACTCTCGATCAGGTAATGCTTCTTGAACAAAAGGTAGAAAGTGCTGTTGCAAAAATCCAACAGCTTCAGGCTGAAAACGATGCTCTCCGCACAAAGTGCCAAGAGCTCACAAATGCGCTTTCAAGCAAGACGGAGCAACTTTCTTCTATTGAGACAGATCAGAACCAGATCGAGGACGGTATCAAAAAGGCGCTTGATCGCCTGCTTTATATTGAAAACGCCGTTCTTAAGAGCGGGGAATCAATTGCAACAAGCAGTAACGTTCAGGCGCCTTCTTTTTCTGCACAGCCAGAGGTAGCTGAGCCATCAGCTCCAGTGCAGGAAGAAACTTTTACAGAAGAAGCTGATGTAGAAGAAGAAATCGCAGAAGAAGCTCCAGTTTCATATGTTCAGTACAATCAGCCAATACAAACAGTTCAGCAGCCTGTTCAACCACAGGTACCGCCTCAGCCACAGCAGCCTCAGGTTCAGACACCTAATTTTAATACAATGCAGGTTGCAGATAATCAGCCGGAAGAAGAAGTTTTTGACGACTCATTTGATGATTCAGAAGAGTCTCAGGACAATCTTGGATTTGATATATTCTAATGGGACAGCTTAAAATTGACATGCTGGGCGCTCATTTTACAATTCAGTCCAGCGAAAATGCAGAATATCTAGATAAACTCCTCGGCTATTATAAAAGAATCACAGAAGACGTTTCTAAAATTGACTCAATTAAATCTCCATTGCAGGTTGCAATTCTTTCTGGAATTATGCTCTGTGATGAAGTATACAAAGAAAAACAGAATAAAGTAGCACTTGAAAACGGGCAGCTTCCACCTGAATTAACACAGGATACTGCAGAAATTGAAAAGCGAACCCGTGAAATGATAGAAAAAATTAGTAAGGTACTTTAATTTGACTCCAAAACTTCACATTTGGATAGATGCAGATTCCTGCCCTGCCCTTGTTAGAAATCATACAGTAAAAATGGCCACACGCAATGGTGCAGAAACTATTTTTGTTGCAAACAGAGAAGTAAAATGCACGGAAGAAGGTTCATTCAAAATGGTAATCTGTGATTCAGAAAAAGACGCCGCAGATAATTACATTTATGAAAATGCTGATGGCCCTGATATCGTAATTACAAAAGATATTATTTTTGCAGACAGACTTGTTTCTAAAGGAATCTGTGTAATTAATGACCGTGGAACAATCTTTACTGCAGAAAACGTAAAAGAGAAACTTTCAGAAAGAAATTTTGATTTTCAGCTGGCGCAAATAGGCTTAGTTCAGCACTTTAATGAAGGCTATGACAAAAAGAAATTTGCTCAATTTGCAAACACTTTTGACAAAATTCTTCATCAGCAGTTAAGAAAGCTCTAGTGTTCTGCTTCGTCTGGGAAAGCAAGAGAAATTGAACAGATGCGGTCACGAACCTGCATAAATGCAAGAACAACTTCAGGGTCAAACTGAGTTCCGGCATTATCCTGAATTTCTGCAAAGGCATCATCAATTGTCCAGGCGTCTTTATAGCAGCGTCTGTGGCTCAAAGCATCAAATACATCTGCAACGGCAACAATGCGGGCGCTCAATGGAATATCGTTTCCGCAAAGAGGCTCGGTTTTTGGAACAATCCCGTCTTTAATAGAAAAATCACTGAGGCGAATATTTCCAGGATAACCAGTTTCCCCACCATCCCAGCGGTCGTGGTGATGCAAAGCAACTTCCTGAGACATTACATCAAGAACAGACTCTGGAGGATCAAAAAGCTGTGCACCAATACAAGTGTGGCCCTTCATGATATTTCGCTCTTCGTCTGTAAAACGAGGGAAAGCCTTTTTAAGAATAACATCAGAAATACCAACTTTTCCAACATCGTGGAACTTGGCAGCAATCTTAAGATTATCGCGGTACTGATGCTGTTCTGCCTCTGGAATATTATGGTTGAATGCCCAGCGGTCATAAATTTCAAGAGAGAATGAAGAAACTCGCTCAACATGAGGATATGTTTCTTTTGGATCGCGGAATTCGGCCATTTTAAGAATGCGCTTTACCATGTTTGCAGTAACATAAGCGTGCTGTAAAGCCTGAACCGCACTTGAAGCAAAGTGAGTAATAAGAAGCTCTGCTTCATCATCAAAACTAACTACCCGTCCCTGCTCGTCTTTTGCATTAATAATCTGGATTACACCAAGAAGCACACCGTTTGCCATTTTTAATGGGAAGGTGTACATAGACTTTGTACGGTAGTTTGTTGTAAGGTCTGTATTTTTATTAAACTTGTATGGTTTTTCTTCTGGAATTTCGTAGCAGTCTTTAATGTTAAGTGGTTCACCGGTAAGGGCAACATAACCACAAATCTGCTTTTCGTTTATAGGAAATGAGAAACATGTATAAGGGAGCTTTTCTCCGGGAGCAAGTTCTTTAAGGTGAGTATCATTCTGTCCGTATTTTATTTTGATTTTATCACCTTCTACGACGTAAATAGAACCAGCGTCTGCATTAACGATACGTCGAGTTTCGGTTAAAATACGTTCAAGAAGAACGTCCACGTCCTGAATCTCATTCAGCTGGCGTTCTATCTCGATGATAAGCTGCAGTTTATCCTCATTTTCCTCTGTTTTCATACCCTACTATTATCTCATTTTAACAGAATTTTTCAAGAGTTATATTGATTTTTGTTTACATATAATTGAAAAATATATGGGCCCTGCACCATCAGCCAGATCTGGAAGAATCTGATAACCGTATTGAGTTTTTTCAAAAGACGGTAGTTTAAAGTCTGATGGTACAAAATCTTTTATCTCTGCAAGATCTGGTGATGGTTCCAGGAAAGTAAAGGCGCCATCCTGATTGCCGAACTTTTTTACAAGGCGCTCCATCATTCCATCATTTTCCTGAGGGCAAAGAGCGCAGGTTGAATAAACCATAATTCCGCCCGGACTTAAAAGTCTGTAGGCAGAAGAAAGCAAGGCCCATTCTTCCATGGCAACAGTTTTTATGCGGGAAGGCGACCATTGACTAAGATATTTTTCATCATTATAGACATGTCTTTCTGAAGAGCATGGGGCATCAAGCAGAATGCGGTCAAAACATTCGCTCTGACGGCGGCACCAGGTGGCACCATCACTACAAGAAACAATAATACGTTCTGAAATGCTTTCTGGAAGACATTCAGAAACTACCGTTGCAAGACGATGTTTACGTTCCGGAGAGCGTTCATTAGAAGAAAGACGGGCTTCTTCTGACATTCTGGATGCAATTACAAGAGTTTTTCCCCCGGGAGCGGCACACAAATCAAGAATATTTTCCGCATGGTCCAGAGGAAGACAAAGAGCGGCAAGAACCGAGGCGCCATCAAGAAAATAGCTTTTTTGAGCATCTTTTACATGATATTCTACAGCCTTATTTTCGTTCATAAAGGCTTTTTTTAAGTTTTCCCAGCGATCCGGATAAAGCTCTGAATAGTAAGCTTCAAAACCTTCTCTACCAGAAAGTTTTTCTCCAGACGACTGCTTATTCTTTTTAGCGCTCACCTGAACTTACCTCCAGTGGTAAAGACCAGAGTCCGGCATCTTCTTTATAAGAAAGGATACGGCCAACGGCACAATCAATTTTAGAAGCAAAGTCCTGATCTGCAGAGGCTTTTTTGTACAAAACAGAAGCAGGACGGGCAAAACGTTTTTCTGAAATCATAATGCAGTCTATGCCCGCTTCTACTGCCATAACAACAGCTTTTTCTGGCGGATAACCATTGTCTGCAAGAGCCCCCATAAAAATGTCATCAGAAAAAATAAGTCCCTTATAGCCCCACTGATTTCTTAAAACATCTGTTACCCAAACGTGAGAAAGGCAGGCAGGAACGCCCGAGTCCACAGCAGAAGTTCTGGCATGAGACATTAGAATTGCCTTAGGATTATCCTGCAAAAGCTGTCGGAAAGATTCAACAGATTCAAAGAGTGCGTCTTTTTCCAGAGTAATTTCCGGCAGCCCCGTATGTGGGTCGGTATTTGTATTTCCCGGAAAATGCTTTACGACAGTTGCAATTCCAGAGTTTTCATAGCCGAAAATGCAGGCACGGCCGTAAAGTAAAACTTCCTGCAGGCTTCCAAAACTGCGGCCATCAAGGAATTCTTTATTATCTTCTGTGCAGACTTCTATTACTGGGGCAAGATTCATATGAAAGCCCATGCTGCTCATCTGCTGGGCCTGGGTCTGATAAAGCTTATAGGCCTCTGAAACCGAATAATTTTGAGCAACGCTTTCGTTTGAAGGCAGTTTGTCATTTAACTTTTTTAGACGAGTAACCCATCCACCTTCCTGATCTACAGAAAGAAAAGGATGGATGATTCCATGCTCGTCACAATAAGCCATAACAGAATCATTATAGGCCTTCATCTGTTCGCGGCTTTCTCCAATGTTGTAGGAAAAATAAAGGTAACCACCTGCAACTAGCGGAGTTTTATCATTTGTGCCATTCATTGCGCCGACGCTTTCATAACTGCGGAAGCGGACATTTCCTTCCAGATTTTCTATAAAAAGCTGGGCAATTTTCTCTTCAAGAGGCATTGCTTTTACATACTGGACAATGGCATCATCATGCTTATTTTTTTCCTCAATTACATACTGATTAAAAGCAGAGGCATTTTGATGTGCAGCAATTTCTTTTTTGGTCTCTTCGTCTGGTCCCCCGCATGAAATAAGAGTAAATGGGACAATCAGCAGGGATAGAAGAAATGTTTTTTTCATTGGCTTATTATAATTCAAGTAAGACATAGTGTTCAACAAGGCCTTTTAACGGATATTTGCTTCTATAAAGAGCTTTTTTAAATCTTTTAGATTTTCTGAAAGCGAAACTTTATAAATATGAGGATTTAAAATTCTTTTGTAAGATTCATCAAAGCTGTCTAACTGATTTTCCATCTGCTTTCTGCTGCGGCGAATCTGGATAGAATCTGCTTCCCTAGGCTGGGTGCGGCGGCCTTTTTCAAGACGCTTCTTAAGCAGAGGTTCAACTCTGTCGGCGGTAAAGACAAACTGGCGGTAATCTACCATAGTGTGGAAATAGCGGTATTCTTTACCTGGCTCTATAACTTCATTTTCCAAAGCAAGAATATCTGCCCCTGCCATGCCCTTTTCATCATAAAGGCGCCAGACATTTTTTACACCTGGGTTTGTCATTTTTGCAGGATTTTCTGAGAACTTCATTGTTGGCTGCAGCATTTTTGCCTGATTATTGTAGCGGGCACAAAGTTTATAAACACCAGTAAATGATGATTCAGTTCCGCCGGTTACCATATTTGTGCCGACCCCCCAGGAATCTATTGGGGCGCCGCTTGCAGTTAGGGTTGAAATTATTTCTTCGGTAAGCTCGTTGGAAACGCTGATTTTTGCATTAGGGAAACCTGCAGCGTCTAGGGCAGTTCTTACCTCACGGGAAAGATAGGAAATGTCTCCACTGTCCAGTCGAACTCCAAAAGAGTGTCCGGCGGCTGCAAGTTCACGCCCTACCTCTATGGCATTTTGAATACCTGAATGAAGTGTATCGTATGTGTCTATTAAAAATACTGAGTTTTCCGGGTAGATTTTTGCGTACTCTCTAAAGGCTTCTAATTCTGAATTATGAGACATAATCCAGGAATGGGCCATGGTTCCCATAACAGGAATTCCAAAGCGTTTTCCGGCCAGTGTGTTTGAAGTACCGGCTGCTCCACCAATGAAGGCTGCTCTTGTTGCACTCATGGCACCATCAGGCCCCTGGGCACGGCGCAATCCGAATTCCATAATAGGAGCTTTTTTGCTTACAAGCCAGGTGCGGGCAGTTTTAGTTGCAATAAGGCTCTGAAAATTAATATGATTGAGTACAACGCCCTCTAAAATCTGAGCTTCTATTAGATTTGCATGAATGCGGACTACAGGCTCTTGAGGAAAAACAACTGTACCTTCGTCCATTGTATAGAGGTCACCGGTAAAATGAAAATCTTTCAGATAGTCTAAAAAGCCCTGCTCAAAAATTTTCTGCTCGGCAAGAAAAGCTATATCATCATCTGAAAAACGGAATTCTGTAATTATATCCATTAAGGTTTCATTTCCGGCCAGAACCGAAAAGCCGCCGTTGAATGGATTTTTTCTAAAAAACATGTCAAAGACAACCTGGTCATTCATGTTATCTTTCCAATAGCCCTGAGCCATGGTCAGTTCATAAAAATCTGTAAAAAGTGCACTTGTTTCCATAAAATAAAACCTCTATTCAGCTCTTTTCTGAATGTCTGAATCTGGAGTACGAGGGCGTTTATGATGTTTGTATGTAAAGCGGGCTCCAATATAACGGCCTACAAAGCGGCTCATAAAGGCAGAAAAACGCCATTTTGGACGGTAAAGTGCAATAGTTTTTCCGCGGAAGGCGCGTTTTAAGCACTGGGCAACAACTTTTTCTGGTGGGAAGCCGCCTTTTACTTCTCTGCGGGCACCGTTTGAAGCAACATTTGCAAATTCTGAACTTACAGAACCTGGGCAAAGGGCACAAACCTTTATACCAAAGTCTTTTAATTCTGCAGCAAGTGCAACAGTAAAACTTAAAACATAAGATTTTGTTGCGGCATAAACTGCAAAATTTCCCAAAGGAAGAAAAGCCGCAAGAGATGCTGTATTAATCACAACAGAATTTCTTTTTAAATATGGAAGAGCCACACCACATATACCAGTTACTGTAGTACAGTTTAGCTCTATCATTTCCATCTGGCGGTCTACAGAAGTTTCTGCAAAAGGGCCGTAGGTTCCAAAGCCTGCATTATTAATAAGTAAACCAATTTCAAGCACTTCTTTTTCTGCAGAAGCATTCAGGAAAGAACGGAAAGTTTCTACCCCTTCCCTGCCGCTTACGTCCATTACCACAGGGCGAATTAAGTCTTTGTTTTTTTCTTTATTTATTGAATCTGCAAGTTCCTTAAGTTTGTCTTCTCGTCTAGCGATAATCCAAATTTCATCATATTCATACTTAGAAGAAACCTGCCGGGTAAACTCTTTTCCTATGCCTGAACTGGCACCTGTAATAACTGCAATCTTTTTCATCGGGGGAAATTATACTATAAAACAAAGGGGCTGTCACGATTAGGCTTTTACAGCAAATACCTGCCCTGGACATTTTTTAAGGCTGAAAGCATGCGCTCTTTACATAAAGAGTCTCCGCCTGTAAGTTCTTCCAGACGCCGGCGGGCTTCTTTTCTGGTAGAATTATCCTGATAAGTGCAGGTACAGGTAAAACCGGAATAGCCTCCCGCTTGAGCTTCCCGAATAAGCCTGTCTTCTGAAACATAACACAAGGGCCTGATTACGCTGACCGGATAATTATCATATTTTAAAAGAGCCGGCATGGCGGCAAGTTCGCCCTTGTTCAGCATGTTCATAAGGAAAGTTTCTAAAATATCATCCATGTGATGGCCCAGGGCAATTTTGTTATATCCATTTGCAATGGCATAATTAAGCAATTCTGTCCGCCTCTGGGTAGAACACCACCAGCAGCTCATCATTTGGCCGGCTTTTACCCTCTCTAAGATGTTTACGTTTATGCTTTCATAAGGAACCTTCCAGGCAGAAAAAAGCTCTAAAATTTCTTTTGGGAAGGATGGCGCAAAATCGCTCTGAATATTTAAGGCTTTGTATTCAAAGCCGCAGTCCGGGCGCATGGAGCGATCAGCAAAATATTTAATAAGGGCTGTAGAATCTTTACCACCACTGGCACCTATTAAAATGCGGTCTCCTTTTTCTATTAAGTGATAGTCAAAAACTGCCTTATCTATAAGACTGGAAAGTTTTGGTTCCTTTTTCATAAATAAAAATATACCATAAATCTGGAAAATGGTTATACATTGTTTTGAAAATAAGCTATAATATAAAATGGAATTGTGCAATTATGAAGACTATAAGACAAGAACAGGAACAACTTTCCGCCAGCAGCGTTATTATTACAAATAACATTACAAGTTATATGGACAAAATTTGGATTGGGCTGCTGGTTTCA
>JAEEGH010019370.1_pt1 | contig 14278 bp, 13 predicted proteins | sample 9134181 | NCBI WGS metagenome assembly JAEEGH01 (sample SAMN16246544, study PRJNA631951) | gut metagenome | biome: gut microbiome; feature: rumen; material: DP-attached | host: Bos | place: Iran: Karaj | collected 2018-10 | reverse complement strand
TTGTCAAACGAGACCATCTACTCCGGCATAAATTCCAATATCGACGCCTCTGCGACAAACATTGAGGAAGCCGTGCATCTCGCGCTCTCACTCATTCCCGAGGGTTATGCGGGCCGCATCGTCCTCATCTCGGACGGTGACGAAAACATCGGCACACTTACCGACACCGCGGGTGACCTTGCGCTTTCAGGCGCGGAGCTCCTCACTCTTTCTCTTGAACGCGAAGAGACGCCGGAAGTTTATGTGAGTGACTTAAAAGTCCCCGACAGCATAGGCACCGGGGAACGCTTCACCATTTCCGTCGACGTGGAGTCAAACGTGGCGACGCCTGCCATTGTGTCACTGTATCTTGGAAGGACTCTTAAGGGGCAGATACGCGAGACCCTTCAAAAGGGCACAAACAGCTTTGTCTTTGCGGACACACAGGAAGAGACCGGTTTAAAGACCTACTACGTGACCGTGGAAGCGGCAAATGACACCTATTCGATAAACAACGAATATTCGGCCTACACCAATATTTCCCAAAAGCTTCCCGTTCTTCTGGTGGAAGGTATCCCCGGAGAAACTTCCCGCCTTAAGGAAGTCCTCGGAAGCATCGGCACCGAGACCGTAACGGTCAGTGCTTTCAATGCGCCCGACGACCTCGACTCGATGCTCTACTATTCGGCCATCGTGCTTGCAAACACCTATGCTGAAGACCTTCCTGAAGGCTTTATGGAAAACATAGAGGCCTATGTCAAGGATCACGGCCGCGGCTTTATCGCCTGCGGAGGCCGTCAGTCCTTTGCTCTCGGCGGTTACAAGGGCACCGTGCTCGAAAAGATCCTACCTGTCACCATGGATGTAAAGGGTGAAAAAGAGATCCCTTCCATGGCCATCATGCTCGTAATAGACAAATCCGGATCGATGAGCGGCACAAGCCTGGAATCTGCAAAAAAAGCCGCGATCGCCACAGTACAGACTCTTCGCTCCTCCGATTCCATAGGTGTTGTGTCCTTTGACGACAGCTTTACCGATGTTGTAAAACTCAGGACCCTTGCAAATCCCGAAGCAGTCACAAAAGCCATCAATTCCATCGTGATAGAAGGCGGCACCAGCATCTATCCGGCTGTAAAGCACGCCTACACCGAGCTTTCCAAGTATGATGCGAAGCTAAAGCACATAATCCTCCTCACGGACGGTGAGGACGGCTTTGAAAAAGAGCGCTACGCCGATGTCATCGGAAGGATAAACGATGAATTCATCACGTTTTCCACAGTCGGCATCGGAGACGGCTGCAATACCGATCTTCTCTCCTACCTCGCAAACAGATGCGGCGGGCGTTTTTACCAGACAAGGGACGGTAAGGATACTCCAAAGATCTTCATGCAGGAAGTATACCTTGCCGCAAACAGCTACATCGTGGACGGCGAGTTCACACCCGCAGTCACCTCCAACAGCGAAGTCATTACGAGTGTTGCAAAGAACGGTCTTCCCACGCTCAACGCATACATAGCGACAACCATTAAAGACCGCGCCACCATGCTTCTTTCTTCCCCGTCCGATGACCCTGTCCTTTCAACCATCCGCTACGGTCTGGGAAATACGGTAGCATGGGCCAGCGATATAACCGCCGAGTGGTCAGGTAATTTCTTCGGCGCGCCCGAGATAAATCAGAGGCTCTGGTCAAATCTCATAAGTCTTGTCACACAGGACGTCAGAGTTGACGGCTCGTACGCCGAGGTCACCCAGACCACGGACGGCGCGACAGTCACCTACCACACAGCCGATTTCAGTGCAAAAACGACCGTAAACGCGATAATCACCGATTCCGACGGAATATCCTTTAACAAAGAGCTTTCCGCAGTTTCTCCCGGAGTCTACGAAGGCTCGTTTGACATGACGGGCACAGGCGTATACAGCATCGCGATCAACCAGGCTGAAGACAGAGAGATCGTGGGCGGGCTCACCACCGCGGCGCTTAAGCACTATTCCTTCGAATATACGTTCAATGACAAGCCCGGGCTCTTAAGCGACTATACCGCAATGGTCGGTGGAAAAGAGATAAAGCTTCCTTCCGAAGTTTTCTCGTCTCCCGTGTCCACCGTAAAAGCAATGACCGAACTCGGTACCGTACTGCTCCTCATTGCGGCCCTGCTGTTTGTTTTTGACATTGCTTACAGACGCTTCAACTTTAAGCTCCCGAAGCTTCCAAAGAAGGTAAAAGCCACCGCTCCGGCAAAGGATCCCGCTGTGCAAAGTCCCGCAGCCGGTCCGGCAAGCCCTGTCACGCAGACTACGGCAGCCTCAGTTCAGGAAGAAGCCTCAAAAAAGGAAAAGCCCGCAAAGAAACCAAAGCCTCCGAAAGAGGACAAAAACAAGCAGCCCGACCTGCTTGACACGTCGCAGCTGCTCAATAGAATGAAAAAATAAACGTTTTATGCTCCCCGTGGTTCTCACTGTAACTCAAAAGTGCAGACAGCGGGGAGATTGTTTATGTAGTAGGCCTCTTTTATCGCGTGGTCGGTGTTTACCGTAACCGTTACGGTGTATCTCCCGGGCGCCCAGGACTGAATGACACCGTCTGCCTCATTTAAGCTTACAAGATATCCCATGTCACAACCGGTGTAAATATCATCGTTGCAAATAGCAGTGCCGCTTGCAACGATAGTGCCGGTTGCTGCTTTATTCGCTGTGGCATTCCCGGCCGTAGCTCCATCTTCCGCGGTCACGGTCCAGACTACGGTAAGATCCGCATCTCCTCTGTATTCGTCATCAAATGTCATAAATCCTCTGTTTGACAGAAAGAAATTCAAGTTCACGGCTTCCCCTTGCGCAAACACTGTCTTTATCACATCTTTGTCAAAGAAAAACGGATCGATGGTTCTTTCGGTCTCGGAAGTCGTAAAAAGATATCCGGTCATCAGATCGACATTGTCGATAACATTGCATGTTCCCTCAGTCTCACGATATTCTGCAAGAAGCTCGTCCGAAGGAAGCGGAAGCTCGGTAACGGAATAAAGGATCGTCCTTACATCTTCCGAATAATCAAGGATCTCCCAATACTCGGTTCCCTCCGCATCTGTCGAGAGCACAAGCGGGTAAACGGTATATGAGTTCGGGCGTGCCGCTTTGTCGGCGTTCTTTTGCTCTTCGGTGATGTTCTCGTCTGCAAGCATTGCGTCGTCAGGGCAGCCGTCATTGTCGCTGTCCGCGAGGATTATCGCTTTATAGCGCTCTGCTTCTTTGCTAGTGCTTTCATCAAAAAGCACGCCCACCACTGCTACCGAATGCTGTGACTTGCTCACGACATCGTCCATCATGAATCCGATCGAAGCTTGAAAGACAGCCGCATCCGAAAGCTTCATATTCATTCTTTCAAGGGTCACTATATCCAAAGGATCCGCAATGAGATCGTGCTCTTTCACGGCCAGCGTGCTCACAAAATTTTTGATCACTCCGTCGGCATGATCCGGTTCGCCCTTGTACATTGCGGGATGCGCGCTGCTCCATTCCGGGCAGTATTCCCCCATAAAGAAAAAGTCAAACGCACGGTCGACCGAACAGCCGCGGTTGGTTATCTTGTTGTTGTAAAACCTGAAAATATCGTCCTCGGAGGTAAAAGCCTGCCCGGTGCATGTGTTTATCTTCCCGTTTGCCCAACCCGAGATCCATAAAAGATCAGCGACCGATGATGCCCAGCAAAGATTGGAGTCTTCATCGTCATCCTGATTTTCGGAATAAGTATCCCACTTCTCGGCATCCACATAAGCCTCGTCAACCAGTTTCAAAGCAGTGCCTGCCGCATAGTCAAACTCCTGCATTGTATCCGCGGTATATGTAATATTCCCCTCCGTGAGACCGGTCATGATCAGCAGCAGTTCCCCATTTTTGCATGGAACAAAGCCATAGGCCGATCTGTAATCACTGCCCGGCCAGGAGCCTATTGAATATTGGGGCTCGGCATTGCCGGTAGGCTTGGGTGTAGGTGTGACCGGAGCGGTTACTTCCGGCGTCGGAGTCGCGACGCTCCCCGTGGGAGTCATTTCCACCGGAGCGGTTACTGTCGGCACGCCGGTAGGTGTTACATTTGTATCCGAGCCGCATGCCGAGAAAATGATCCCCAGCACCACAGCCACCATTACACATAATCTGCGTTTCATGCCATTGTTTCCTCTGCGTTCTTGTCTTTTTTGTAAAGCAGGAAGTATGCCAAAAAGAACGTTGCGAACCCAAATACTGCGATGATTCCCTCGATCACCCACGCATTGACGTTAAGGATCCCGAAGGTATACAGGGCGGCGATCGTATCCAGAGCCGTGTGCAGTACTATCGCAAGAGGATACAGCCAGAATCTCTTACCGTCCTTGCATGCATAAAACACGATCAACGACGCTCCAAGGTGGAAAAGCACTGCAAACGCCCGCTCCATTAAACCGAGGGCAAGATCGACAAAGGAAAATGCAGCAAGCTGCGAAGCCAGCGTATAGAGCTGCGGCACCTGCTCGGGCGAAAGTGCCTTTACCTGATCCACAACAGTGCCAAAGAGTCCGCTGTTTATCGTAATAGCATAGGTAACATATGTAAAATATGACATCCCGAGAAGGAGCATCACTTCGATCCCACCGTGTCCCAGGCCATAAGAAACAGACGTCTCGCGGTTTTTCCTGTTCTTAAGGAGCGTCTTGAATGCCACAAGACGTCCGGTCTCCTCAAATATACCCGGAAACAGCCCAAGGATCAAAGAAAGAAGCACAGGTCTTGCATTAAAAAATCGGCTGAACGAAGTGTCCGGAAGCTTCATCTGAGTAGGAAACAGCAAAATGTTCTGGATGGGTTTTTCAAGGATATAAACAAATACGACAAAGACCAGCGCACCGACAAGAACCGTCGTGAATTTGTCTTTTTTCTTTACCACCCAGAAGATCGCAAGCCCGAGAGGTACGAGAAACCATATGATAGTTCCGATAATGAGCGCGGCCATCGATCCCGCACCGACTTTTGCAAATTCATTCATTTTTTGTGTCCTCCTTCTCTGTCCTTATCTCATCCTTATACACTTTATGCGCATAGATCAGTATCACCACAGTAGCCGCGATGATAAGCCCCAGCTCGACAAATGTCGCAGCTAAAGAACTCTTCATGAACACCGCCGCGATCACCGTCAGTGCGCCTATGATCATAAGCACCACAGCGCCGAACCTGTTTGTCTTTCTCCATGTATTGTCATTGTACATGCTCCAGGATACCCTTACTCCCACCGTACCGTTTATCCTGGTCTTTGTCATAAAGTTCCCCGCGATGATAAAAACGATCCCCATAATGATCACGGAAACCTTTCCTATGTCCATAGTCTCTTTCTGCGCGCCGGGAACGGCTTTGTAGGAATTATAGAGCATAAAGAACTGCATCACCGTGAACATGCCGGCCATAAGTGCGCCGACGATGCCGAGGACCTTGGCGTTTGCCTTTGCGCCAGCCGCTTCCTTTTCATCGGGAGCATTTTTTGCCTTCTTTTCGTAGTACATCATGAACAAAGTCCAAAACAGCGACAGCACAAGTATGATCACAGGAAATATCAGGCTTTCGTTCCTTGAGCCCCAGCGGTCTATGTTCCCGGAAAGATCCTGATGCATCGGGATGCGCTCAGGCAGGAACTGCAGCACCACCGCAGTGACTATAAGAGAAACAAATGAAATGATCCACATCACTTTTTTCATCACTTATGCCCTCCAAACTGCCCTATCCACAAGATCAGCTCATCAAATACCGATGTGTTGATCTCGTAATAGACAAAATTTTTCTGTTTATACTCCATTATCAGGTCCGCTTCTTTCAGCAGCTTCAGGTGATATGACAGCGCCGCCGGCGTAATGTTCAGCCTGTCCGCGATCTCTCCCGCGTTCATCCGGCCGTTTTTCAGCATTACCAGTATCTCCCTCCGCTGACTGTCCGAAAGCACCTTAAAGATGTTCGTATCGCCCATGACAGTCACCATTTGGAAATCTATTTCAAATTATTTTTAAATTGCAAGGTCATTATAATTCCGGAAAATGTTCCTTGTCAAGAACTATTTAAAAATATTTTTAAATTCCTTCCACACACGCACAGACACAAAAAAAACGATCCCTGTTTATGAGATCGCTTTTTCTATGACTTCCCAGACCTCGTCCTTTCCCTGCTTGGTCTCTGCAGAGAAAGGGATGAGGATCCCGTCTGCCGGGAGCCCAAAGCCCTGTCTGATGGTCTTTAATGCTTTTTGTATCTCGCTCCGCTTCAGCTTGTCTGCTTTTGTAGCGATTATCACCGGAGTGTAGCCGCTGTTCACCACGTAGTCATACATTATCCTGTCGTTTTCCGAAGGCTCGTGTCTGATGTCCGCAAGCAGAAAGATGAGCTTCAGCTGCTTTGAGGTGTTTAAATATCTCTCGATCATCTTCCCCCACTGCATCTTTGTCTCTTCCGACACTTTTGCGTATCCGTAACCCGGAAGGTCCACAAAATAGAGCGTTTTTTCGACATTATAGAAATTTATGGTCTGCGTCTTTCCAGGCTGGGACGACGTACGCGCAAGGGATTTGCGGTTTATCAGCGCGTTTATCAGGGAAGATTTTCCCACGTTCGATTTACCCGCAAACGCTATCTCCGGCAGAGTATTTGCGGGAAGCTTGCTCGTTATACCGCATACCGTCTCAAGTTCGACATTGTTAACGTTCATTACCTGTTCTCCTTATCTGTCCCCATTGACTCCCATTGACTCCCAAAGTTGAATCCATTTTATCAGACAAACGGGAAAAAAGAAAGCCCACACGCGAAATGTGGGCTTTGTGCATTGTGCATTACTCAACTGTGTAAGGCATAAGTGCTACGTGACGTGCACGCTTGATCGCTGTTGTGAGCAGTCTCTGGTGCTTAGCACATGTACCTGTGATACGTCTGGGAAGGATCTTGCCTCTCTCAGAAATGTATCTGGATAACTTCTTTGTATCCTTATAGCTGATCTCTGTGGTCGTCTTGTCGGCACAGAATGCGCAAACTTTCTTTCTTCTGCGAACGATGCGTCTCTTCATCGGTGCATCTGTCTTCTCAGGTCTTGCTGTTCTTTCACCTGCCATGATATTACCTCCATATTATTTCGATGTTGTAAGCTGATATTATCCTATGCGAACGGTAACTCGTCATCGATGCCCTGAGGAATGCTCATGAAGCCTGCATCGGCTCCGTGGGGTTCAGGTCTTTCGCCTCCGAAATCGGAGCTCTGACCGCCCTGTCCTCCGGCGTTCTTGCTCTCTGCAAATTCGATGTCGTCAAGTACTACGTCTGTAGTATAGACTTTCTGTCCGTCCTTGTTCGTGTAGCTGCCGGTCTGAATGCGACCCTGGCATGCTATCTTGGTACCCTGTCTCAAATATTTCTCTGCAAATTCCGCCTGCCTTCCGAAGCATACGCAGCCGATGAAATCAGCTGTCTGCTGTCCGTCTGCGTTTGCGGCGTCTCTGCGCATTCTGCGATCGACCGCTACGGTAAAGCGTGCTATTGCCGAATTGTCTTTCTGAGAATATGTGACGTTGGGGTCTCTTGTGAGTCTGCCCATAAGTATGACTCTGTTCATTTAGGAAATTCCTCCTACTTTATGCCTCAATCGTTGTGCATAAGAATCTGAGAACGTTGTCCCTTGTACGAAGTCTGTCTTCGATCTCTGCGGGAGCAGTTGTCTCAGCATCGAACTGGATGAAGTAGTAATATCCTTCAACGTTCTTGTCGATCTCGTAAGCAAGCCTTCTCTTTCCCCATTCGTCGATGTTCTTGATCTCACCGCCGAAACGAGTGATAAGCTTCTTTGCGTCCTCTAAGGATGCATTTCTCACGTCGTCTTCCACTTTTGCGTTAACAACCAAACATAATTCGTAATTGCTCATTGTTTTAGTTGCACCTCCTTCTGGTCTTATTTGGCCAATGCCTCGCAAGCATTAGCAAGGAAATAACTCGTCACGAATGGGTATTTTACCATAAAACGGAGCACTCGTCAATTGAAATTTTATATCATCATTGAAAGAACAGCCTATATCTCTCAGCTTGCAAGGTCTCTGCTGTTGTACCTCACGAATGCTCCGGCAATAAATGCCGCCGCAATGATCACAGCGACCACTATCGCTTTTACCGGTGTATCCGCATCCGTAAATATCTCAGATGCGTTCACATAGGAATAAGGCCCGATGAACAGCCATTCCTTGAGGTCGGGCACCACGCGTCCCATAAGGTCGTAGAAATAGCACATCAGAGCAAGTCCGATGCCGAGCCCCATGCGGTTTTTCCCTGACCAGGCGGAAACAAAAAAGCAAACAGCCGATACTTCCACGTTCATAAGCAGGTTCCGCCCCATAAATGTGAAAAACTGCGCAGCGGGGATCTCTTCACCCAATACGGCAAATCCCAAAAGATAGCATGCTCCGCAGATCACTGTGAACACAAGGAGCAATACAGCCACACACAGGCCTTTTGCCGCGATCGCCTTGTTTCTTGATATCGGGAAGGAAAGAAGGAATTCACCGGTATGCAGTTCTTCCTCTTTTGACACTATCCCTATCGCAGTGATCGCCGCAAACATTGCGCCGCCGAGTCCGTGCACCACACCGACTTCGGTCGCGAAATACCCCTTAAGTGTTGCGATGCTTAAAGTACTCATTCCGAATGCATCTGAAAACGCGCCCATGTTTGAAAACGCGTCGGCCATCTCTTTCATGTCACCCTGCATGCTCTCATACAGCAATATGCAGACAAGTCCCAGTCCTCCCACCGCAAAGCCCCAGATGAGCAGGTTCTTCAGGTTTAATCTTATTTCTCTGAAAAGTATTGTTCTCATTTTCGTTCTCCTCGCTTAGACCTCATCCTCGTAGAATCCCAGAAACGTCTCGTCGTCGATCTTCGGATCATCAAGCATCATAAGCCTGCCCTCACGCATTATGGCCGCGTTCCTGCAGTATTTGTTGACTTCCGTGAGCACGTGCGTCGACAAAAGGCAGGTCGTGCCCTGATCGACATATTCGTTTATCAGTTCAAAAAAGCGCTTTTGCATTAGAGGATCCAGGCCGCTTGTGGGCTCATCAAATATAAACAGCTTTGGCTTATGCTGCATCGCGCAGACTATGCTGACCTTTTTCCTGTTTCCGAGGGACAGCTCTTTGATCCTCTTGTTTTTGTCGACCTTAAGCCGTTCGCACAATTTTTCCGCCTCTGCCGAGCAGTCAAGCGAACGCATGTCCGCCGCATACTTTATCACATCCGCAACCTTCATCGAGCTGTAAAACCACGCTTCTGAAGGCATATAGCCCACATTTTCCAGTATCTTTTCATGATCCTTTACGGAATCCATCCCGAGTATCTTTATGCTTCCTTCAGCGAATTTCAAAAACCCCAGCATCGAGCGGATCGTGGTGGATTTTCCGGCGCCGTTCGGCCCGAGGAATCCAAAGATATCTCCTTCCTTTACGGTGAGTGACACGTCGATCACTCCGCGCGCTTTTCCGTAGCTCTTTGTAAGATGCGAGATCTCTATAGCGTTTGCCATGGTCTTCCTCCTTGTGTCATTAAATTCCTGCTTAAACGTTCTTTATTTTGCAGTGTAAGCATAACAGAAAAAAAATACGGGAACAATGCCTGCTCCCGTAAGATGCACTTTTTCAGCCTTATCATTCACTTTTTTTGTGTTCGGTCTGGAAAAGCTTAAGCTCTTCGTTCAGTTTTTTGTCATCGATCCTGCGTTTTGACCTGTAGATCAGGAAAACACAGAAATATGTGAAAAGTATGTATGCCGCAAGTATCAGCGATACAAAGATGCTCCTGTCAAACCAGTTTCCAAAGAAAGAAACCAGCCCGTAAAGGCACGTGCAGACCGCAATGCCGGCGTATTCCCTGCCCCCAAGCTTATCAGCCTCGTCAAAATTGTTGAACAAAAACACCTGGATATAGCCTATAATGTAGCACGCGAGTATCATTTCCGCCATGTGGATCATATCCGCATTGAACACACCGTTTATCATGCGGTATACGCAGTAAAAGAAGAGTATCGCGAAGAAATACAGGCAGGCTTTGAATTCTATGCCTATCTCGTGTGTCAGGTATCTTTCCCAGAGCGTGAGTTTCTGTTTATCCAGTTTCATCTATCTCTCTCCTTTCAGCATTCTTCTGAATTCCGATGCGTAGCGCCTTGAGATCAAAATATGCTCTCCGCCTTCCATGCATGCGTCGATCCTGTTTGACGACAGGCTTTTAAGCGCCGTCACGCGGTTTACGTTTATCACCATGGATTTGCTGCATCTGAAAAAGGTCTCGTCACAGCTCTGCATGAAGGTGTTGAGCGAACCGTCAAGCCTCACCACTTTGTCCAAAGTGTAAGCAAACACCTTGTCCTCCACAGATTCAAGATAAAGGATGTCATCGGTCTTTACGGCGACGCTCACATCATCAAGCCTTCCCCAGAGGACGTTCCCTTCATTCCTCAGCACCCCCACTATCCTGTCAACGACCGGATTAGGCTCATGGTAGCGGATGACGATGCTCTCCTCGCCCGTATCCGTCTTTTGTATATCGATCCTCATTGTCCGTTTACCTCGCCATTACGATGCAGCTTCCACGTAATACTGTGCCTGTGCGGCAAACATCTCCGCATATATCCCGTCCTTCCGGTGCACAAGTTCATCGTGGGTACCGTATTCCTTTACGGTCTTGTCCGCAAATACCGCGATATGATCGCAGAACCTGCAGCTTGAGAGTCTGTGGGAAATGTATATCGCAGACTTTCCGCCGACCAGCGCGTCAAACTTTTTGTAGATCTCGTATTCCGCCAAGGGATCGAGCGCAGCCGTCGGTTCGTCAAGTATCACTATCGGTGCGTTCCTGTAAAGCGCGCGGCTTATGGCGGTCTTTTGCTGCTGTCCGCCCGAAAGCTCCGTGCCATCCTCGTCAAAGCTCTTAAAGATCATTGTGTCAAAGCCTTTTTTAAGGTTCTTTGCATCCTCGTAAATGCCCGACAGTTTCAAGGTCTTTTCAAGATAGCTCTGATCCTCCGGCCTTAACGTATCTCCCATTTCGACATTGTCCTTTAAGGAAAACGCGAAAAGCTTGAAGTCCTGGAACACTACGGAAAACAGCCTTCTGTACTCGCTTTCGGAATAATCCCTGATATCTTTCCCGTCTACAAGTATACGCCCTTCCGTCACATCATACAAGCGGCAGAGGAGTTTTATGAACGTTGTTTTTCCGGCGCCGTTAAGCCCGACCACCGAAAGGTGCTCACCCGGGGCGATCTTTATATTGACATCTTTAAGCACATATTCCTCGCTTCTCGGGTATTTAAAGGAAACATGCCGGAACTCGATCACATGCCTGTCGCCTGTGACAGGCTCTGTGCCTTTTTTAAGCGCATCAGGATACTCAAGGTAGACCAGATACTGATAAGCGTAGCTGCACTTCTGCGTGAGGTCCTGGAGGTTACCGCCTATGCCGATGAGGCTCTGGTACAGACTGCTCGCCGCCGATGCGCACATAGTGAACTCGCCGAGCGAGATGATGCCCTTGATGGCCCTGTAGCCCATGTAGAAATAGCTTAAACCGTCACGGAAGGCATTCGCGATGTTCGCTTTGTATGTGTTCCTGCGCTGAAGGTGCGCTTCCTCCTCCCACAGTGCGATCTGGTTCTTTGCATATATGGTACCGCGCTCGGTGAACATCTCGGCGCTCTCGTACATCCTTGTGTCAAGACCGTGCCTGTAGGACGGCACATCAAAGAAAAAGTAGCCGAACAGCCTGTTTGACTTTGCAAGCTTCATGAAGAACGAAAGCTCGATCTTCTGGTTTTTGACATTGAACCAGCATACAAGCCCCATCGCGATTATCTGCACGGGTATCAGCAGAGGGCAGTGAACCGCGATGATCGCAATGACCGTGATCATGAGTACGGTATTGTAGATTATCCAGTAAAAACAGTTCAGCATCGAGATGACGCCGCCCGAATACCAGGATATCCCCTCTCTTGCCTTTTCCAGCTGGTTTAAGACATCGGGATCCTCGGTATACTGAAAATCCATCGACATCGACTTTTCACAGATCCCGTACTGCAGCACCCTGTCAAAATAGGTTTGGCACCACGAAAACGATGAATTTGCGATGTTCCGTAACAGCCTTGAAACAAACTCCGCCGTTACCGTGAGGATCACGTAGAAAACAATGTTTTTCAGGTGGTCTTCGACCGGCATGCCGTCCTTTATCGCAACGATCTCATCGACCAGAAGCTTTGGGAGCAGCAGGACTTTCAGCTCCGAAAGGCCGTTTCCCAGAGCACTCAGAAGATACAGCAGATATACGCTCTTTTTCTCGTGCCATACGGTCTTAAAAACGAATTTCAGCACCTTCCGGGTCATCGTCCAGATGCCCGGGCCTTTGTCTTTGTCCTTTTTGTTGTTTTTTGCCATGATACCTCTCCCCTTATGCCTGTGCAGGCTCGGCTCCGGCACCTACGGTCTCCCGGTCGCCTTCCTCACCGTTTTCCACGTAATACTGTGCCTGCACGTTAAACATCTCGCTGTATGCCCCACCTGCCTTAAGAAGGCTCTCGTGAGTTCCGTATTCCACCATCTCCGCATCCTTGAACATCGCAACATTCGTACAGAACTGCGTGGAGCTCAGGCGGTGGCTTATGTAGATCGCGGTCCTTCCCGAAACAAGGCGGTCAAACTCCTTGTAAAGCCGTGCTTCCGCCATCGCGTCAAGCGCAGCCGTGGGCTCGTCGAGCACTATCACAGGCGCATTCTTGTACAGGGCTCTCGCGAGCGCGATCTTTTGCTTTTCGCCGCCCGAAAAATCCACGCCGTCGTCCTCGACGACCTTCAGCACTTCAGTATCCGCGCCATTTTTAAGTTCTCTGAGCTTTTCCGCCATTCCCGCGTCCTCAAGACAGCGTATGGCTTTTTCTTTATCGGTATCCGCAACAGTGCTCATCGAAACATTCAGATACAGCGGGAACGCAAACAGGCACACTTCCTGGAAAACGGGCGAGAACAGCCTGTAATACTCCTGTCTGTTGTATTCCGAAATATCGGTGCCGTTAAGGAGTATCCGTCCCTGTGTGGGCTCATAGAGCCTAAGGAGCAGCTTAATGAACGTTGTCTTTCCCGCACCGTTAAGACCCACTACCGCAAGCTTTTCCCCCGCCTTTACAGTGAGGGTCAGGTTCTTAAGCGCGAAGTTTTCCGCGCCCGGGTATTTAAACCATACATCCTCGAAAGTAAATTCGTACTTATCTGATTTCGGAACGCTTTTTCCCCCTTCCTCAATGTCGGAATCGATATCCATGAAACTCCTGAAATCATCCACTTCGCGGCTCCTTGCCAAAAGGTCGTTAACCCTGTCGAGTATTGCAAGGACATTGTTGAAAAACGTTGCGGCAGAGCCCAGGTAAAGCGTGAAATTACCGATCGAAAGGTCCTTGTTGATCACGCTGTAGATGAGCCATGCATACAGCCCGCTCTCGGCTATGAGCCAGAGCGCGTTCCCGATGAGCCCGCACACCCACCAGCGAAGCTCGTTTTCCTTTTGCGCTGCGAGCCTTTCTTTGCTGAGTTCCCTGTATTTGCCGATCAGATAGTCCTTAAGGCCGTACATCCTGATATCCTTCGCTGCGGAAAAATCAGTGAAGGTATAGCTCATGTAGCCGTCTTTCCGCCACCATGTCGCAAGCGGATCCCAGATGCGTTTTTTGCAGACCTTGTTCGTATGGTTCTTTACCACAAAGTTAAATACAGCAATCAGCGCCATGCCGGTCACGATCGGGACGCTCAAGGTTCCCATGATCACAAGGCCCACAATGACCACGGCAAGATTTGTGGCAAAATTCTCCATGACATGCATCATGCCCTCTACGCCGTTGTTATTGTTGTTTGTGGCGTTACCGGCCTTTTGATAACAGTCCATCACATCCTTGTCTTCAAGGTTCTGGTAGCGCTGAGTCATGAATTTTCTGTTTTTGTTGATGATCTCGACAAACCTCACGCTTATGTATCTGTACCAGTTGTCATACTGCGCCCAGGTCTCTGCAAGCGTAAACACAAGCTGCAAAGCAAACAGCCCCAGCATCAGTACGGTGAGATATGTTATGCTCTGCCGCCCGGTCACCGCGTCTATCACAAACTTTGAGATAAACGTCCAAAGATACCTTGTCGCAGTCACGGAGATCACGAGTACCGCTATGATGATCCTGAGCTTCGGTTCTGTCCTGAACATGCTCTTCGCGACATACCGCATG
>JAEEGH010019362.1_pt1 | contig 14283 bp, 6 predicted proteins | sample 9134181 | NCBI WGS metagenome assembly JAEEGH01 (sample SAMN16246544, study PRJNA631951) | gut metagenome | biome: gut microbiome; feature: rumen; material: DP-attached | host: Bos | place: Iran: Karaj | collected 2018-10 | reverse complement strand
CTGGAGGTGGCCTTCCTGCGCTATGCCTACCGCAATACGAACATCTACAACCACCTGCTCCCCTCGATGCCCATAGCGGGTGTGGACGGCACGCTCGAGAACCGCATGCGCACAGGGTTTGCCCACGGCAACGTGAAGGCGAAGACGGGTACCGTGACGGGAGTCTCTGCCCTGGCGGGATATCTGACGGCCGCCAACGGTCATCGCCTCTGCTTCTCCATCATCAACCAGGGGCAGCGCAAGGCCAAGACCATCCGTCCCTATCAGGACCGTATCTGCGAGGCACTTTGTAAACCTTGAAAGTGAAGAATGAAGAGTGAAGAGTGAAGAATCTTGAAACCTGAAACTTGAAACCTGAATTTTTCGATTAAGCGAGAGCCATGATGCTCGCATCAATGGCCGAGCATGAGAAAAATCATCAACGAAGTTGATAAACCTGAAACATGGAATCGATAAAAATATACGTTGAAGACCTGCTCTCGATGGCGGGAGTCACCACATCGCTGATTCCCCTGTTGAGGCATATCGCAATGGTGGTGTTTACCATCCTGCTGGCATGGCTGAGCGACTGGCTTTGCCGTCGGTTGCTGGTGCCCCTGGTGACCAAACTCACGGCCAAGACCGAAGTGGAGTGGGACGACCAGCTGTTCAACCGCCAGGTGCTCATCTCGGCCTGCCATATCGTGCCTGCCATCGTCATCTGGCAGTTGCTGCCGTGGGTTTTCTATCAGTATCCCGTGGTGTTCGACATCCTGAAGCGCCTCACGGCCATCTACATCACCGTGATGACCACGCGCACCGTGGTGTGCCTCATCAATGCCTTCCAGGGCTACGAGAGCGAAGGGCGCCGGAGCAACATGCAACAGTATGCCCGCTCGTTCTCGAGTGTGCTGAAAATCATCCTGATGCTGCTGGCCACGATTGTGGTGGTGGCCATCATCCTCGACCGTAGTCCGCTGACGCTCTTTGCCGGACTGGGTGCCACGTCGGCTGTACTGATGCTCGTCTTCCAGGATACCATCACAGGACTCGTGGCGGGCATTCATCTCACCTCGAACAATATGCTCCGCAAGGGCGACTGGATTACGGTGGAAAAGGCCGGGGTGAACGGCGTGGTGGAGGATATGACGCTCACCACCGTGAAGGTGCGCAATTTCGACAATACCATCGTTACCATCTCGCCGAAGACGCTTATCAACGAGTCGTTCCAGAACTGGAAGGGCATGCAGGAGAGTGGCGGCCGCAGGGTTCGCCGGAGCGTCTCCTACGATGTACATTCGGTAAGCATGATTGACGATGAAATGCGCCGCAAACTGATTGACAAGGGTTATTTCAAGGAGTCGGAGTTGCAAGGTCCGCAGGTGAACCTGACGCTCTTCCGTCGCTATATGGAACGCACTATTACGGCACGCGACGACGTGAACGAGAAGATGACCCACTTCGTCACCGAGAAAGAGGCCGGCACCAACGGCATCCCCGTGGAGTTCTATTTCTTCCTGAAGCAAAAGAAATGGGAGGACTACGAGCACCACATGAGCGAGATTATGGATATCATCTATGCCATCTCTAACGAGTTCGGCCTTACCGTGCATCAGTATTTCCCGAAAAAGTGAAGAGTGAAAAGTGAAGAATCATCAACGAAGTTGATAAACCTGAAACCTGAAACTTGAAACCTGAATCCTTCTCCCATTTGCTCTTGGAATGGTATCGCCAGAACGGGCGGCAGCTGCCCTGGCGCGAAACCACCGACCCCTATGCCATCTGGCTCTCGGAGATTATACTCCAGCAGACGCGCATAGAGCAGGGCCGTCCCTATTGGGAACGGTTCATGAGGCGATGGCCGCGGGTGGAAGACCTGGCGGCAGCCTCCGAGGACGAGGTGTTGCGCGAATGGCAGGGACTGGGCTATTATAGTCGTGCGCGAAACCTGCTCTTTGCCGCCCGTCAGGTGGTGGCCATGGGGCATTTCCCCGATACTTTCGAGGAGATTAGGAAACTGAAGGGAGTGGGCGACTATACGGCGGCTGCCATCGCCTCGTTTGCCTTCGGCATTAGCGCCGTGGTGGTGGACGGCAATGTGTATCGGGTGTTGGCGCGCTATTTCGGTATCGATACTCCCATTAACACCACCGAGGGCAAGAAGGTGTTCACCACTATGGCCAACGAAGTGGCTGCCGAGCCCCTTTCGGTCTACAACCAGGCCATCATGGACTTCGGAGCCCTGCAATGCACGCCCCAGTCGCCCCGTTGTCTCGAATGTCCGTTGGTGGAGAGTTGCGAGGCTTCGCGTTCAGGACGTGTAGGGCAGTTGCCCGTGAAACTTCGCAAGCTGAAGGTCCGCGAACGTCGGCTTACGTACCTATATATCAGACAAAAGGATGCCGACGGCCAGACTTTTATAGCCATTCATCGCCGTTCAGCTGCCGATATTTGGAATGGATTGTGGGAACCCGTGTTGCTTGAAGACGATGGCACAGAGCTGTTCCCCCACGACACCATCAGCCTGTTCAAACAACGTTCGGTGAAACTTTTTGGCGAAGTTAAGCACGTGCTCACCCATCGTGTTATCCTGGCCGATTTCTATCTGATGGAAACCAACGAGCGTCCGTCGCTTCCTCCCGACTATCAATGGATTGCGGAGCAGGATTTCGAAGACTACGGCAAGCCCCGCCTTATCGATTCTCACCTCCCTGAAAGGTAGTCATAGGCTTGTAAAGTGGCATAAAAAGCGCGAAATGGCGTTTTTTATGATTTTTTTATATTCTTGGAAAGGCTTAATATCGCGGAAATCCCTATTTTTGCCACGTTAAACTAAGCGAAAATACTTTTGCTCGGCAAAAAAAGGTATAAATTCTTTTGTTTTGCTCTTGCAGAATCGTATCTTTGCACAAAAGATTTTGAGATGAAGAAATATTCCGTTGCCACATTGCTGATACTGGTGCTCATCGTGCTCTGCCTGCTGATGCTGGGCAGGGTTCACCGGAGGCTCGTCGTTTCTATCAACGGCTTCCATCAGCATGCCACCACCATCACCGTTGGAAGTGGTAACTCGGGTATTTGCTTCCACAAGATTCCGGAGCATTTCATGAAGGTCACCTACGAGGAGGGCGCTTTCTCGTGGGAGGTGAATCCCAAGTATGTGAAGGCCGACTCGCTCTGCTATTACAAGGTGAACGGCAGGAATCCGAACCTGCATCCCATAGGCGAGGCTGACAGCATCGTGGTTGCCGTGGGAAAGCGCAATGTGAGCCTGAACCTGGACCGGATAGAAGACATTCTCGACGGCGTTACCTCGCAATATGTGCTCCTGAGGAATGTACTCGACATTGCCGTGGAACATCGCGAAGGACAAGAGCGCCTGAAGGACGACCACGGACTGAAATCGTTTCTCTGGCGCTCCCGAAGCCAGCATTTCTGGGGTACTACCTATGGCGACTGGCAACTGGTGATTCTTGACCGGCGCACCCGACTCATCGGGAGTGGGGGAGAGGTGGCCTATGCCGAACGTGGAAGTACGATGGAACTCACACCAGAACAGGCCAATTGTTTCAAGATACAGTTCTTCTATATCGCCGACTACAGTTATCAGACGAACAAGGCCGACCGTCAATCGCTTACCATCGACGGCGTGAACTATCAGGCCAAGGCCATGCTTAATGCTACGGAATGGACGGCGGGCCATGCGCTGATAAAACCCTCCGGACGCGAGGGGCTCGACGTGTTCTTCCCGAAGGCCATCACCTATGTGGAAGACCTCGACACACTCCGCAAGTTCATGAATTCGGGCACCAATATGCTCACCATGATGCAGATGGACGGCTCATTTCCAGTGGCACGCAATCTCTACGTGCCTCATTTCTCGGGAGCCGTCAGCCAGTATATTTGCAACATCTTCCTCGATAGCGATAGCGTGACGCTTCGCAATGGCGGCACCACGCTGAAGGTGGGAACAGGGTGGAAATTGCTTCCGTCGCTTCAGAAGACTTCGTTGCGAAGCGCTCAGAACGAGGAACTGTTCGTCAGTTGCGGACTCATCAACTACCGCTTTATTTTGTCGTATCTGTGGTTGCCGCTGGTGGTATTCCTGCTGATTTTCACAGCATGGCCGTGGTTGACCGATACCTCGAAGATAGTGCATTGCCGTGGACTGAATTCGCGTCGCGGTGACCTCACGCCCCATTTCCGCATCATTGCCTTCCTGGCCTTTGCCTATTGCGTCTGCAAGGTGATGATAGCCTTCAAGCTGTCGTACTCGTTCCCCTATTTCGAAGAACTCACGGGTGTGATTTCCGTTTCGGCTGCGCTCATGCTGATGCTCTTCTTCACCGTTGCGCTCATTCTGAACCGCGATTTCCTGACGGCAACTCTTCGCAACCGTCAGCGGGCTCATCGCCATTGGACGGCAATGGGTGTAGCCGTAGGTGGTGTGCTTCTTTGCTATGCAGCCCTGAAATGGATGGACGGCGGTTTCAACGCCTCTTTCCTGGATGCCTATCTGCCCGGCGACCTCTTCAGCATGAATATCATGAAGTGGCAGGAACTGAGCGGAATGAACGACTTGCACCGGAGCATTCCCTACAGTCTGTTGTTTGCAAACGTGGTGGCCATCGTCATGTTGTTTGTGATGACGCTCCCCGCCTTCAGCGAGATGAAGAACCCCGGCGAGCAATGGATGCAACGGCTCTACAAGAAGGCCGACCAATGGGAGCAGCAGGCCATGCAGCAACCGGGCATTGCCCGCTATGCTCCGGTGGTCTATGTGCTGGTGTTCCTGCTGAAGTATGCGCTGGTGCCGCTGGTGCTGGTGTTCTTGGTGTCGTTGTTGCCAGGCAACTTTGCCACCGCCTTCATCACGCTTTTCCTCATCATTGGCATGAGCTGGACGCTTTCCAACATCACCTTCCATCATGGGCGCATCGTGGCCTTCGTGGAGATGATGCTTGTGGCGCTGCTCTTCGTGGCGGCGGCTTCGTTGAAGGCCGACATGGGCTATACCACCAACCTCTTCGGCATCTTCTTTGCCGTCATCCTCTTCTATTTCATGCAGGAGCGTGGCGGCTACGACTTCGGTCACCAGCAGGCCAACAAGATGGAGAAACGCTGGATTCCCAGGCTGATGGTTGTTTCGGTGCTATTGGTGTTCTCCATGCCCATGTTGCTCTCCAGTCTGCTCGACACCGAGAAGGTGGCCTACAGTCGTGCCACGCGCCGTTTCAACATGTATTCGCAATTCGAGAAATACCGCAATTCCGGCTATCGGTATGCTTTGAGCGATACCGAGTTCATGACCGTGATGGTGCACTATATGTATAATGTGAGCGGTAAGGACCCGCTCTCCAACGAGCATCATTTCCTGCATCCCTCGGTATCGTCGGGACAGTCGCCGGTGGTGCTCAACGACGTGTCGCTGCAAGGAGCTTTCTTCGGAGCCTACGGACTGCTGGCCTATGTGGTCTATTTCGGATTGCTGGCTTTGCTGGCATGGCTTGTGCTCACCTATAGCATGCACGAACCCAGCGGTTTGCTTCATGCCCAGTTGCGCTGGCGAGTGCTGGCGGTGCTGATGTGGGTAGGCACCACGCTCTATCTCTATATCTCGTATCTGGGACAGCTGCCGTTTACCGGTCGTCTGAATCCCGGTTTCGGAGTGGATTCCGTGGGCGAGATGCTCGAGACGGCGCTGCTGCTGGCCTTTATGACGGCTACTGCGCTGAAGTTTAGAAGTGATAAGCGAGGAGTGATAAACGATAAGTGAGGAGTGATAAACGATAAGTGATTAGTGATAAATGATAAATATGGACGGTAAGAAAATACTGAATTTCCTGAAACTCTATGTGCTGCTGAAGGCCTACTGGGTGTTCCCTGCGCTCTATATGCTGGGGGCAATGGTCAGCTATTTTTTCAGCGACGGGGGCTTCTCGTTTCCGGCTCTGGTGTTCTTCACCGTGCTGGGCGCGCTGACCTATTCCGTTGCGCGTTCGTGGCTGTCGCACGAATATGATACCGACGAGCTCGACTTTATCGGACTCAGCGAAGAGGATGATCCCGAGAACCGCAAGACCAGCGTGGCCGATTTCTTCCGCGACATGCCCTATTGGGAGAAAATCCTGTGGGTGGTGACGATGGTCATGCTCGGCGTCATAGCCTATACGACTGCTGGCGGACTGGCCATGCTTTTCATGCACGACATCAGTACGCTGATGTATATCGTGGCCGCCATACTGATGGTGGCTTTCCTGGTGCTGCTCATGATGATTGCACGCCGCCGTGTGGTCATCGGCCTGGTGCTGCTCTACATCTTGCTGATGGTTCCCACGGGATTCCTTTTCACCCACGAGTATGTCTATTCTTCGATGATGACCGACCGCGATGTGCGTCTTGCCCGCTCGTTTATCGAGGCCAAGCAGACGCAGCTCCACCAGCTCAGCAACAAACTCGACCAGAACTCCGGAAGCCGTAAGAAAGGCATTAGTCATGCTGACATCAAGCATCAGGTCGATGAACTGTATGTCATGGAGGGCGAACTGGAGGCGATGATGGATGGCACTAACTGGCTGAACTGCAACGACGAAGAGCTGGCCTCTTTCGTGATGAAGGCCCGTTCGTTTCAGACAATGCTGGAAGAAGTGGCGGGCAATGCCGAGGTGCGACAGTCCAGGCGCATCCATGTGGACGATGAACAGAGCAAGCGGTTCTTCAACCGTCTGGCCGACATCAGCGAGAACCGCGTCAATGGCGTGAAGGCTATGCTCATCTTGGCATCGGGCAAGCAGCCCACGATGGAAAACTATAGTCTTTCGGCCCTGAAGGTGAGCATGCTCGTGGCTGCCGTGTTGTGCTATCTGCCGTTGGTGCTCTCCATGCTGGTGGCCATGAGCCGCCGCCGTCCGGGCAACTAAAAAACTGACACACGCTGAATGCAGACGCTCACGGTTAACATATTGCCCATCAGCAGGAAGCAGGACGAAGACCGGCGCTTCCAAAGTTTCCTCACGGCCATGCGCGAGCTGGCTGAGAGCAAATACTGGAATGGCAAGCATGTGGCTCCTGAGCTTAGCATGGAAGGCACCGACCTTACTGTCAGTGGCGGGCGTCGCCGGCTTTCGCCGCATACCGTGCATTTCATCCAAAGCTGGCTCGATCCCGAGCAACTGAAGGATGAAGACAAGGCCGGCGAGTGGATGGAGGCATTCCAGGTGCTGGTGCTGGTGTGCGATGCCCGCGAACTGCTTGAAGACAAGGCAGTCCGCCACCTGATGACGCGCTACCGTAGTGCCATGAACGTACAGAAGCGCTATCAGGATGCCATCCTGCTGCTGACAAACGTGGAACAGGTGATGGACATCGTTCCCGGGCGCAACTACACGCACACCGTCTTCGGGATGAACGCCGCCTTCGGACTGGAATCCTACAACGGAACCGCGCTGAAGCCCGAATACCAACAGACGTGGGACCGAGTGAGCGACCTGCTCATGGCCCAGAACAAGATGTACTACAAGCTGCGCTCCGGCAAGCAGACCGTGAGCCTTCCTTCCTACCTGACCTGCCAGAGCGCAGAGGTTCCCCTCTCGGGCTATCTTGAACTGCTGATGCTGTTCTTCCGCAGGCTGATGAGCGACGATAATGTTTATTTTTCAAATATAGGAACTAAAAGAAGATATAATATGCCGTTTAATATTTCCAACGTTTCGAAAATTCTTGCAGGCAAGGAGAAACATATCCGCCTGGCAGTTATTGGTCCGACATCGAGCGGAAAGACCTATCTGCTCAGCGATTTCGTCATCGCCATGCAGTATCTGGGCTACCGTCCGCTCAACGACATGGAAGCCGAAGTCTACCATCGTCCGGCCTCCAATTTCATCAACGATGTGCAGAACCCTGATTCCGGCATCACCAAGACGCCCATCTACGTGTGCCGCAACTACAACCAGTATTCGTCAATCTTCGCGAGTTACAAGAACAGCGACCGCCGCATACGCGTGGATTTCGTTGATGTGCCGGGCGAGGTTGTGGTGAAGGACTCCCTGCTTGAGTTCCAGGCCATCATGGAGTCGATGCTTGCCAGCAAGTCGAAGGGATTCATCGAGCGCATCTGGCAGCAGGAGGGCGATGCTACTGTCATCAAGACGGTGGAGTTCGAGAACCGTCAGCCAGCCGAGGAACAGTCGGTGACCACCACCACGACCAACGCCTCAGGCATCGACCTCATCGGCAACACTGCTACTGGCTCTTCGCTCTTCGGCAACGACAAGAAGATAGGCCGCCGCACGCTGGAATATGTCACAACCGACAGTCGTCTGGAAGCCCTTGCACGCAGCGGTTTCGAGGAAACCAAGAAATCGGGGCGCAGAATCAATGCCCGCGAACTGTTCATGCACTTCGTGGAATACGATACCGACACTGCCATCCAGGCCATCTATGATGCATGGGACTTCCTTAACATCGACTCGCGCATCACCGACAACAACGCCTCCGGCAGCGACCTCTCTGAGGGTGTCAGTCTCAGCGACAGCAACCGCATGCGTTTCATGAACGTCTATAAGAAGCATTTCTATTTCCATTATTATACCTACAACGCCACCGACGTGGTCATCTGCGACAAGTGTGCCCTGCCTTCAACAGTCGATGAGAGTAAGAGCGACCGCGACGTGTTCATGCCGATGATTCGTGCGCTAAAGACACTGACCGAATTCAAGGAATTAGGTAAGAAGCGCTGGTATATGGCCTTCAAGGGCATCGACAGCATCATGCAGGAGCACTACTTCCATCTGCTCTATCAGCAGACCAAAGACCTCAACATGGTGTATTCCTTCTTCATCATGCTCTACAAGCGTAATTTCATGGATTTGCCCCAGCTGAACGAGAGCGCCGACAATCCCTTCGGCGAGGCTTTGACCGACAGTTTTGCCGACAGGGTGATGTCAACCGACGACCTGCACGAATTCCTGACAGGCAGAAATGTTTCCGACAGGGTGATTTCGGCCTGCTACGAGCATCTGAAGGACATCAGGAAGTACTGGAATTCGTATTTCAAGGAAGAGAAAGAATACAAACAGTCCACGCGTGAAACCATTGCCGCTCATATCGGGAGCCGAGTCAAGTCTTTCATGGAAATTCCCGATGCGGTGAAACCCGAGCACGGCGACGAAATGGAGCGACTGGTGGGCATGCCGCCGCATATCTATCTGACGGCCACCCCCATCGACTATAATTTTCACATCAACGGCCACGACCCGAACGACAAGACGAAGTTCACTGGTGAGTCGCAAGAACCCGAGAACCGTGTCTGTTTTGGTACGCTGCAGCTGGCTTCCGACATCCTGCAGAAGGAGAACATGGACCTGGCCGACGACTATGCCGACACGGGCATGATTCTGAATTATTTCTATGGAAACCGATAAAGAGTGAAGAGTGAAAAATGAAGAGTGAAGAATCTAAACTCCCAAACTTCTAAACTCCTAAACTCCTTAAATAATGAAGATAATAATCGATAATAAGGTGTATGGCTCGCAGGCCAAGGTGATGGGCGATGGGGTGCTCTCTTATTCCAAGGGAATCTCCAGTGCAGCCGACTCCCTCGGGGCGCTTTTCTCCGGACAGCTGCCGCGCGACTATGCCTCGCTCTTTTTCCTCAACAATCCCGACAACGGACTCCACACGGTGATTCACGCCCAGGGCGCCTTCACCACCTTCGAGGAACAGGGACGAGCCTACGATATGCGTGCCGTCTATGAGATTACCGATGCGGAGTTCCGCAAGATGGGAAGCCTCCATCAGCCGCTGATTGCCGCACTCGACAAACTGCACCGTTACGACACCACGGAATACGGTTCCGGCAACCTGATAGACATCACTCCCGTTCCGCCGGTTCAACCGCTTAGCGAAACTCAGCAGTTGCTGCGCCAGTGCCTGGTGTTCTGCGTGGTGAACAACCGTCAGCTTTTCCTGCGCTTGGGCAACGACGAGGACTATCGTGCCGACCAGGTGCGCCATTCACGCAAGCTTCACGACCTGCTTGTGGCCATCGATTCGCTGCCCGAGGCTTATCGCGGATTTGCCTCCATTGGTTTCTCCGTTGATAGTTCCACCAGCGGCACACGTACGCTGGCCGACCATCTGCTGGTGATAGCCCATCACGACGATATCTCGCTATGGGGCAACGCCAGGTCGCAGGGCGTACTCCTCGACTGGACTGCCTCGGCGATTCGTCCGATTACCCAGGTCGGAGATATTTCGCATGACGAGGAACGGCTCGCCAGCGTGGCTCCGCTCCTGCGCGGATTCCTGGGCACCATGGCCGTGTCCAGAAGTCAGGCATGCAGCATGTTCCAGCTGATTCCGCAGAACATCGACAATGTTCTCCGTGCTCAGAATCCCGACCGCAACAGTCTGCTCATCCTCTCGGCAGCCTTCAAGGGCGGCACCGGTGCCTATCGCCATTTCGACGTGGCCCGCAAGATGCTGCCCTTCCTGGTGCATGGCATCATAGTCAAGGATGTCACCATTGCCGACATACTGAACGTTTATCCCCAGTTGCGCGACGACTTGCAGCCCACCGACTGGCAGTCGTGCTACAAGATTGCCGAGGCGTTGCGCGGAAATGGTGTGAAGGATATTTCGCAGGTGATGGACTTCGATGCCGAACGGTGGGATGTCAGGACTATCGACCCGACCGTCTTCGACCGTCTGCGGCCTTTCATGACCGATGCCCAGGTAAAGACGCTACGGCAGAAAGCCTTGCCGCTCTACTATGAGCAGCCGGCACTTCGCTGTGTCTTCGAACGGCGCATGACCGAGGAAGAGGCCCGTGCGCTGCTCAGTTATCTGTGGGAAAACGACCGCGAGCATTACTGCCAGTTCATCAACGAGCAGAAGGTGGCGGCCGTCGGCTTCCTGGCCACCGAACCTGTCTGGCGCCGGCAGTATGTGCTCCACCGCGTTAGTCAGGACGTGCCGTTGAAAGACATTCCTTCCGCAATATGGGGACAGCACGACGAACTCCTCGACGAACAGCTTCTGCGCCTGCTCGACGAGAACGGCATCTACCGCAAGAATGCCGCGCTGCTTTCCGAGCATGTGGCATTCTTCGAGGAGAAAGGGCGGCGCACCGAAGCCGTGGAGCGCACCTATACGTCGATTCTCAACACTAAGCTCCCCCGCAATTTCGACGACTTGCTGGCAAAGCTCAATGCGCCGGCCTTGTCGGCAGAGCATTTCGAGGGCATGAAGAATAATCCCAAGCTGGTCATCGACATCTGCGAGACACCCCGCAAACTCTCGTTCGAGGCCTTTGCCGACCTCTACGATGCCGTCATGAAAAAGCAGAACCAGTTGCCCGACGGTCTCTTCGACGAGGCTTTCTGTCATTTTGCCACAGGCTATCTGCGCGAGTGGTTCCGCAATTCACAGGCTTACGAGAGCCAGTATGTGAAGACCGTGGTGCCGGCCTGCCGTTTGAACCGCACGCAGGAGAATGCCCGCCGCTATGTGGTGAGCCAGTTCTCGGCGCTTACGAAAAAGGAACTCGCCGAGATGGGGCAGAAATTCGAGTCAGCCTACAAGCACAAACCGCGCACGTCGAAAAACCAGCGTGAGTTTGCCCACAAGATGGAAGCGCTGGGCACTTCGACCGAAGCCTTGCTCAAAGCCCTGAAAGAAAAGGGAATGACCTCGGGAAATCTGGCAAACCTGTACAGGGAGAGCCGTAGTTTGAAGAACTGGATACACAACCATCTAAGCCTGGTGGCCTTCATTGGCGCGGCTGTGGTCGCTCTCGTCGTCTTCATCCCCTTCCTGTTCTTCCTCGTTTTGTCGCATCACTCTCCCAGTGCCACGCCTCCGCCTCGTGTTGTTCCCGATACAACGGTCGTAGATACACTACAATCCGACTCAGCTAAAATGTAGAATTCATAACTCTAAACTCTACACTCTAAACTCTACACTCTAATAATGCCTAATCAGAGAATAGACCGAAACTGGTACAGCCGTTACCGCACCCACATGATGGCAGTCGTTGCATTTATCGTTGTTGCCGTCATCGGAACGACATTCTTCAAGGGATGCTCCGCCATTGGCAGGGACTCCCGCCAAGATGTGTATACACCCAGTGCCGACGATGGTTTCATCTATAAGGCCAACCAGCTGCTCAGCGAAATCATCGAGGAGGCTAAGAAGGCCAATCCCCACAAGCCGCTCACCCTTCAGCAGCTCAACGACAAGTACGGGGCACTCCATTTCGAACTGCCCTACAACTATGTAGAGGCTGCCGGCGGAAGGGCTTCCGACATTCGTCTGGTCAGCATTAATCCCGACTCCATCCGCTCGTCAAGTCTCCGCAAGTTCTATTACAACAGCGACCTGCCGGCCTTGCTGCTCAAGCAGAAGCAGAATCTCGGCGAGCGTATCTTCAACATCAAGTTCGAACGCAGCGGACTTGAGATTAAGAGCATCCGGCTCGTGCCCTCGATGTTCAAGCTGGCGCTGGTGAAAGACCCGTGGGAGGGCACCATTCTGGCACGCGAGAGCAGTCTGTTTCCCGAGCGTAGCCATTGCTTCCTCACCTGGGGCATGAACATGCTTCCCATCCGCATGAATGCCGCCAGTAAGGGCGACTATATCGTTTCGGCCGATTTCGAATCTAAGTGTTTCACGCGGTTGGGCCGTGCACTGGATTACTACGACTGCTACCGCATGTTCGGCAACGACAGCACAAAGCTCATCATCAACCTCGGGGGCAATGGCAATTGCCTTAAGATAGAATACGTATCGCCCGAGAAGGTGCGCATCAAGACCGAGGGAAGCATCTCTTGCAGCACGCTCGATAGCATCGGACAGGTGCGGCAGACCAGTTTCAGCGAGGCCGGAAAGGGCAGTGTGGTCCATGAGTTCCGCAACGACCTGAAACTGATTGTCACCGATACCCAGGGCGCGAAGATTACCGAGTTCGTGCTCACCCACCACAATCCCATGCTCAACCTCTCGATGGTTGTCAGCAGCAATGCCGGAAAGATGCGCTATTTCGAAGGCAAGAACTTCACCGACCGCTTCACCCAGCAGGTCATCCGCGGGCTCTCCAGCACCATGCGCAACACGCTTTTCCGCGATACCGTGCAGCTCAGCATCGACCCGCTGCTCTCGGCCGCTTTCGAAGAGGAACTCAAGGGCTATTGCGAAAATGTGCTCAAGAAGGCGCCCGATATCCATGCCTCTTCCACCGACCAGTGGGAACTCTCAATGACCGTGATGGACATGGCTACGGGCAACGTGCTCGCCGTTCCTTACTATCGCTCCGAAGACAATAATGTTGACTACGATGTGGCCATCGGTCGCAAGAATCCTGCTTTGCTCCGCCGCTATATCGGTTCTGCCTTCAAGCCCCTGCTTGCCTTGGCGGCCGTCGAGGCCACTCCGTCGCTTGTAGGGCTCAACACCGTGGGCAAGTATTCGCTCGACCGCAGTTCCATCGTGCTTGGCAAAGACGGAAAGGCCAAGTCGGGCAAGGCCAGCTTCTACGGAACCGCTGTCGATGCCTGGGCGCTCTCGCAGAAGACGCAGGGCTTTTGGTTTGGCTGTCAGCGCATCGGCGACTTCCTGGCCCATTCCGACGATGTCTATCCCGTGGCAATGGCCGTGCTGAGTCTGGCGGGAGCCGACGGGTCGAAGCCAGCCTACGATTTCTCGCGCAGCAATGCCTTCGGCCGTGACCTCATGCTCGAGAAAGATCCCGACCGCATCAACTGGACCGAACAGCCGCTCATACGCGACCTCGACTTGCTTTATGACCTGAAATCCTACAACGACCTCTATGCTGATGACAGCCTGAGCATGTCGCATTACATCTGGCGCAACTTACAGCTGAACGGCGACGACCAGTTCGGGCTCGACAATATCAATCCCGACGTCACCGTGATGCACTATCAGAAACTTTACGACCAGCCCCATAAACTGAAGACAAACCTTGTGCCCTGGGTGCTGGGGCAGGGCACCAACGAGTGGAACTGCGTGAAACTGGCCGAGGCATGGACGCGTATGCTCACCAAGCGCGAGGTAAGGGCTTCGTTCATCGATAAGCCCGGCACCATTCCCAGCCTGGTGGAACGGTTGAAGAGCAAGGACAATGTCAATCCCAACGAGGTGTGGAACCGTTTCCTCGACGAGTTGTGCTATGCCCAGACTCATTCGCCCGGCCTGCTCACTCCGATGGACAATGCCGTGAAATCGCTCGGCCACGACATTGTGCTCTTCTCGAAAACGGGAACACCCAACAACTACGACCGTCCCGAA
>JAEEGH010019361.1_pt1 | contig 14283 bp, 10 predicted proteins | sample 9134181 | NCBI WGS metagenome assembly JAEEGH01 (sample SAMN16246544, study PRJNA631951) | gut metagenome | biome: gut microbiome; feature: rumen; material: DP-attached | host: Bos | place: Iran: Karaj | collected 2018-10 | reverse complement strand
ATGGCAGGCCGGTGACAAACTCACCGTCGTGGGTGAAACCACCGAGATTTTCGCAATCAAGCCCGGCTTCACCGCCAAGAAGGCGGAGTTCACCGGCGCAGCCGTGAAGGGCGATAAATTCAGCATCTACTATCCCGGACAGGAAGAAGCCGAGTCCGACTGGAGCGCCCAGGTTCAGAAGGGCAACAACAACCTTAACCATCTGAAATACGTGGCGGCCCTCAAGGACGTGGACAATTACCTCAGCTTCTCCTTCAACGAGGACTGGGCGGCTGAACACGGCGGCACCATCTCCCAGATCGGCGTGCTGAAGTTCGTCCTCACGCCCCCTGACGGTACGACAAGTATCACCGAGGTCTCCCTCTCCACCGACGACGAGCTGTTCTACTCCGGCAACGGAGACGCAAAGACCAACAAACTGAGCCTTACTCTTCAGGACATCGCACTGAACCCCGGTGACGCCCTCACCGCATGGATGATTACATCCTGGAACGAGGCCACCGTCCCGGCCGGAACCGCTTATAAAGTGTCTATACTTGCCGATGAGAAAACCTTCACCCAGAAGGTTTCCAAGGCGGCTGCTTCCACGCTGAAATCCGGTGCCGTGAGCGTAATCACCCTCTCCAATGCATCCCTTTGGAAGGACGATACTCCCCGCTACGCTTCAGGTGAAGGAACCGAGGCTTCTCCGTATATCATCACCGAGCCCAAGCACATGATGAACATAGGCGAAGACCTTCTTGCAGGCGGCTCCACATACTTCACTCTCGGCGCCGATATCGACATGAACGGCATTACCTGGGTCCCCATTTCCTGCGCCGGCGGCAAGAGTATTGTGTTTGACGGTGGCAATCACACCATCAGCAATCTCGGCGACAGCTTTATCAACGAACTGGAAGGCACCGTGAAGAATCTTGTCATTGATGCGGCAACGGTAAGCGCAAGCGCCACAGCCGGTATCCTTGCCAATAAGGTTGCCGCCAATACAGAAGCAACTGTCAGCGGTGTCCAGATTAAAAACAGTTCCATTACGTCCACCTCTTATACGGCCGGACTCCTCGGACAAACCGACGGCAACCTTACCATCAGCAACAGCACCGTTTCCAACACCAACGTCACCTCCGATAACCTCGCCGGCGGTGTTGTGGGATTCTTCAACCACAGCGGTTCAAGCCACAGCCAGATGGACAACTGCTCATTCATAGGCGGAACCATCAGCGCAAAGGCAAATTACTGCGGCGGACTCATCGGCTCGGTTTCCGCGGCTCCTCACCATATCACCAACAGCCTTGTCAAGGACGCCACCATCAATTCCACCAAAGAACGTGTGGGCGGTGCCTTCGGACAGATTAACAGGGGTGGTGCACTGGTCGAAACCACCAAGGTGGAGAATACTAATGTAACCGGTTCCAAGAATGTGGGCGGCTTTGTAGGTGTTCTGTACGGCAACGCCAGCAGATGCTGCGTAATCGGCGGCAGCGTAACCTGCACAAACAGCAATCTTGGCGGTTTCGTTGGATATCCTGAAGGCAATGCCGACTATACCTGCACCGTTACCAACTGCTACACCACTACTGCAGTCAATGGCGGCGACAAGAACAATGTTGGCGGATTCGTCGGCCAGCAGCAGGGCACCTGCGACATCTCCTGCTGTTACGAGGCCTGCACCATTACAGGTACAGGCACCGGCGTTGGCGCTTTCATCGGCCTGCTCAATGTTGCCATCAAGTCTATGACCAAGTGTATAGCATGGGATAGCACACTGTCCTTCTATGGTGCAATCAAGACCGCAGGAATGGATGCCAACATTTCCAATTGCTACTATGGCACTGAAGGAACCATTTCCGCAAAGGCCCAGGCCCTTGGCTGGAGCGCCGATGTGTGGGACTTCAGCGGTGCAGAGCCTAAATTGAAATAATCATGCGCAAACTACAACGTATTTTTTGGATACTTGCCGTTATTCCGTTTCTGATTGCGGGATGCGACAAGCCCCATCATACAGAAATTCCCGGCCCCCCTGGTCCCGGTAACACCGAGAACCAGGGCGGGAACGAGAACCAAGGTGGTAACGAAAACCAGGGCGGAAACGAAAACCAGGGTGGGGGCAACACCCACTCCGGCCCCTGGGACGAGAACCGCGGCAAGGTGGTAAGGCCCGTCAACGGACAAGACGGATGGACTGTTACCACAGTCATGGATGGCATCACATACTACGCATTCTCCTCCAGCAAGGAGTCAATCACCGGAGTAGCCCAGAAAGTCTTCGTCGTGGACCTGGACCTAAGCAATCCCAAATACGAGGTAAAGCTCACAAGAACGGCACCTTCCGTTGTCACATCCACCGTTCACGCCAACTACAATTCCATTGCCACAATCAATGCAGGCTATGAGCAGGGATCCATCTACATCCGCAGTGGCGGCTTGAATTATTCTCAGATTCCCAATACCGTAATCGGAGACACCGGTCAGGACAACTGGAAGAGCGAAGGAGCCTTCTACATCGACAGCAACGGTAAACCGGGCATGGTATTCGTGGGCTCTCCCAAGCGCGACGGCGTTGTATCCGGCATCAAGGGCGGAACATATGCCGAGGCTGTCAAGAAGCAGCGCGCCTACTACGATGCAATGAAGAGGGCCGACTATCCTTTCCTTCTTTCCAGCGCTCCTACGATGATTGACGACTTCGAGCCCCTTGGGGAAACCTTCTGTGACTATCAGAATATTACCGAAAGTCAGGCAAACAACCTGAATTCGGAGAATCTGGAGCACCACCAGAGGGTTCGTCATCCCCGTACAGCTGTAGCAATCACGGAGGACAACCATCTGATTTTATTTGTTGTCGACGGCAGGCGCACCTCCCGTAAAGGCATGTCCTGCAAAGAACTCACAGATTTCCTTATCAGGTGGTTCAACCCGCAGTATGCCCTCAATCTGGACGGCGGCGGTTCCACAGCCATGTGCGTGGAAGGACTCAGCAACAGCCAGTACGGCAACAGCACCACACACGTTGTAAACTCCCCTATCGACGGCAGCGTCAGCGGTCAGGAACGCGCACGGGATACGCATATTGTTATTCTATATAAATAAAAGGCAGCCTATGAAAACAAGACATTTACTGCTTATTATGCTTGCAGCAGCGGCAATCGCTTCCTGCAAGAAACCCAATGATCCGGATCCCAAGCCGGGGCCCGGTCCTTCGGGCGAAACAGCCCTCAAGGCAACACTTCCTTCAAGCGGCCCCTTAAGCGTATACCGCTGGGCAGCATCGGATGAAATCCGCGTCGGTGACGGCGTGTTCAAACTAAAGGACGGCGCCGGAACTGCAACCGCAACGTTTGACGGCACTCCTGCTAAGGACAGCTATTATACAATCGCCTATCCTGCCGACATCAAGGGCACGGACACATACCTTGCCTATTCCCTTACGGGGCAGACGCAGAAAGGCAATACCACGGATCATCTCATCTGGACGGCTCTCATCGAGGATGCCAGTACCTGGGAGAACATCACCTTTTCTAAGGAATGGGCAACATCCAAGAGCGCGTCCTTCCGTTCCAACGGCGTTGTGGCCATGAACTTCACACTGCCTTCGGACATCGGCACTCTCAAGAGCATCACTCTTGAATCGTCCGGAGTGAAGTTCCCGGTTAACAACTCCGGCTCCGTCACTGCCGACGAACTGGTGCTCGGGCTCACAAACGTATCGGCCACATCGGCCCTCAAGGCATATCTTGCCGTGTCGGAGAAAGAGGTTGATATTCCTGCCGGAGCATTGAGAATCAGCGTGGAGGGCGACATTACCTATAATATAATGTTTCCCCAGGCCGTGAAGATGGGCGGCGGCATCCTCACCGAAATCAACGTGAGCGACGCTTCCGCATGGACGGCATTCTCCGCCATCAGCGGCAGCGGCACGGAAGCTTCCCCGTACATCCTTTCCGCTCCCGAGCACATTGAAGAAATGTCGTCTCTGCTGGAGGAAGGAAAGACCGTATGGTTTGAACTCGGTGCCGATATCGATATGGGGCTCGTCTCCGAATGGGATCCCCTCAACATCATAGCCCCTTACAACCTGGGCGTTCATTTCGACGGCAAGGGTCACAAGATTTCCAATTTCAAGTGCCAGTCCGGCATCTATCCCAGCTTCTTCGGCGTGCTTAACGGCACGGTCCAAAATGTAGTCTTCGACAATGCCGAAATCGAAGGTTCCGGCAAGGCCGGCGTCGTGGCCGGCTACATCGGCACCGTGGTGGAAGGCGTCCAGATTGTCGGAAACGTTATCGGCGTAACCGTTCAGAATTCTTCGGTCAATACCGACAGCTATGCCGGCGGTATCGGCGGTCAGATTTACTGTGCCGCCACTATTTCCGACTGCCACGTTAAGGATGTTATCATCAAATCGACCAACGAGCGCGTAGGCGGTCTCATCGGCCAGGCTGGTATTTCTTCCGCCGACGTAGGAGCGAAAATCCAGAACTGCACCGCGGAGAACGTAACTGCCGAGGCCCAGAAGAACGTTGGCGGTCTTATCGGCGTAACATACTGCAAGGTCAGCGGTTGCTCGGCTTCCGGCCGCCTCACTTCCAATCTGGAATCCAACAAGGAGGTATCCGTGGGTGGTCTCATCGGCCATGTGGAGAACACAACCGTGTCTGACTGCTCCGCCTCTACCGTTGTCGAGCTCACCCTCCAGGGACGCTCCATCGGCGGATTCGTGGGCACCTTCAAGGGTAGCAAGATCGAGCGCTGCTCCGCAAGCGGAGAAGTCATCGGCACATACCGCAACGTCGGCGGTTTCGTGGGCCTGATTCAGACTTCAGCCATTGCAGGCACCATCGAGAACTGCTATTGCACCGGCAACGTTACCGGCCAATCATATACCGGTGGCTTTGCGGGCCTTGTCGATAACACCCAGAATGCTGCAGTTGTCAAGAACTGCTATGCCAGCGGCGATGTTATCGGAGCCAGCTTCGATATCGGCGGATTCGTTGGTCACGACGGCTGCACCCTTCTTCAGGTCCTCCACAGCGCCGCATGGGCTAAAACTGTCACCGCAGGCACTTATGGAGAGGAGAACTGGAGCAGCGGAGCTTTCTGCGCCGTTACCTTCCCCACTGCCACATTTACCGGCAACTACCGCAACCCCGAAATGGTCCTTACCGCCTACTGGGTACCGGCTGCCGATTATGATCATGCAGATGTTAGTCCTTCCACGCCGCTTATCAAGCAGGATGGCACTCCTTGTACAGCAACCTCACTCGCAAAAGGTCAGGACGGATATCCTCACTTCCCTTACCACGGCCACGTAGCCCCTGGAAAGACCCTCTCGCAGCTTGCTTCCACCACTCTCGGCTGGGATGCTTCCGTTTGGGACTTCAGCGGCGAACTGCCCGTACTTAAAAAGTAGCTTATTATGAAACGTTCGATATACGGTATTCTACTGTTTATCGCCGCCATCCTTCTGTTCTCCTGCAAGGAGAAGGAAGATCCCCAGACTCCGGACCCGATTCCTTCGGGTCTGGAGATCAAGGGCGAGGCCGTTGAAGCCGCCGGAGCCATGGTTTCCGTGGCGGAAGGCGTGTGGGACATCTACGGCCAGTTCAAGAGCGGACAGTTAACGGTTTCCGACGACGGAGGCAAGGAGTTCGTCTCCATCCGGGTTCCCGCCGTTAAAGAAGGCCTGTGCCGGCTTCGCGTGAAGTCTGACAAGTCTTACAGCCTGGTCCGCATCAACAAAGTGTCTCTGGTGGTAACCGAAGGCGCCATCGACAATCCCAAGGCCGGGAACAAGCCTCCAATCGAGGCCGAATACCAGGGCAATGGGGTATGGACTGTGCCAAAACTTTACATAGGCAATGACCATATCCGCTACCGCTTCCTGCTGGACACGGATACTCCGGAAGAGCTCAAATACTGGTGCGCCACCTGGGACAATGCCGGTCCTCAGCCATCGGCCTATACTGCCGATTATCTGAAGGTCCGCGCCCTTGGACAGGCCGATTACGACGAACTGTTCCTCAAGGACAACCGCGCCTGCTGGATGTTCCCCGCAAGCGAGACGGACCGCCTGGCGGCATTTACGCTGTCCATGAACGCATCGGCCCCGGCAATGGAGGTTGCCTTCTCCACGGCCCATCTGGGCCCCAAGGCGGTGTTCATCGGCGACAGCATCACCTGGCAATGGGGCCTGACTTATCGCGACATCGACAAGAGTACGATAGTCATTCCCATGAGTCCCCTCCCCTCCTGGATGGAGATAAGGGACTCCAAGGTGAGGGTTACCTGGCACAGCCAGTTCTTCACCAGCAACGACTATGTGGACATGGGCATCAGCGCCAACAACACCAGCCAGATGGTGGTGCGCTATCAGAACGACGTTCTCAAGCGCGACCCTCAGTGCGTTGTGATAATGGGCGGCACCAACGACCTCGCCCAGGGCGTGACCAAGGCCAATATCCTTCTGAACATCAAGAACATGGACGAACAGGCCGGTGCTCTGAACATGAAGGTCGTCCTCTGCTCTGTCACTCCCTGCAACCGCGAGTATTCGGCTCTGTCGAACCCCAAGACCAAGGGCGCCCACATCATCGAACTCAACCGGATGATTAAGGAGTATGCCGACAGCAAGGGTTTCATCTACTGCGACTACTTCCCCGTCCTGGTCGATGCCGACGGCCTGTCCATGCAGCAGCGCTTCTGGCTCTATGACGACCTTCATCCCAACCCGGACGCCTACACCGCCATGGAGGGCGTTATCAAACCCATAATCGATAGTATAACTGAATAATAATAACATTATGGTAAAAACTTATCTGACAACACGGCAGGCGTACGAGGCTCCCGATACGTCTGTGACACGGATTCAGATGGAGACACGTTTCCTGGACTCCATCACTACAACAAACAACGAGATTCAGGACATGTATCTCGAGGAAATTGAAGACGAAGATTTTTAATAGGAGGAAAGAAGTATGAAAAAGTATTTGATTTTTGCTTTCGTCCTCTTTGCAGGACTTTCTGTAGTTCTTTCCTGCTCCAAGATCGAGAAGGAAATCGACAATCCCGTTGTTGAACCTGAAACCGAGGTTGTAAGCATTCCCGTGACCGTTACTGCCACACTCCCTGATGTCGACACCAAGGTTGCATTTGAAGCCACATTTGACGCAGCCAGCAAACCCACTGCGATGAAACGCACCTGGGAAGCTGATGATAAGCTTCGCGTCATCAATCCGTCGAACACCTCCCAGTATGTCGACCTTGATCTTGAATCCGGTTCCACCACAGCAACTGCTGTTTTCCATGGCACGCTGGATTTCACTTCATCGACCTACAATGTTGAAGTTTTCGATGGCAAATCTCCTGTCACCAATTACAGCGTTCAGACTCAGGCCAAAAACGACGATACCGATCACCTGCGTTTCGTTGCATCTGCAACTGGCGTTACCGACCTCACCGCTGCAATCGCTCTGACTGAGTCCTCCGGAGTCCTTGGCATCATTGCTCAACTCCCTGCCTCTGCAACCGAAATCGAGTCTGTCGAGATTGTGAAAATCAGCACCAACTCAACGGTCCTGAAAATTAATCTCACCAACCCCGCGGTAAGCGGTCAAGTGTTGAAGCTCTATGCAAATATGCAGGCCGGTTTAACCATCGACAAAGGTGAATACTTCATCCGCTTCAATGCCCCTTCAACAGCAGCGCACACGGTTTACACACGCTACTACAATCTTGCAAGCGACGTTGCTTTCGGGACCCAGGCATCCGGCGTAGGCGAATACCGCACCCTCAAGCTGAACTGCGTCAATACCGACAAGTATGCCGGCGGCTCCGACAATGGCTCCGCCACCGCTCCGTACCTCATTGCGGATGGATATCAGCTCGCCGCGATTAATTCTTATGCGAGCACCTCTGCTACGACATACTTCAAGCTGATTGATAATATCGACATGACAGGTATTACTCATGCTCCCATCAACACTGGCATTTCTGGCTATACTATTAATGTGGACTTTGACGGAAACAATAAAACCATCAGTAAACTTGGCACCAGCTTGTTCTATGTGTTTAAAGGCTCTATCAAGGACCTTACCCTGGATAATTGTTCGGTTAGCAAGAGAGGAATCTTTGCTGAGTATTGCCAGGGAACAGGGCATGTTATCACCAACGTGGATATAACAAACGGAACTTTAGAGGGAGGCAGTTTTTCTGGTGGATTGATTGGAAGAATCAACAACGGCAGTGACGGAGTTACCTCTGTGACTATCACGGACTGTACTATTTCTGATACCAATGTAAAAGGTGCAGGTAATGTTGGCGGGATGATTGGTCAAGCAGATGCATTAGTAAAGGTCTCCAGATGTGCTGTTTCCGGAGGTACTGTTACCTCAACCGCTCAGTTTTGTGGCGGTTTGATTGGCAATGCCAGAAATTACGCTTCTACCTTTACAGACTGCCACGTCTCAAATATTACCGTTACTTCTTCCGCTGACCGAGTCGGTGGCCTTGCAGGACAAACTGAAAAACTGACAGCAGTCAATAATTGTTCTTCCACGAATGCAATTGTAACGGGAACCATAAACCTTGGCGGACTTTTGGGTATTCTCTATGGTAGTGCCACGGACTGCACTTCAGCCGGAGGATCAATCACCTCAACCAATACGACCTCTAATACCGACATCGGTCTTGGCGGCCTGGCTGGTTGGTTACAGTACGGCATCATTTCACACTGCTCTTCATCGGTGAGTATCAACCAAACCACAAATGGCCGTGACATCGGTGGCCTCGTGGGCAAAATGGTTGATGGAACTATTGAAAAGAGTTATGCAACCGGCAATGTCAAAGGTATACAACGTAATGTCGGCGGTCTGGTGGGTCTGATTACTCTCACCTCCAATACAGCCACTATTTCAGACTGCTACTGCACCGGAACTGCTGATGCCAATTCATATGGCGGAGGTCTTATAGGTTATCACGAGAAAGGAAATTTGACAGTTACGAATTGCTACAGTACTAGCGCTGTAACTGGCGGATTCGCCATGGGAGGATTGATAGGTATTGCAAACAATGTGACTGCCAATGTGAGCAAGAGTGTCGCGTGGAACCCTTCGGTCACTGCCGGATCAATTGAAGCTGCAAACTGGAGTTCAGGTGCCGTCGTCGGTGTTGCACACCCTAACTGTACGCTTACAGATAACTATCGCAACCCCTCGATGGCGATTACGGCTTACTGGGGCAATCAGACCGGCTATACTGTTGAACTTGCTGCAGGTTATTCGCAGCCTAATGTAAGCGGTACTACACATCCCCTTACCGATTCAAACGGCGATGAAATGACTGATACTGGTACTGCCAATAATTCTGCCAATCCCCATTATCCTATCTTCCCTTACCATGGCAAGGTCGAGGCAGGCAAGCCCCTCTGTGATCTCGCCGAGAATACCCTTGGCTGGTCTGACACCATCTGGGACTTCACCGGCGCCCTGCCTACTCTGAAGTAATTGTCATTTCGACCAAGGCCCCCCCGGGCCGCGTGGAGAAATCTCATTCTCACACCACTTCCCCACCCCTCCCGGGCGGGGAAGTTTTTTTGAAATAGATTTGTTTGAAAGAAATAAAAGCGTATCTTTGTAGCAGCATAATGAAAGATTTCCCGCTTCGGCGGTTTGAGTCCATTCATCTAAAGGTATTTCAGCCCTCACTGGAATACCTTTTCCTATAGAAATAAAGCCGCAGGGGTACTTCTGCCCCTCCCGAAATCCTTCAGCGGACTCAAAATCTTTTATTATGCAAACAGTGAAGGACATTCGCTTGAGCGTGAGCCTGTACTTAGAGTATGGGACTCCTAAGCTTGTCAAGGTAAAGGCGCACAATCGCCATCACAATGGCAAGATCGTGAAGGTTCGTTCTCACTACCGACGCGTTGAGGGACGCCAAGTAGCAAAGAACGGACATTCCCGTTAAGGCAACCCTGATTCGACCTGCGGCCCGGGGAGAGCGACAGCTCTCCCTTTATTCTGCCCCTCCCGGGCGGGGAAGTTTTTTTGTGTTCAACACGAAAATGACTATATTTGCAGAGGATGAGTCGTAAAGAAGAACATATTCTGAGTTTGCTGAAAGCAAAGGTCCGAGAGGTGATGCCCCCCGGTGTCCGTGTTTTTCTTTACGGGTCACGGGCAAGAGGTGATTATCATCGCGATTCAGACTGGGATTTACTTATTCTTGTTAATAAACCCAGGGCTGAGATGAAGGATTTTGACAATCTATCATATCCTCTCACAGAAATCGGCTGGGAGAATGGCGCTGCGGTCATTCCTGTTGTATACGGGCGCGAAGAGTGGAGCCACCCGGCCTCCCTCCTTTTTAGAAAGAGTGTTGAACAAGACGCAATTGAACTGACATGAGTTTAACCAACGAAGAAAGGACATACATAGTCCAAATGGAACTCGAAAAAGCCGACAGATTTCTGGGGCAGGCCAAGTCGGTTGCCGAAAGCCAGATGTGGGATTTGGTTGCCAACAGGATTTATTATTCTGTCTACCATGCAGTACTGGCATTGTTTATCCATGATAAGATAGAAGCAAGAACCCACAAGGGTGCCGTAGTAGTATTCGGACAACGATATGTATCTACTGGCATATTCGACAAGAAGTGGGGTAAGCTTTATGCCAAACTCCAGGACCTTCGGGAAAAATGTGACTACAATTTAGTATACGCCACAACCGAAGAAGAAATGAAACCACTCATGGATGAGGCCGAACTCTTGATTACAGAGATTAAGAGTCATATCTTATAAGCCTCCCAATGATAGTAATAGTAGAAAGCGGCGCCACGAAGAGCGACTGGCGCGTACTCTCCCCCGACGGCCGGGAACTCAAACGTTTCACCCGCGGCGGCACCAACGTCTCCACGATGCGCCTGGAGGACATCAAGGCTACTCTCGCGGAGGCCATCACTTCCGAAGGCCTCTCCGGGGCCGATGGCTTCTACCTCTACACAGCCGGCGTGGTTACTCCGGAAATATCGGCCTCCCTCACTTCCTTCCTGAAGGAGCATTTTGCCGATGTGGACATCCAGAACGACCTGATGGGCGCAGCCAGGGCCGTATGCGGGCACCTGCCCGGGATTGCCGCCATCATCGGCACAGGTTCCAATACCTGTTTCTACGACGGAACTTCTGTTAGCCAGAAAGTGTATTCCGGAGGCTACATCATTGGCGATGACGGCAGTGCCGCAGCTCTGGGAAAGTTGTTTCTGGCCGATTTCATCAAGGGGCTGGTCCCATCCGAGATTGCCTCCGAATTCGCCCGCGAGTTCGATGCCTCATACGCCGCAATTGTTCAGGGCGTATACCGTAGCCCCTCCCCTTCCGCATACCTTGGCAGCCTTGCGCCATTCATCTTGAAGAGGTACGATAGACCATATATCAAGTTCCTGGTAGACAGAAACTTCCAAGCTTTCATCGACCGATCCCTCATCCGCTATGACACCCCGGATTATCCGGTTGGCATCGTGGGCGGCTTCGGCTGGGCCTGCCGTGAAATCATCGCCCCCCTCTGCGCCGACTCCGGCGTCCGCATCTCCCGCTTCCTCCCCGCCCCCATCGACGGCCTGTGCGAGTACCACTCTCGCCTCCACAACCCTTGGGTGGAGCGGTGACGTTTGGGACTTCACCGGCGCACTGCCTACGCTGAAATAGCCCTGCTTGCGGAAGGTCCTCCGCATTTGTGCGGAAGGTCACCTTGTTTTTTGCGGAAGGTCTCGAAAAAGTGTCGGGACCTTCCGCATGGCAAAGGTTAACGTTGCTTCATCCTCGTCCTTCCCCGACCGGAAGTATTATTAAGAAAAATTATTAAAAAACAGAAAAAGACATAAAAAACATAAAAATCCGCATCTGCATAGCGCAGAGGCGAGATATCTTATAGGATTTATTTCGATATTTGCAGGCGTTGGTCAGAACTAAACGCCGGGGAAAACTAAACCCGATGGCTTGAATCTCTTCAGGGGCCACCGGGAATCAACACTGCAAATATATAGCTTTTCAATTGAAACGCCAAATTTTATGAGATTTCTTGTTTTTGAAGCCATCATGTCGCCCAAACGGATTCGACGCTACGTGAATGCTTGTGGTGGCGACACACGTAAGGCGATGACACTGTATAGGTATAATCTCAAACTGTCCCTTGAAATGTTCTCTGTTATAAGCTGCTACGAAGTTGCGCTTCGTAACGCGATTGACATGAATATGACTAAGCATTTCGGCCCGCACTGGCTGAGGGACTCAATTCTTCCGGGAGGTTTTTTTGATAATCCGGTTTTTTCGGGCACTTCCAGAATTATTAAAAAGGTGTATGCCGATCTTATGGGTACAGGCCGATACTCTCCTTCTAAGATGATTTCAGCAATGGAATTTGGCGTATGGAAGTATCTTTTTTCTGCAACAGAATACCGTGCAACAGGAAGGACTCTTCTTCAAGTTTTCCCAAATAAGCCTAAATCTTCACCAAAGAATCAGTATAACAATCTATACGTATTCAACGAAATGGATGCCATTAACAGGCTTAGGAACAGAATTGCACATCACGAGCCAGTATGCTTTAATCAAGATTCAGATGAGATTTCAACAGTTCACCTTCAGAGTTGCTACTCCCGTATCATGGACTTGTTTTCATGGATGGGAATTTCATCCAAAGAACTCTTGTACGGTATTAACCATGTATTGAGAACATGCGAAGCAATAAACACCCTTATTTAGCACTTCCCCGCCCTCACCAGCGATATGCCTACTCTGAAATAGCCCTGTTTGCGGAATGTCCTCCGCATTTGTGCGGAAGGTCACCTTGGCTTTTGCGGAAGGTCTCGAAAAAGTGTCGGGACCTTCCGCATTGTATGTGCGCCAGAGGCCGTTTCGCGCGGAAGGTACCCACCACAAAAACAGACCTTCCGCACTGAGACGGGGGACCTTCCTCAGCAGGCAAGGCAGGCACCTCTACTAACAGTTTCACTGGCCCGCGCACAGGTGCGTTTTTGGAGAGGTTGTGTTTTTATGCTTGGGAACTTCTCCAAGATCATTGGCCAGACGCTCTGTTTTGGAGAAGATCAAGTCCATGAAATCACAACTTCTCCAAAAGTGTGTGCCAGGGGCAGGATTCAGGTGCAGGGAAGTTATTTGTTTACAACTGAGCCGGCAAGGATATTTGATTTTATTTGAAAAATCACTACTTTTACGAGTTAATTGACACTTAACACTTTAACCAAAATATGAAGAGACTTATTATTGTGACATTCCTTGGCCTGCTGATGTGCCTCCCGCAGCTTGTGCTGGGGCAGGTCAGAGAGGTGAAGGGAACCGTTGTGGACACGGAGGGGGAAGCGGTCATAGGGGCCGGAGTGATGGTGAAGGGCACAAGCAACGGTACTATCACCCTGACCGACGGAACCTTCTCTCTCAGGGTTCCCGGAGATGCAACCCTTGTGGTTTCCTCCATCGGCTACAAAAGCCAGGAGGTTCCCGTTAACAACCGCACCACCATCCACATCGTCCTGGAAGAAGACCAGCAGATGCTTGAAGAGGCGGTTGTAGTGGGCTACGGCGTGCAGAAAAAGGAAAACCTTACTGGCGCCATTTCGGTTGTAACGTCCAAATCCATCGGCAACCGTTCCAATTCCAGCCTTGGCGGAATCCTTCAGGGTACGGTTCCCGGCCTCACCGTCACATCGGCATCCGGCCGCCCCGGAGAGAGCGTTTCGCTGAATATCCGCGGTTGGAACTCCATCAACAGCGGTTCCCCTCTGGTTCTGGTCGATGGCGTAGTTGGCTCCCTGGACAGGGTTAATCCCAACGACGTGGAAAGCATTTCCGTGCTTAAGGATGCCTCTTCCGCTGCGGTTTACGGTGCAAAGGCTGCATTTGGCGTGGTGCTGGTTACTACCAAATCCGGCTCCGACAATGAAGGCCACGCAAAGGTGAACTACAGCAGCCGCTGGGGATGGTCTTCACCCACCACATCCACCGACTGGGAAACCAGGGGATATGACGTAGTGAGAACCACAAACAAATTCTCCGCGAACTACGATGGTTCGCAGCAAATCAAGTACAACGAAGACGACATGACTGAATTGTGGCTGAGGCGCGACGATGTTACGGAGAATCCCGCCCGTCCATGGGTTGTACTTGACGATGCCAACAACGGATACAAGTATTATGGCAACACTGACTGGTGGCATTACTTCTTCAACGACGAGAAGCCCACGCAGAACCACAATATCTCCTTCCGTGGCGGCACC
>JAEEGH010019359.1_pt1 | contig 14283 bp, 11 predicted proteins | sample 9134181 | NCBI WGS metagenome assembly JAEEGH01 (sample SAMN16246544, study PRJNA631951) | gut metagenome | biome: gut microbiome; feature: rumen; material: DP-attached | host: Bos | place: Iran: Karaj | collected 2018-10 | reverse complement strand
AGATCAATATCCGATTGCTCGGTTGCCTCATTCCTGGAATAGGATCCAAAGAGAATAACAATGCCAAGAATATCAGAAAATTCGTTGCAGATCGCACGCAATTCTTCAATAACATGATCTCGTTCCGACATACGTTAACCTCCTCTCCGTTTTCAATTATATCACAGGCTTTCAAAACTTGCACTTTCTTTGTTTTATTTCACCATCCTACATCTTAGTCAATAATCTACTCTCTCGGATTCCATATCTCATAATACGGATATACATTCGCATCGGAATCTGTCATAACCATATATGTCTCTAAACCATCTCCGTTAGCTGTATATTTCAGTTTACCTCCGTCCGCTGTCACCCATCCGCAGGCATTGACGGAATATGCACCTGTATATACTGAAGATGATATAAAATAAATACAATCCTTACCGTCATATTTCGCTGTATACAATCTACCCAAATCTCCGGGAAATTCAAGTAAATCAACTATTTCACCGTTATTTATCAGATCTATATGTATATTGTTATATCTGTCAGTTACGGCTTCATACTGAGCTTTGACATAAGCGTGAAGAGTACCGTTATCCGTTTCAACCGTAATATCATTAACCGGATCACCGGATATGATATCCACTCCGTACAGCGCACGCTCCACTACATTTTCTCCCGGATCGATCATATATCCGAGTATTCTGTATTCCTCATTTTCCGGGAAATCAAAGAACATCCTGATCGTGGGAGACAGTTCGGTACTGTATTGTCCGTCTGGAAGAAGCATCGCCGGAGTAACAGTCATTACATACTTTCCCCTAGACCATTTTGTCTGCTTTTCAAAGGTTACGAACTGATCGAATGACATATTCCCATAGCAATACGCTGTTTTCGTTCCGTTTATCCTTTCATTGAGAAGACTCAGGAATTCGTCCTTTTTACTCTCAAGCAGCGCAAGCCTTTCATTGTCCGATAACTGCTTTCCTGATACAGAATTGCTCTCTTCCGAAGTTTTTTCCGGATTCCTCATCACTCCGATAAAGAACGGGATATTTGCTTCAGTGTCGATCAGCATGTAAATGAACGGACGGGTAAGATAGACCTCTTTGGGCTCAGCGCTTCCAATCTTGGCACCTTGTACCGTGGTTGCAACCACAGTTGCTGCTCCGGCCTTTGTTCCTTTCTCATCAACCTGAATAAATGTCTTGTGAAGCACTCTGCTTATATATATGTTTCTGTTAATTCCGTAAGTCCCAACTCCGCCGAATTCGGCTTCTTCTTTGTCAAAAGCCAGAGTCATCCCCATAGACTTGAGGACTTCTTTCATCTCTGTGGTATATTCTGTTTTGAACTTCGGGATTTTTGTGAGAACATCACACCTTTCCGCCGTTTCAATCATTTCACTGAGATGCTCGCCCGTAAGTGTATTAAGGTACTCCGCAGGGGATATTCCATCATTGGGCAGGATTGCCGCAAACGCGTACTTCTTTCCTTTGTAATACTTTATAAATCCGACTGCGTTTTCATCCGCGATATAGGTATTTTCCTTATTACTCAGAAATGATACGGTCCTATTTTCACCGGTCTCAGTAGTAAAAATATCGTTAGATACCTGATTCTCGTTATATCTGACCTGCCACTCCGCATCAAACGCCAGTGCATTGATCAGGTACATGATCGTATCATCTTCGATTTTATCCAATACCTTAGGAATCATACCCTCTGTTTTGTCCTTAACCCAATTATTAATGTTCTTGACCGTAGAATCATCAAAAGGCGCAGCGTATAGCTCAGCATTGTAATAGTCTGCGTTCAGTTGAAGAAAGTCCCGATTAACATTGAACAGCGGGTCTGTCTTAAACCATATGGAATTCGCAATCTTAAGTGTTCCCCAATTGTCGGAACGCTCCGAAAGTGACTGCAAATATGTATACGCGAATTCATTAAGCTTATCCGTCGAAAGTCCAAGCACATCCTGCATCTGGATCAGCGTCTCTTCCGTGGCTCCGTTAGCAGTCATTGACAACGCGAGCAGTACAGAAAGAGGAGAAACCAGTGTATTGGCATTGTCAGACGTTTCCTTATCGGTCTCGTTAAACAGCCTTACAGCGAAATCTGTTATTTCCCTGCTGTAAGCATCGATCTTCGTATCCATGTCAACAGTCTGCGCGGAAATGCCTTCCATCAGGTCGGCTGCCTGTGCCTGAATGATCCCGGGAAGGAATCCTTTTCTTGCAAGAACAATTCCTGTGATAAGTAGCACAACACACAGGCACGCTGCGGGAACAGCCCATTTTACCCATGTCTTTTTTTTCACGGGGACTGCCTCCGCCGCTTCGATATATGCGGGGTCTATAAGTTCCATCTTATCCAGCAGATCTTTACCTTTCATAAATAAAAACCCTCCTTCTCCAGATACTCCCGAAGCCGCTCACGGCAGCGGTAAAGCGTGGTCTTGACTTTGCTTTCTGAAAGAGAAAATCGTTTGGCGATGTCGGAAATTGAATCCAGGTACCAGTAGCGGCGGACAAAGATATTTCGCTTTTCCTCTTTTAATTCTGCAAGAAATGTGTTGATTGCTCCGGCCAGTTCTTCATCACCGGTGTGTATCTCATCGTCCGGTGCCGCGATACACTGTTCCATCTCTGCGGTCAGCTCACATATTTCCGCATGCCTCTTAAGCCGCTTCTCATCTCTGCAGCGATTCAATGCGATATGTCTGGTAATCCGCGCAAGAAATGCATAGAGATACGTTCTCGGCTCATGGGGCGGAATACTCTTCCATGCCTTCATATATGTATCGTTCTCGCATTCCTCGGCAGTCTGGCGGTCTTCAACAATTCCCTGCGCAAGAGAGCGCAGGCGTGACCCGTATTTTTCGGCGGTGTTGCTGATGGCCGCCTCATCACGCGCAAGATACAGGTCAACGATCATACCATCGTCCAAAACTGTCTCCTTTCATCTCTAAAAAGGCCTTCACTCTTATAAGCACCGTTTTTCGGGGAAGGTTACACTTTTGCCTATATTTATTATACAAATTTCTTCGCAATAAAGATTATGTACATATTACCATAATAATATCGGTTTACACTATCTTTCCATCATTCATGCCTTCCCGTAGCTTTCTGAGTGCCCTGTCCTCGATGAGCCGCATATGCTTTTCCGTAAGGTTGAAGAATGCTGCTGTCTCGGCTATGGTCTTAAACTGCAGGGACTGAAGTCCGTACCGGTACATGAGGAGACGCTGTTCCCGTGCCGGTAGCAGTTCCAGCCTGTTACGCATCTTCTGTATCATAACCCTAAGCACGGCTTCATCACCAACAGGATCACGCTCCCTGCTGTCCGAAACCTTCTCCACCACCCTGATACCGTCTTCATCAACCGGATCATCATCAAGGAATACCTGGATGATGCCATGGTCGGCAAGCTGTTTTTCGAACGATGAATCGCCTTTCCGGCAAAGGTCTCGCATCGCGTTCTTCATCACGACTGATGCGTAAGTGGAGAATTTCGTTTCCGATGTTACATCATAACGCTTCGCCGCTTCAAGCATGGCAAAGCGTCCCTCCTGAAGGAGATCGTCAAGTTCGATCCCGCCATAATGATGTATATCGATGTCGTGCAGGATCGCAAGACTCTTCGCGAGCTGCACGACGAGTCCTTCGTTCTCCAGCAGGAGCTCTGTCTGTGCCCTCAGGTCATTTATTTTTGCGCGAACACACAGTTCCCTGTTTCTTCTGTCCTTACGCTCGGCTTTGCTCATTGTTTTCTTTCCATACCTCTATCAACAGAAGTGCGATCTGCTCTACCATTGGATCTATCTGCGGGATCCGCTCTGCATCTACGTCAACGTACTCCTTTAGTCCGGCCAGTATGGTATCTTTGATAACCTTAAGTCTCTCTTCATCAGTCAGGTCCTTGATACCCGGAGCTGCATACGCCTCTTCCTTAACTCTCTCCATGATTTCATAATCGAGCAGCTCCTGCTTCCCCTTCGCAGCTGCAGCGGCAACTTCATCAACCATTTTGTTTTTGACCTCGCGTACGGCCAGCGTCAGCTGCCTCTCGATCTTGGTTATCTCAAAACTCTCCGAAGGGAGTTTTGCCATTTTGAGAGTTTTCTTTGTCTCTCTCATTTCCCGATCGTTGGGGATCTTTCCGTTACGGATGAGTCCGTCGATTATCGAGAATGAATTATCCAGGACTTCGTTCTGTGCCTGGATCATTCGCGCAATCGAATCTGAAAAATACGATGCCATCGATCTGGTGGCTGCTTCAAACTTTTCATTGATCAGAAGTTCATTGACAACACGCCGGTCCACTTTCTTCATATACAGGACTTTCGCTGCTTCCACTGTCAGCCCGAGTTCCCGGATATCGTATCCGGTCTTCTCCGGCGTGTCAGTCAATCCGAGTATGTAATCGGTCGGGACATTATACAGCTCCGAGAGTTTTATCAGAATGTCACTGCTTATCGTCTTCGTCTCTCCGCTCTCGAGCCTACTGTAGGTCGAACGGTTTACCCCGATCTTATCGGCAAGTCTGTACTGGCTTCTGATGCCATGAGCTTCTCTTAATTCTTTTAATCTGTCATGCAGATCTCCCGGAAGGTATTCTCCCATCTTCATCGCCCTTTCAAACATTTGTTCGATTATTATCATAGCACATCCGTTGCAGTTTTGCACTAAAAAAATGAAAAAGTTTAATCGTCAATCGGAAAATGTGCAAATCCCCGGCAAAACAGGGCATGCAGCTTTTTCGTGCGAATCATTATATAGAGGCGATCGAAGGAAGCACGGATCAAGCAGCGTGCCACCCGCAGAAAGATAAAAGGATCATTCCCCGCCAAAGAATGATCCTTTTTATTTCTGCATGCGGAGTCCGGAGAGCGCAACTCTTCGGCGGATCGTGAAGGCAGCGCCTTACGCAAGGTGCAGGAGCAAGGCTCCGCCGGAGTGCAGAGGCAGAGCCTCGCCGGATCCAAGGCAGAGCCTGGTGGGTCCAGGGCAAAGCCCGGTCGGGTCACGGATGAAATGCCGTGTCCGTCGAGGTGAAACTTCGTCGGGTTCAGGGCGAAGCGCCTGAGTCCGTCCAGGGCGACAGCCTTGGCCCAGTTGTCTGTCGATGCGACAGACAGTACTGGGTATTACCTGACGCTTTTCGCAGGTGAAATTAGCGGCTTCGCCGAAAAAGCCTCAGACCATTTTTTCAAAAATCATGAAAAGGAGAACAGCATGAAAAAACAAATGAGAGCAACAAGGCACAACGGAAGATCCGGGGTTCACGGAACTTACGACCCGAAGCACAATGACCGGGACTTCAATGTTAAGAATTCCGATCACATCAAAGAAACGCTGACCGACCGGAATGTTTACTGGGACTGTTATCAGGGTTACTACTTTCCGTCATCCGGTAAAGAAAGGCAATACTCATTTTCGGAAGTTGAGAAATTTTACTACCGTGAGCATTACAGTGATCATGTCTTCGCACAGAACCAGAGAAATGAGGAAGCGCGTCACAGTGAAAGGAACCGCAAAACCGAAGATCTTCTCAAAAACAAAAAGACCTGTCCGGAGGAATCTCTCCTCCAGCTCGGGAACATAGACGGCACCGTTCCGCCCGGAGTGCTCGCACAGATCTCAGCCGAATACTTCGAAGAATTCGGGAAACGTTTCGGCTCACACATCCATATCCTTGACTGGGCGCTGCATCTTGATGAGACTACTCCCCACATTCATGAGCGTCATGTATTTGATGCCCTGAACGAATACGGAGAACTCTGTCCGATGCAGGACAAGGCACTCGCGGAACTCGGCTTTGAGCTGCCGGATCCGGCAAAGGAGAAAGGCAGATACAACAACCGCAAGATGTCCTTTGACGCGGAATGCAGACGGATGTTCCTGGAGATATGTAAGAAGCACGGACTCAACATCGACATGGAACCTGTCTACGGAGGCAAGAGCTATCTTGAGAAAGCTGACTACATTGCACAGAAGCTCCGTGATGAAAATGAAAAACTCACTGCCGAGAACGAGCAGCTCCGGAGTGAGAAGGACGATCTGGTCATGAAGATCTCCGATGTGGAGCAGCTGATGGATGATATGGCGGCTGATGCTTATGAGAAAGCCTGTGAGGTCGTGACGGATACGGTCCGCGCAGAAACCCAGAAGGCCGATGTGGAACTCATCGCTGATTATGAGGACCGCATCATAAGATCGAGCAGCTCACCTGAGGTAAAGCGGATCGCCGCAAAGATCTTTGCCGGCATAAAGGACCTCTTCGCAAAGGCCGCGGAAAAGATACTCGGCTCGATCAGAAGGACGCTTGCGGATCCTGCAGTGAAGGAGAAGAACATCTCCGCCATTAGGGAAAAGAACCACGAATCCGTTCTTGCAAAGCTTGCCCACTTTAGGAAAGAGGCCGACAACGCACCGAAGGCTCATGACACCACAAAGCACATCCTGAAAGAAGGTGAGCGCTCATGAGTCCGTTCGATGCGATAAGAGGAAAAGTGACCGCAAGACAGGTCGCCGAAAGCTGCGGTCTTAAGATCGAACGGAACGGCATGGCCTGCTGTCCCTTCCACAATGACCGTCATCCGAGCATGAAGATCGACACCCGCTTCCACTGTTTCGGATGCGGAGCTGACGGGGATGCTATCGACTTCATATCAAAATACTGCGGCCTTTCCCTTAAGGATGCAGCTATCAGGATCTGCAATGATTTCGGGATTGCTTACGATACCGGGCATTATGCCCCGCCAGCAAGAGCAAAGCCTGCAAAAACAGACACACAGGTCTTTAAGGAACTCGAAGATTACTGCTACCGTGTGCTGAGCAGCTATCTGCGTCTGCTCAAACGGTGGGAAAAAGAATACGACCCCCGGGATGCCGACGATGAATGGCATCCTTATTTTTGCGAAGCCCTGAAAGAGATCAGCCACATAGAGTATCTGCTCGATACGCTCATGTACGGTGATATCTCTGACCGGGCTTCTCTTATCATAAACTGCGGAAAGAAGGTAAAAGACATTGAAAGAAGATTTAAACTCATTAACCCCGGAAACAACAGGGATGATAATTAATCTCTATAACTCCCTGGGACTCGGAGAAAAAGTTTCTGACAGTCCAGATACAGCGCCCTCATGGTATGATGCCGAATCCAAAAAGGTTGATGAAGTAGCGTACTGTGCTTGGTTCATGGATAAACATCCGCTTAAATACGTTGGCGGTATGTTTTATGACATCGACGGTCTTATGCGGGACGAAGATCTTATCAAAGAGATCGTCAGCGATCTGAAGCCCTATGTAAAATCAGCAATAGTCCGTAAGGCCGGCCAGATCGCAGAAGGGCTTAAATACGATGCCCTCTGTGATGAACTTCCCCGTCACACCGACAGGGTACACTTTTCCAACGGTACTTTCTACCTTGAAGGCGGGTTTATCCCGGAGAAAGAATTCTGTTCCAACAGGCTTCCCGTCAGTTATAACCCTGATGCCCCTGAGCCTGCGGTATGGCTCAAATTCCTTGATGATCTCCTTTATCCCGAGGACAAACTCACTCTTCAGGAGTTTATGGGTTATTCCCTTACTCCCAATACCAGATCCCAGTCCATGTTTATACTTATCGGAAGCGGAGGAGAGGGAAAGTCTAGGATCGGCTTTGTGTGTCGCAATCTCCTTGGTGACAACATGAACGTCTGCTCACTGAACAAGCTTTCATCAAACAGGTTTGCGCCGGCAGATCAGGAAGGAAAGCTCCTGATGATCGATGACGACATGCGGATGGAAGCTCTTTCCGATACCGGAATGTTAAAAGCCATCGTTACCATGGAAGACAAGATGGACCTTGAGAAAAAGGGCAAGCAGAGTTATCAGGGTTACCTCTATGTACGGATCATGGCGTTCGGCAACGGAGCCTTAAGCTCCCTTTACGATAAGTCAGACGGCTTCTACAGGAGGCAGATCGTGATCAGGGTAAAGGAGAAGCCCGAAGGGCGGGTAGATGACCGGAATCTCTCGGATAAGCTCGCAAAGGAGACTGAGGGCATCGCCCTCTGGTGCCTTGAAGGGCTTAAGAGGCTTGTTGCCAATGGCTTCCATTTCACCATCAGCGAGCGCACAAAAGCCAATCAGGCCGAGTTAAGGCGTGAGGAAGACAGTATCCTCGACTTCCTTGAATCCGAAGGCTATATCTCCTTCGATGAGAAGGCCTTCTGCACCACGAAGGACTTCTATGAGGCATACAGACTCTGGTGCGAAGCCAACCTTATAAAGCCCAGGTCGGAGACTTCGTTTTCCAAAGAGATCAAAGAACTTGCCGCCAAGCATGGTATCACATATCTGAAGAATGTAGCTGCAGGCGAGAAGACGGCACGTGGCTATAAGGGCGTATATGCCCTGCATACCTTGAAAGATCTCCCGTTTCCTCGTCACTAAGGCAGGAAGGCGGGAGTTTTTCACTTCATACCTTATTTTTTTGAACTGAATACTTTTTCACAGTAACTTAAAAACACGTGCCTATGTGCCTGAATGCAGGATACATGGGCTTTTCTTTTGCCCTTCACGTGCCCGGGATAAGCCTTTGGGTGCCTGAAGGGCTTTTTTATGGAGGATATTGAATGACAGATTATAATGAACTGATCAGTGAAGATGCAGTCCTTGATCCGGATGATGTTATAAAGCTCATCGCTGCCTTTGAAGGCCAGATAGAAAACTTGAAATTACAGCAAAAAGTAGGTATCATAGACGAAGACGGTGTCAGAGATGAAATCAATATGATATCGCAAAAACAGAAAGCCTTAAAGGTGCGGCTCGTATCAGAAAAGCATGTCACCTCAGAAGGCGTTCCGAGAACCATAAGCTACCATGAAGCCACACCCGGTAATCCCAAGGATTACTATGTCACCAAGATGCCGGACGGCAGAAAGATAAAGGCGAAAACCTATGACGGACTCATAGAAAAGCTCTTTGTCTATTATACCGCCGGTCCGAAGGAGGATTGTTCCTTAAGGACGGTCTTTACGGCTGCTCTAAAGGAAAAGGAACTGACAGAGAATCCGAACCAGCTTTCGGTCATCCGCTACAGGGATGAATTTGAACGTTTCTTTTCACAGGAAATGGGCAGGAAGGACATCCGGAACATCACCGAGATCGATCTGAAAAAGTATACGCAGGAGTGGGTCAACAAAGAACACCCCAGAAAATCGGCATTCTTTGCCTACAAAGGTATCCTGAACCTGACTTTTACGTATGCCTTCAGGCACAGGATCATTTCGGAGAATCCGGTCGCACAGATCAAGAACCAGCAGTATCTGAAGTCCTGTGATACCAGAAAGCGCAAAGCTGACGAGAAGATCCTCTCACCCGAAGAGATAGACATCCTCAGGGACGAAGTCAGGCGCCGCATGACCTGTGAAAAATGGGGAAGATACTATATCAACGGATTTGCGCTGCTGTTTGCTATCGAGACGGGTGTCAGGGCCGGTGAACTCTGTGCACTCAGATGGACTGACATCGGTGAAAGATCCATCCACATCCATGCCCAGCAGCTTCATACGCTTAACGGCGGAACAAGAGCATATTATTACAGTGACACTACCAAAAACGAAAAGGGAATATCTCAGGACGGAAGAGATTTTCCGCTTACCAGGAAGATCGCGGAACTTTTGAAGGAGATCAAGGACCTTCAGGACGAACTTGGCATTAAGTCGGATTTTATCTTCTGCAATGAAGACGGAGAATGGATCAAGACCGATGCCTACCACACCTTCTTAAGAAGGCTGTGCCAGTCCAAAGGCTTCAAGGTCACCAACAACCATGCCTTAAGGATGTCCCTCAATTCAAACGTACTGCTCCCGATGGGTATTACTGCAGCTGACAGGGCAGCGATGCTGGGCCATTCGGTCCAGACAAACCTGCTGTTTTACAGCTATGAGCAGAAGAACTATCTGGATTATGTCGGCAAAATGCTCGACGAACAGTACAAAAAAGAGCAGGAGAAGGGAACCCCCGGGAACCCTTCCAACATCATTTTTCTTACAACAAAGAGAGCCCGGAAAGCTTGATTTCTCAAGCATTCCGAGCCCTAGACGACTGCGGAGTAAGAGACTTGAACTCTCACGTCTGTTGACACATGATCCTTAGTCATGCCTGTCTGCCAATTCCAGCAACTCCGCATTCCACGTTTCTTCAACGCGCTCAATCATAATAGCACCTTGCTCACGGATTGTCAACCGGAATTTTGTATATTTCTTAAAAAATTCTATACACTTGTTTTTGCGCCTTTTTACTCGTCGTCTCCGGACTCTTCCTCTTCCTCCTCCTCGGCGTAAGCCTCGGGATCGTAGACGATCAGGTAGGTGCCCTCCTTAAAGAGGACTACCTCGACTTCTCCGTCCTTGGTGACCTCTTTGCTCATGCGTCCCATGATCGATTTGCGGTTAGGGGTGTAGTACAGGTCGGTGTACTCAGCCTCCATCGTCTCGGGAACCGTGATGCGCACGGTCACGGGATAGAACACATCATAGTCCTCGTCGGAGAAAGCGAAGTTAAATGCGCAGTACCAGCCGGTCTTGGTCTTGAGCTTGCGGTAGGCGCGCGCGACCTTTGTCTTCTTGACCAGCGAACCTGCGATGCAGCTCGGATCGAGACGCTTCGGGATCGCCGTGGTTATCGTGAACCTGTTGCTGCCGCTGCGGATCGTAAACTCCGATGTGTAGCCGAAATCGGGCGGCGCGACCTCGACGCCCGTGATCTTGCAGGTCGTATTGTAGTCGCCGTAATAGATCTTTATCGTGTTCTCGCCGATGTAGCGTACTATCGTGTCATAGACCGCGTAATCTTTGATCTCTTTTTCCGTTTCGTCATTGTAGAGAACGTAAACATGCATCTCAGACGCTATGTACTCGTATCCTACCTCCACGTCTCCGCCCGTGTATTTGGCGCGGATGCTCTCGATCTTGCGCGCGATGACATTGACCTTGCAGCTCGCTTTCGCTCCGAGGAACTCGACATTGATCGTATTCTCGCCGACCGCCGAGAAGGATGTTTCCTTCAGCTCATAGGTGGAAATACGCTCGGTCGACAGGCTCGAATCGTCGTAGATCGCGGTAACCGTCAGGTCATTGCGGTCTATCTCATGGCCCTCTACCAGATCACCGCCGGAATAGGTCACGCTAAGGCTCTTTACGCTCCTCTCGCCGTAGACATATACAGCAACGGCCGATGTGCAGTCCTTATATTTGACCGTAACCTTCTGCGAGCCGCTCTCCGTGAATTTCTCCGGGTCTATCGTATAGCCCTTTGTGATGAGTTTCGTCGAATTATCGCTGTAGTTCGCGGTAACGGTCAGGTCGCGGTTGTCAATGCCGTTGTACAGGCCGTAGAAGGTGCGGTCGCACTTGGCCTCTATCGAAACCAGTTCTATTCCGTAAATATAGAAATAATCCGTAAATCCCTCGTAAACTATGACGATCTTGTTCGAGCCGAGTTTATTGATGACCGTGTCCGAGATCGTGTAATGGTCCGAATCGACCTTTTCCGACGACCCGTCGCTGAAATGCGCGTTGACGACTACCTCTTCGAGGTTGATCTCCTCTCCGACCTCGACCGGCGATCCGATGTAATAGGCTCCGACTCCGACTACCTCGACCGGTACATCGGGCGTGGGAGTGGGAGTCGCTCCCGAAGTGGGAGTAGGCGTTACCCGCCCTGTGGGCGTAGGGGTTGCCGTCGCGGTGGGTGTCGCCGTGGGTGTGGGTGAAACCGTCGGTGTAGGTGTGGGCGTGGCTGTAGGCCTGGACGTGGGTGTCGGAGACACAGTGGGGCTCACGGTGATCGCGGACGGTGTGGCCGCGGTATTGCCTGTGCCCGCGCCTCCTGTCGGCGTATCCGCGCGCACGGTTATCTCAGGGCCCACGGACAGTCCCGCCGGCCTTCCGATGCTGGCCGCCAGAGACAGCAGCAGCACGGCTATGATAAATGTTATTCTTTCTTTTTTCTTCATATGCAAACCCTCCGAAGGGTGTAAAGATGCTAATCTTCCTAACGGTATATCGGCATTTTCGTTGAAATACTTTAGTCCCTGCGCTTGCAACTTGAGAAAGCGGTCTATATAATGATTCAAAAGGGCGGCCGGCTCCGTCCGTTAAAAGGAAAGCGAAAGAAGAGGGAAATAAAGATGGATTACAACAAAGCGAGTCTCGAACTCTGCGAGAAAAACCACGGTAAGCTGAAAGTCACACCGGTCTGCCCCGTCACCGACCGCGATGAGCTCTCGACGGCATACACTCCCGGCGTGGCCGAGCCCTGCCGCGAGATCCACAAGGATGTGCACAACGCATACAGATACACGATCAAGAGCCACACCGTAGCCGTTGTATCCGACGGCACCGCAGTGCTCGGTCTCGGTGACATCGGTCCCGAAGCGGCCATGCCCGTTATGGAGGGCAAGGCGGTCCTCTTCAAAGAGTTCGGCGGCGTCGACGCGTTCCCTATCTGCCTCGATACCAAGGATCCCGAGGAGATCATCAAGACAGTCAAATACCTCGCTCCGACCTTCGGAGGCATCAACCTCGAGGACATTTCCGCACCGAGATGCTTTGAGATCGAGACCAGACTCAAGGAGGAGCTCAACATCCCCGTTTTCCATGACGACCAGCACGGCACCGCGATCGTAGTGACCGCAGGCCTGATCAACGCGCTGCGGCATGTGGGAAAGTCCTGGTCGGAGGCGCGCATCGTCATCAACGGCGCAGGCTCCGCAGGCATCTCAATCTGCCGTCTGCTCATGCAGATGAACCCGCTCGACATCATCCTGGTCGACAAGGCAGGCGCGCTCTGCCCCGGTGAGGACTGGATGAACCCGGTGCAGGCCCGGATGGCCGAGATCACCAACAAAGATAAAAAACGCGGTCCCCTTGCGGAAGTGATGCAGGGCGCCGACGTATTCATCGGCGTTTCCGCGCCTAAGATCGTAACAAAGGAAATGGTAGCCACGATGGCAAAGGATGCGATCGTATTCGCAATGGCGAACCCCACTCCCGAGATCATGCCCGAGGAGGCAAAGGCAGGCGGCGCGCGCGTTGTAGCCACTGGCCGCAGCGATTATCCCAACCAGATCAACAATGTTCTCGTATTCCCCGGCATTTTCCGCGGTGCCCTGATGGTGGAGGCCCGTCAGATCGTCGAGGAGATGAAGCTCGCCGCCGCCAGGGCAGTGGCTTCGCTGGTTTCCGATGAGGAGCTGGCCGATGACTATATCATACCGAGTCCTTTTGATAAACGGGTAGCCGATGTCGTTGCCTGCCGCGTGGCGGAGGTCGCCGAGCAGCTCGGTATCGCCGGGAATCCCGGATGCAGGACGCTGTAAAGCGCCGTCGCCGATGCCGGAAACTCTAAAACGGCCGGAAGCCGATGCAGTGAGTTCCGGACTGACGCTGATACCGAATACATGATAAAGGAAGATCAGATGTCCGAAATAAAATGTCCCAACTGCGGGGCGATGTTCGACCCGCATGAGCCGAAGTGCCCGTACTGCGAATATATCAATCCCGCGGGCGCCCAGGAAAAATATATGCAAAAGCTCGAGCAGAACAGACTGAAGCTCGACAATGTCGATGAGGAGGCCGCAGAACTCTATCATTCCGAAATGAAAAAAAAGGGCAGGCGCCTGGCTCTCACGATCGGGATCACCGTTGCGGTCATCATCCTCGGTATCGTGTTCTTTGCACTGAAGGACCGTTTTTTCAGGCCTTCTTACGAGCGTTCCTCCGAGGACGAGATCAGGGAGATCGCCTGGCAGAGGGAGAATTTCCCTAAGCTCGACGAGCTGTACGAGGCCGGAAAATACGACGAGCTCCTGGATCTGTACGACAGGTTCTCGCTCGAAACCCCGTACCATGACCTCTGGAACTGGCCGCATTTTCCGTTCGCCGACTGTCTGGTGCGCTTTTCGCTTTTTACCGACTCCATGGAATCGTATCCGCGATATGTCAGGGAGGGCAATGCTTCCGCGCTTTCTTCGGTTGTTTACGCGGCATTCAGATTCTATTACCGTGATTATGACTCCGATACGAGGCTTTCCGAAAGCGACATTGAGTTTCTCGACGGGCTGAGCGCGTATGCGGCAGACATAGTTCACAGCAAACTGAATTTTACCGACGAGGAAATGAGCGAGCTCAGATCTGAGCTATACTCAAAAGGCTACATCGAGTTTTCAGCCTGCGAAGACATCGCAAAGAAATATATGAACAGGTTCACCGAGTAAAGGAAAAACTATGAAATGTAAGAACTGCAA
>JAEEGH010019358.1_pt1 | contig 14283 bp, 15 predicted proteins | sample 9134181 | NCBI WGS metagenome assembly JAEEGH01 (sample SAMN16246544, study PRJNA631951) | gut metagenome | biome: gut microbiome; feature: rumen; material: DP-attached | host: Bos | place: Iran: Karaj | collected 2018-10 | reverse complement strand
GGGTTACCTCACCCCACCCCACCTGTTTTTCAGTCATGACTGAACTGGAAACCAAATCCTGACTACCGAAATACACCTAGAATTTACAATAACATCCCTACATTCAATTCTAGTACAGTTCTGACTGAACTGGGGACTTGACAAACCTATTACAGTGTGGTATAATATGGTATACTCGGGGTGGGGAGTTTTTCGTTCATTGAGACGTGGTGGGCGGTAGGGCAATTCAGTCACAACTGAACGGGGGTGATACGATGGATTCATTGGCAGCCCTTATCTCGAATGTTGGTTTCCCGATTGCCGCGTTTGTTCTGATTTACGTCATGATGCGGAATGAGCTCAAGGAGATGCGTAAGACGGTAGAGCAGAATACGTTGGCAATAACAAAGCTCCTTACTTATATGGAGACAGTGGAAGGAGGCGAAATAGATGGCAACAAACTCGTTTAGGTTCCTGGACCTGAACGATGTCCGAGTACCTAGCTGGAACTATGATGTTCTTGACAAGCCCCGGGGCAGGCACGATTATGTGCAGTACATGCTGAACAGGACAATCACGATGTTTGAGTGGCACGGGCTCCCCGACACCATTTCGAGCAGAATGCTTGAACTGTATCTCCAGATTAACGGCTATGCCGCATTTCTCAACGTGGATGAGCAGGCTCCGGTCATGCAGCCCGCAACAGGCTCAGTACCGAAGCCCCGCAAATTTCAGTCGGGACTGTACTGTTTCTTCGGCGGCATTGGTGGCGAGAGAGATATTTATTATCGCCCGCTGACTTTTATCGCCGCAAATCCTAGGCTCAAACAATCCATTAACGCTTCTATCGTGTATCCCGGTGACGATTGGTCTGACCTGACCACTCCCTGCGTGGTAATGCGTAACGACACTAACTATATGGGTCTGATGCCGATGTTTGGCCGCTATGCCCAGCAGTTGGTTGAGAACGACATTTCCCTTCGGTCGGCTCAGATTAACGCCCGGGCGCAGGTAGGCATTTCGGTGAACAACGACGGTGAAGCTGAAACAGCCAGAAAGTACCTTGATGACCTTGAAGCTGGCAAGCTCGGCGTGCTTGGTAAATCGTCTTTCCTCGATGGGATTTCGGTAGCCAATGTCGGTGTCCAATCGGCCAATGTGATTATTCAGCTCATTGAGCTTCAGCAGTATCTCAAGGCGTCGTGGTTCAACGAGCTGGGGTTGAATGCAAACTTCAACATGAAACGCGAGTATATCTCCCGTGAAGAAATTGGCTCTCAGACCGATGTTCTCCTGCCTATGGTTGACGACATGTTGGCTTGTCGGCAGGAAGCGGCAGAGCTGATTAACTCCATTTTCGGCACGAACATCACTGTGCAGAAGAACTCTGCATGGGCGGACAAGGACCAGACCATCATCAATTCTTTGGGCGCCGGCGCCGCCGAAGGCGACATGCCTCTTATCGGTGACGTGGCGGACCGCATACAGGAGGAGTCCGGTGTATCAGTCAATCGAGATTCTGAAGGAGTCAGCGAGGGAGCAGGCGCGGGAGAGAGCGATGATTCAGTCGCAACTGAACGAGGGCCGGATTCGGATGTACAGGAAGAACCGGCAGAAGCTGTTCCGGGTGCCGAAGGCGCGAAAGTCGAAGTAAACATCAATATCAACACGGAAGGTGGTGAAGTTGATGGCGGTGGAGAGGCATCGGAGGAGTCCGAGTAACATAACCTTGGAGGTTGCCTACAAGGGGTACATGGATGATGATGCAACTAGAGTCCATGCGATATTTTGGGGTAACGGTCAGACGTTTCCGTGGGATGAATACTTTAGGTCTGAGCTGGACTTCAATCTCATTTTGGACAGAATGTATATCGGCGTTAGGTCCGGAATGAAGTTTGTTCAGCCTGCGGTAACAGGTTTTCTTATCCGCGGTAACTACAATAGGCCGGTCCTCAGTGACCATGACAGAATGCTGATTTCTAGGCACATTTCTCAACGGTTCGGAATGAAATGGACACATCTTTTTAATGAAATCTATGCTGATAACTATACTCCGATGGGAGCATCTGAAACCCGTACAAGGAGCGCAACAAACACGAATACAAAGAATTTGCAGGATTCTACTACGAAGCCTACAAAATCGACGAGCAAAAACTCTATGAGAACGCCGAATCTTACGCAGACCAGAACCCCGAATCTTACCGAAACGTATCAAGGCTCGGAGAGTGGAACCGAATCGGGTACGAATTCGTCCACCACTACTTTCGGTAAAGTGGTAACTGAGGGCGGCAACACTCAATCCACGCATGCGCACAATGAATTCGGTTTCAATACGCAGGCGGAGGGCGGAGTCCCGATTTCAGTTGACACTGAAACGACCACTCCTAGAGGTACTGTTACGGACAGTGGTACGGAAGGGGTTTCTAGTACGAATTCCACAACTACGTCCGGTACTGATTCCGGTACTACGACCAATACGGGTACCGAGACCATCGCACAGACGGGTAGTGAGTCAGAAAGCGGAAGTGAAAGTGAGACCTACAGCGGCCCCGAAGTAAAGAGCATTACTGGTACTGATACCGACGTTGAGAGCGAAACTGTAACCATTTCGCGTACAGGGTCGATGTTCAGACCGCCCGCCGAGTATCTTTCCCTTGATAGGGATTTCTGGCTGTATGATTTCTTCGACATTGTGTTCGACGATTTGGACGCCGTCCTTACTCTGGATATTTATTCGGAGAGTCAGGTGGAGGCATACAGGTGGGGAAACAAAATCTGGATTCCGTCTATTGACGGTGAATGAGAAAAGGAGGAAAACTATGAACGGTGGCTACGTAATGGTGGATTGCGGCGGCCTCGACCTCACTACGGGGTCTACGGCGGTCACAATCGCGGGTATCTGGGACAGGGCTAAGAAAGCTATCAAGTCCGGCAAGCCCATCATGGCGCACAACACGAGGTATGGGAGCGGTAATCCCCTGACCCCTGTTCCTTGCTTCGGGTGGTATATCTCCACTACGGAGATTGTCATGGTCGGGGCGACTATCCACGTTCACATCAAGAGCGATAACACGGTCACGACTCTCGATGTGGCTGGAAGCTAAATTCAGTCATAACTGAAACGAAAGGAGATATGAAATATGCAGGTTAATCAGGTTTATGAGCTGGTCAATGCCGCTTCTGAGCAGGTGACGGGTCAGAGCGGTGTCATCAACGAGGACCTTTCCAACGTCGTGGACGCTGGCAATACGATTCAGAATTTCGATGACTGGGCCAACAAGTTCCTCAATTCCCTTGTTGACCACATCGGTCGGGTCGTGTACGTCAACCGCCCGTATCCCGGGCTGGCTCCCTCCGTCATGAGGGATGGCTGGGAGTATGGCTCCATTCTGGAGAAAATCTCCTCCGAAATGCCCGATGCGGTGGAGAACGAGAGCTGGGAGCTGACCGACGGGGCGAGCTATGACCCGTTTGTGTACACGGCGCCGAGGGCGGCGGCCAAGTTCTTCAACAAGAGGACCACCTTTGAGCTGAACCGTTCCATCATGGACCGTCAGCTTCGGTCTGCGTTCAGCAACGCCACTCAGCTCAACGCATTCGTGTCCATGCTCTACAATGAGGTCGAAAAGTCCATGACCATCAAGAACGATGCTCTGGTCATGCGTACCATCAACAACTTCATCGCAGAGACGTTCTACGCCGACCATCCCGGCGGCACGTACAGCGGCAGAAGTGGCATCAAGGCTGTGAATCTGCTGTACCAGTACAATCAGAGGTTCAGCCAGAACCTCAGTGCTTCCGCCGCTCTGACGGACGCGGCTTTCCTTCGCTATGCGTCCTATCAGATGGGGCTGTATGTGGACCGTCTCCGCCGCATGAGCGTTCTGTTCAACATCGGCGGCCAGCAGAGGTTCACTTCCACCGACCTGCTTCACATCGTGTACCTCAGCGAGTTCGAGAAGGCCGCGGGCGTGTATCTGTACGACGCTGCCAATCAGTTCAACTCTGAGGCTCTGAAATTCCCCAAGGCGGAAGTGGTCCCGTTCTGGCAGGGCTCCGGCACCGGCTTCGATTTCTCTGACACCAGCGAAATCAATGTGACCACTCCCGCCGGTCACACCGTCAACGCCACCGGTATCCTCGGCGTCATGTTCGACCACGATGCCCTCGGTGTGATGAACGAGAACAGCCGGGTCACGACCCAGTACAACGCCCGGGCTGAGTTCACCAACTACTTCTACAAGCGCGACGCCCAGTTCTTCAACGACCACAACGAGAACTTCGTGGTGTTCTACGTGGCGTAATCAGTCGCAACTGAACAGGCCCCGGGGCGACCCGGGGCCATTTTTGAGAAAGGAGGCTGGTTATGGCGATACATAGGTATTATCCGCATGCATATATTGTTGACGCCAATGGTGTAGTTATCCATGATATTGGAACCTATCCTATTTATATTGCCGGGTATACTGGAACTGTCATAAGTTTTAGTGGCAACGATAAGGTAGAAAATTATCAGTATTATATGAACTTAAATGTTGAAGATGCCCTTGAATGGGGGTCGTCTGGGATTGTCACTGATTCATTTCCGCAGAATTCCTTAATGTTTTATAGGCAACTGTATGCAAAATTGAATGTTTTTTGGCTGCCAAATACTATCTTTGCGTATACCGATAGAATTAAGTTAGTATTCCCAATCACTGAAGATTATTTGCTTAGTGTCAATGGTATGAATTACGGCGACGTGGGAACTAGTTTCTTGGCATATGATAAATACAATCATTTGCTGTATCAATCAATTCTGATTCCGGGGTCTGCTAATGCTCTATATAACCCGACGAGTACTGCTAATTCTATTCAGGGCCGATTGGCACCAGCGGATAAATTCACTGATACCGGATTTGATGTTGCAGATGGAGTTTCGCTCTATGATTATTTTGTAGATAGCGCACAGAATGTTCCTAGTATTTCAATTCATCGTCAATTAAATAATCTGTATACATTTTTGAATCGGCAAACTGCTGATGTGCCGCCCGGCCCAGACCCGGGTGATGACCCCTATGCACCCGGTGGATATTCTGACGAAGATACCACTGGTGGTGACCAGAATTTTGATTCAGAGGTTATAACTCCCACGCCGCTTCCTACGTTTTCTTTTGCAGATAGTGGGTTCTGCCGTATATATAAACCGTCTCTTTCTGAGCTTCGTGCATTGGCAAACTATATGTGGACAGATGATGATTTCCTTACCACTGTGGTAAATCATGCGAAACAGCTCTTTGAGGACCCGATGGACTCGGTGATTTCCTTTTCGCTTGTTCCTGTGGTCCCGCCAACCAGTACGCCTGAGCAGGTTAAAGTCTTGTTCATACCTGTTAATGGGGTAACGATGCATCCGGTTACAAATCAGTTTGTTCAGGTCGATTGCGGAACACTGTCTTTCGCGCGGGAGGATAACTACGGTTCTGCGCTTGACTTTAACCCGTATACTAAAATTGACCTGTATCTTCCGTTTATTGGGCAGGTAACTCTTGACACCGACGAAGTCATGTATAAGACAATTCGGTGCAGATATAATGTTGACGTTGTGACCGGCATGTGCGTGGCTTCCATTTCAGTCATGACTGATTTGGGCGAGTCGGTTCTTTATCAGTATGCTGGGCATTGCGGCGTTCAGATGCCCCTCAATTCCGCTGATTTCAGCGGGTATGTGGGAGCGATTATCGGAGCCGCAAAGATGGTCGCTGGTCTCGCCGCCGCTGGTGCGGGCGCTCCCTCGATTGGTGCTGGTATTATCGGCGGGCCCACGTCGCAGACAAGTAGCACTATCACGCACAAAGAACCCGATGTTACAACGATTGGTGGCGTGACCTCAAAAGTAACGGGAAGAAATCCGGCCACTGGTAGACAGGTTACCGCTGGAACCACAACGAGAACTCCGCAGGAAATAACCAGAACATACGGAGATAGGACTAGAACGTATAGTACGTCGCCTCCGTCGTTTGGTGAGCTTGCTACCCGTGGAGCTGTAAATACGGTGGACGCCGTTATGGGCGGAAAACTCATCATTCAGCATTCTGGCGGGTTCACTGGAAACAGTGGATTTATTGCCGGGGCTACTTATCCCTACGCTATCATCAAGCGGCCTAGGCAGTGCCGGCCTGAGAACTATGCAAAATATCACGGTTATCCGTCCATGATTTATATGAATCTCGGCTCGGTATCCGGGTACACTGAAGTGAACGAAATTCACCTTGAGGGCATGAGCGCAACAAATCCGGAGCTTGGTGAAATCGCAATGCTCCTTAAATCGGGGGTGATACTGTGAGTTTCCCTATTGTTCTTCAGTGCAATACTAGCCCTGTTAATAAGGTTGGTAAAACCATTCGTGACATAGCTACCGCAACCGGAACGCTTCGCAGTGGTACTAGCATTCTGGACCCCATTGTTAGGATTGAGAGTGCTCTTTCTGAGAACATCATTTCTGATGTTAATTACGCTCATATCGCGGTGTTCAATCGGTACTACCTCGTTACCAACATCGAAATCGACAACAATTCCCTTTGGAATATCCACATGCACGTTGACGTTCTTGAAACGTACAAAGACGAAATCCGGGCGCAGAACGCCGTGGTCGCCAGACAGGAAGAAAAGTTTAATCTGATGCTGGACGATGGTTGGTTTATGACATATCAGGACCCCATCGTTCAGACACTGCGGTTCAGCGTAGCAAACCCGTTCCCGGAGAGTAACAAGTCGTACATTTTGGTACTCGCCGGGTCATAAAGAAATCCCCCGATTCAGTCTTAACTGAACCGGGGGATTATTTTACGTTGTGCAGAGCCTGTGCAGTATCACTGCCAATCGTTCAAGGGTTATTGGCTCCTTCCAGTTGATGCCGTTCTCGTCACCTTTGATAAGCTCCTCGGTGACAGCCCAATCTTTGGCGGCGGCCAGCTCACCCTGCCATACCTCATCGGGGAACTTGATTTTAACGTATGCTCTGACGCCGTCCCATACTTTATCATCGTATTCACGACGCCGAAGGTATACGGAATTTCTCCAGTTGCCCTCAATGGTTCTGATTCTAGTGTTCGTAACGTCGCAGACAATGCCAACATGAGAGGATTCTCCCACCGGGGATGCTTTAGGGCCGTAGAAAATCAAATCGCCGTGGGAAATCATCGTCATTGTGGGGTCTGTTTTTTCAGTCACAACTGTACCAAATTTGGGATTGGTCTCGTACATGGTGAGCATTTTGGTACAACTACACTCAACGGGCAGGGAATACGCCAGACCCGACATGGCCAACATAGCGGAAACAAAAATGGAACACCACGGGTCAAGAGTGGTTACTTTGTATCCGCGGGGCAGAGGGTTAATCGTGTTGTAAATATCAACAATCGTCTGATGCCCGCCAGACTTTTCTTTCGTGCCTATGAATTCGTAGGCGTTATTGACAAAATCATCCCGGTACATATTATACCTCCCTATTCCACATTAGATAGTTTCTGAATGTCTCGCCAACGTCGTTGGTAGAATAGAATACTCGCCCGGTTCTCAAACATTCTCTGATGAAAGCGGACAGCTTGTCTCTTTGTTCATACAGCCCATATCTGCGGTACGGATTCGATGACGGCACTGTGCAGTATACAATGTCGGTATCGCTCTGTATCTCGGTTGTTTTTCTGTGAAGGAAAACAAACGGAGCCTCATTTGGAACAGATATTACCCTGCCGTGCAGTATCTCATGAGCGAAGTCTACAAAGAATTGACACACAACGTCTTTGGGTTTGTAGTGTACAGGCAAATGCGGGTATACCGCAATCTCCCATGCGCCCTCGGTAATCATTCTTAACTGCGGATTGTCAAATGCAAAGTAAATGTCAGATGCTTTGCCGCCCCGCTTTGCGGACGATTCGCAGTATTCTACTATCAATTCAAGTCCACTGTCTCCATAGCGGTAAATGTCAACAGAGCCCTGCTCCATTTCTTTGATATGGTTCAACCCCATTTCATCGAAATAGGGGCAGTATTTGTTTACAGTGTTACCCAGCATTAGTACCTTTACGTTATTGCGGTCTCGGATTATCGTTGACAGGCTGTTCTGGAACAGTTGCCACTCATTAGGAATGTACCCGGTACGGGACAAGAATTCATCAAATACTATCGTTGTGATTCTCGGGAATGCAATGGATTTGTAGTGTTCCATTCCGTTTAGATCAAACGCCCTGCCGATTGTTTTCGGCTCCACTGAGGCATCACGCTTTCCGTTTTCGTCTCTTTTGTACAGCACGAATCTGCCGGAAGTGTACTCTATGCTGTCATAATTGGGGAACAGCTCAGGGATTCTGTTGTTCTTCAAATGAGCATCAAACAGGGAGGACAGATTCTTCGGGCGAATGTCCTCGCCGTAGCGTCTCAGATAGGCAAACTCCTCGCCCTTTGCGGCCCTTTGCAGACAGTAATCAAGCGAAGAATACGTTTTCCCGTTGGACCGCTCCCCTATCACAATGTAGTAAAGCGCATCTGAATATTCCGTGAGTAAGTGCCGAATGTCATAGTATCTGAATTTACTCACATAAAAGCCTCCTTTCAGTTGCGACTGAATCAATAGCTGGCTTCAACAGCGTCTCGCAGAAAATCTCGGAAGTCGGCGGACATTGACATATTGTAATCCGATGCTTCCATGTGGATAGATGTGTACTCATGGTACTCCAGCGGTTCACCTAAATAATCATATACCACGCCCTCTGTCTCGCAATCTATATATGTCAGAATGTTTCTGCCTGAATACTCGGCAGGAACACACAACCCATCAGCAAACATGTCAAACGGGTCTTTGTTTCTTTTCAGTGTAAGATATTTGCAGGCCATCGCTTTATTGGCACCGGCCACAGTAAGCTCGTATTTTCCATCAACAAGGACAAAGTATCTTTTTGCCCCTAGGGTCTTGAATTTATCGTACACGCCCTCAAATGACCATTGACCTATGGGGTATATTTTGTTCTTAACGTCATTTTTAGGCATGAATTTTTCAACGGGAATATTACGCTTCTCAGCCACAAACTCAATCTTTTCAATAATCCGGTCATTGTAATCATCAAAGAATTGCTTGTGCCTTTCGTAGTTAATGAATTTAACGCTGTCAGTATCTGCGTACACATAGTCGTTTCCCAGCGCAACGATAGCTTCAAATAAGTTGTGACGGGCATACGCCGTCACCCACACGCCCCAAGGGAAAAAGAGAAATCGTTTCATATCCTCATTATATGTCTTTATAGCCTCCTTCATGTCCGGCTTCGTCGGCGGCTCTCCCCATTCCTCATATGTGAATATATCACGCAATGGGTTTGTCACTGACATTCCGTATGCGGCGTTCAGCATGTTCTTTGAAATCATATACTCCAACGCCTTTTCTGCAATGCCTTTGAGTTTCGTTTTCGGAACGTATAGGTCAAGTATTGCTTCGACAAATACTTTGGGCAGGAAACCTTTTTCATAGGTTATCATTTCAGTTACGACTAAATCGTTCCAATCGTAGAATGTTTTGTATGTGTCCAAATCCAGCTCAGTGCAGATGATTTCTAAGTACCTAGCCGAAACTACCCGGCCATTGTCAACGGTTTCGCCTTCGATTTTAAGGCACTTTGAAGATGAAATCGGGAAGTCCTGCACCAGCTTTGGCACTAGAGTTTCGATTTGCAAATGCATCAAGCAACAGTGAGTATCAAACCACGTTTCGACTTCATCAAGAGTGAGCGGACCCCATTGGAATTCACCTTTTGCCATCGGAAACTTCTCCAGCACCATAACAGACGGGTACGACGAAGTGAGGTCATATGACGCCACCAGCTTCAAAACCTTGTTCACATAATGGAAGTTCGCATGAGTAAATCCACCCATGAATCCATCGCGCAACATCATGTACTCTTTCGGATTCAGTTGCAACTGATTCATGAGTTTGCGGTATTTCATCCAGCGTTTTCTGCATTTGTTGCGACAATAACGCCGTACATAGCCGGTATTGGTCATCGGGATTTTTGCAATGCCGCCGTCCTGCTCTATCTTTTCTTGTATGTAGCACAGGCATACCCGTATGTCGTTCTCACCGTATTTCATTTCTTTATCAGTGAGCGGCGTTTTAGAATGCCGTATCTTGCTATAGTCCAAGTCCCCAACCATTTTCTTTACTTTGTATTTCTGCAAGTCATTTGTAATATTTGCGAGCTTTTTGCCGCCAGACAGTTTGAGCATATCTCTGTATTCGATACCGCCATTTAATGCGATGGTCGGTTTTCTGCTTTCAAGTATAAATACTTCGTCCCAATTAAATCTCTTGTGCATAAAGCCAAACTCATATGACAGATTATGCACATATACCGCAAGCCGTTTTTCTTTGTTGAGCTGTAAGATTGCAGTTAGAGACAGCATGAGCATGATATATTCGTCCCACGTCCTGCCGATTGTTACATAACTTCCGATACCAAATTGCCACATGTACATAATCGCCCTTTTATTTTCGGGCTCCTCGGGGTCTCCATCATAAAATGATGATGTTTCAATGTCGAATGCGGCAGGGATATTGTAGTAAGTTACCGTTGGCTTGTCCTCATATCCACGTTTATCTATGGTGGGGAATTTCTTTTCTGCTATTACTGTGAGAAATTTACCTATGGTAAGGGTTCCGTCCCCGGGTAATTCCTCTTGTGGAACCCAAGCGTTCAAGGACCTCTTTTTTGTGGGACTTGAAGTATTCTTCATATTCCTCTCGTTCTTCCCCATACCATAACGCTTTTGTCGATAAATATTGATTAGACCGTTTATCTTCAGCATACGTTAGGAACAAGGGTCTCGGTTTCCCAAGTGCTTGGGCGATATACTCAATGTCCGAATCAGTCAAAACTGAAGTCTGTCTCATAACGGAACCTATCCAGAGACGCCCTTCTTCATACCGTTTGGGATGGTTGTCGGTGTAATTCTCAAATTCCTTCCAAACGTCCCAGTATTTTTTTCTTTCAGCTTCGCTCATAGTGCGTATAGGGTCACCAAAACGGTCTTTTCCAAAAGCTTCAATATCCTGCCTACGGTTCACGGCTTCGATACCCTCAATAGTGGAAGTCTCCGAAAGGAAGAAATCCCTATATGTGAGAATGTCCAAAAGCAGGGCATTTCTCTGCCGAGCAAGCTGTTTACCATATTCGGGAGTACCGGGTTCGGCTCCAGTGGAATATTTTTTCTTTATTGCAGATGCAGACATGCCGGACATTTTTCTTTTAGGGTCTCTTATATTGCGCTTCAATGCATCATATGCATACGAAAACTTGCCCATGTTCTTAAACTGCCTGCCTCGGTACATTGCGCCTCTTTTCAGCGTATTCAGCATGCTAGACAGCTCCGCTATCCCCGCAGTATCAGCAGGGATGTGCATAAAATAATCCAACGGTCGATTGGCGATTTCCGTTGACTTGTTCGGCCTTGTGCCGCGGGGCTTGCGATTGGATTTTTTCCGTTTAGTCGCCACTGAACAAACCTCCTTAGAAAAAAATAGCGGGGTGCCGAAGCACCCCGCAAATAGGTAAGTTTTTATTGATTAGTCGAAATCGTCCAGGGAATGGTCCACCCAGGGAACCTCGGACACCGTGTAGTCACGCACCCACAGGGTATAGGCAACGCGGAGCTCACCCGTTTTTTCGTCAATGTACGCCCGGGTGGCCATGTTCGCGTTTTTCTTGTCCACGTCGATATTGCACGGACAGTCATCGGGCCGGGGGCCCACGCAGGGGTCCTTGAACTTGACGCCGAAGGTGGCCTCATCGCCGTTGTTCTTGGTGGCCTTGCCAATGTACCTGTAGTAGGTCCGGCCATCCTTTTCGGACTTTTTCGCAAAGACAGAGATAAACATTTTTTCGTCCTCCTAAAATTTTTTCAGTCGTAACTGATTACTTGCTCAGCATTTTCAGCGCAGAGACCAGAGCGTTGTTGGTCTCGCCCAGCATGTCGAAACGCTTTTCCGTCTCCTTGATTCTTTTTTCCATGTCGATGATAGCGGCGCACATAGCCAGCGTCAACTGCTCAAGGGCATCGAATTTTTTCTGGAGTTCCTCAAGCTGTTCATTCATTTTTTTCACCATCTTCCTCATCGGTTTTTCCCTCGGGGCAGAGCCCATACCGCCGTGCTATACAAGCAGTACAACCACGATAGTAAACACACTTATCGCAATCCTGAACGTCGGGGCAATGCTCACAGGCGGCACTGAAATAATCTTTACAGTATTTCATTTTTTCACCACCGTTCTCATTAAAATGGTCAGCGTGTGTAGGCCCATTTTCGAAAATTTTTTTCAGTAGCAACTGAACATTTTTTTCAATCACCGTTGCCGGGTGATTTTTTTCGATTTTTTTCTGCTCCACAAGGATTTCATAAACCGTCTCACGGGAAATCCCCATGGTCTCGGTCAGGCTTTCAAGGGACTTGCCAGCGTCATAATAGAGACACACAAGCTCAGAAATCAGAGCCCACTTTCGCGTTTGGAATTGGAATTCAGTCATGACTGAACAGCTCCTCCCGATTTAGCGTAATAAAGTGACCTGTGGGTGTGGTACTCACCCGTAGGTAAGTACCACACCAGCCGGGTCACTCATTCAGCGGCAGTCCCGGTCTCGGTCTCGGTCTCGGTCTCGGTCTCGGTCTCGGTCTCAGACTTCGGAGCATGGGCGGTCACTCTGGTGATAGCTTCGTCGATGTCCACGCCGGGATACTGTTTCCCTACGATGGTACGGGCAAGCTCCTGAGCCATTCCAGCCTTTGCAAGCTCCGCATACAGCTTCACCGCAAGAGCTTCGCTGGACGTGGGTACGGGGACAGTGGACTTCACAACGGGACGGCCATAGTACAGGGAATGACCATCCGCCTGAATGATAAGGAAGCGACGATGCTTGAGCTTCTTCCCATTCACTTCCAGCGTGATGTTGGGCAGTTTGATATACTCTGCCCCGTCGGACTTGAAGCTTTCACCCACCTTGAAGAAGTCCTCTTCGGTCATGGGGTCTCTGTCCAGAGCGATAAGCTCACCGTGGGCGTTCAGATACAGCACGTTCAGCATCGTCACCACTTCGGGCTTACCAGAATGCAGGGTGTGAGCATCACGCCATTCCCTGAGTTGCTTCTGAGTCTTGCTCAGGGAAAGCTCGCCACTCTGGAAAGCTTCGTTGACCATCTTCGGGGGCATACCAGCGAGTTCGGCGTACATGCTCCATGAGAGGGCTTTACAGGCATCGCAGTAGGCGTCACTCTTGAGCATGCGGCCCCATGCCATGAGCCTGTAGGCGGCAGTGCGCTGGACCCCGAAAGAGGCGGCGAACTCGCCCATGTTCTTGTACCCGTAGACCTTGGGGTCAAGGTCTCCATGCTCCCCGGTACCGAGGGACAACAGAGAATCCGCAAGGTTGATGTTATACGCTCTGACAACATCCCCAGCGGCATTGCCCAGCTTCTCAACCTCGGCACGGTCGGCGGCATACCTCTTCTCCAAGTTCAGATAAATGGTACGCAGAGCAGGATTGGCGATTTTGACTCCAGACTTGATTTCGGTGAGTTCCATTCTAGACATGTTCAAACACTCCTATATGATGGTGTCATGACGGGGGAGCGCACGGGTGAGTAGCAGACCCACCAGCGGCTTTCTGCCCCGGGCCCCGGGCCCGGCGTTCAGTCACGACTGAAATTGTCAAGGTTCAGGCGCACGCTCCCCCGCATGCGCGTACAACGTAACATGATTAACAGCATGAGTCAAGATGTTTGTTGCTTAACATAAATGTTAAGTAGCTTAACATAGATTGAAAGAAATCTAACAATGCATTGAATACACTGCATAAATATTCGTTGACATAATGCAGGAAATATTACGCCCTGTTATAAGTTATACATCCTGTAATCATACCATATGCTATTATGTTCAACTCACAACATTCAGCTTTGTGAGTTGAACATGAAAAAGTTAAATATCTTAACACGTTTGCTAACATCCAATCGCATTCATTTATAACGATATTGAATAAGTTAAGATACTTAACATATGACTAAAGAAATCTTATTGGGCAGTATTCACGAAGCTTGTCACTGATTTTTGTGCAATACCAACAAACGCATGTGACGGCGTATAGAATGCACTGAGATGCACGAAAATCGTGCCGCTGTAGGTACAGCGCAAAAGCGGGATTGCCCCGTGTGTGAGCTTGTGGGGGCTTGTGGGGAATTTTAGGGCATTTGGTGAGAATTTCGGTTTCCCCCACTTTCCTCAATCA
>JAEEGH010019355.1_pt1 | contig 14284 bp, 10 predicted proteins | sample 9134181 | NCBI WGS metagenome assembly JAEEGH01 (sample SAMN16246544, study PRJNA631951) | gut metagenome | biome: gut microbiome; feature: rumen; material: DP-attached | host: Bos | place: Iran: Karaj | collected 2018-10 | reverse complement strand
CAAGTCTTGCTGTAGGTACGGAAATCGATCCGCTTACGATTCCTTGCATTGCGGAAAACTTTGAACGCAATGGCTTTGGCGAAAGCGACTGCGTGCTCGGATTCCTGGATGCGTTCAAGGACGGAACGAAGTTTGACGTGATTCTCTGCAACATGATTCGCAGCGAGCTTTGGCCGCTTCGCGACGACATCGAAGATTTGCTTGCCGAAGGCGGTGAACTTATTATTAGTGGACAGCTTGTCACTGAAAAGGATTACATCCTCAAATGGTTCGAAGAAGCCGGCTTCAAAGTCTCCATCGAACGCGAGAAGGGTGAGTGGTGGAGTGTCTTGGCGACAAACGCAAAAGGCGAGAGTCGCGACCAAGCGTAGCTTGGGCATGACCGAGCCTCGGCGTTTGGCAATCCACGAAGTGAGATTGCAATGGTGGAGCGTGCTTGCACACTCCTAAATGAGCCCGAAAAGGCGACAAACGCTTGATTGAATTGTCATGCCGGCCGTTGTGCCGGCATCGCCATTTTTAGTAGAACTGTAACTGGATCCTTCGGGACGTTGCCCCTCAGGATGACGGTAGGGTGACTGTCCCGGCGGCGGTCCCGCCATCACTTTTTAAACGAAGGTTTCTTGAAGCCCTTGCCGTGTGAGCGGCGGCTGGCGAGATTTATCTCGCCGCTGTTGAAGCGGTTCTTGTCTTCGATATTGCGGTGCTCGCGGAACGGAGCATTCTGCTGATTTCCGCGGCGGCTATCAAATGCATTCCCGTGGCGGTCTCCGTTGCGGTCGAAATCTCGGCGGTCATCAAATCGGCGCTCACTGTGGAATCCGCGGCGTTCTTGGCGTTCTCCTTCGCGTTCGAAGCGGTCGCGACTCTCGTTGAATCCGCGACTTTCTCTAAAGCGATTGTCACGCGGTTCATACCCGTCATCGCGCCAACGATTCTTGACTTTTTCTTTTTTCGGGCGTAACGCATTCGTGCGTTCGTCGCGCTTTTGCATTTCGCGGTTGCGGAAGTCCTCGTTCTGTTCGCGTTCCTTGCTCGGGAAGTATTCTTTGCCTTCGGCCATTGCGGTACGGCTCAGTAGCAAGCGGCTGACTTTCCCCATCTTGAGGCGTTCCAGAACTTCTCGCAAGTGTGGGCGGTTTGCCGGAATATACCAGAAGAAGAACTGCTTCTGGTTCGCTTTTTCTTCGGGCGTTTTTGCGACAAAGAGCGGCTTTCCGTCCGGCGTCATTTCGGCGTAGAACATCTCGGTCGCGATGGTCATCGGCGTTGGCGTAAAGTCTTGCACTTGTTCCAACTGGAAACCCAATTGCTTTGTTTCGAGTGCAAGTTCAGCCATGTCGGCTTCGGTGCATCCCGGATGGCTACTGATAAAGTACGGAATCAGTTGCTGTTTTTTGCCGATGCGTTTGCATTCGTCGTCAAAGAATTCCTTGAATTTGTGGAACAGCGTAAAGCTCGGCTTGCGCATTAATTTCAGCACGGCATCGCTCGTGTGTTCCGGCGCGACTTTCAAGCGACCGCTCACATGGTAGTCGATGAGTTCGCGGGCGTATTCTTCGTGGTCCTTGCGGAGTTCTTCGTCATCCGTCTCCTGCAAGAGCATGTCGTAACGGACGCCACTTCCGATGAACAGATGCTTCACTTTCGGATGGTTGCGCACTTCGCGGTAAAGGCTCAAGATTTCGGCGTGATGTGTGTCCATGTTGTCGCAAATCTTGGGCGTGAGGCAGCTTGCACGGGCGCACTTTTGGCAGCGGCTCGGATCGCGGCCGCGCATGTTGTACATATTTGCGCTGGGGCCGCCAAGGTCTGTAATCGTTCCGGCAAAGCCTTCCATATTCGTCACGATTTCGACTTCGCGCAGAATGCTTTCGCGGCTACGGCTTGCGATGAATTTGCCCTGGTGTGCGTTGATGGCGCAGAAACTGCAACCGCCAAAACAGCCACGGTGCGTGTTGATGCTGAACTTGATCATGTCAAACGCCGGAATGTTGCCGCGTTTCTTGTAGCGCGGGTGCGGTTCGCGGGCGTAGGGGTATTCAAAGCTTTCGTCGAGTTCGCCGTATTCCATCGGCGGGTACGCGGGATTGATCACCACGGTCTGCTCGGCGACATCTTGCAGAATGCGGTGCTGGAACCACTTGTTGCATTCGATGTCTACCCTGCGGCAGTTCTCGATTTGGTTCCTCTTGCTTTCCAGGCATTCTTCGTAGCTGTACAACCGCAAGTCTTCCCACTTGCTGTTTTTGGGAACATTCCCCTTAGGCGCCAAATAGGCGGTTTGCGGAACGGAATTCAGGCTTGAAAACGGAACGCCTTTTTTGAGCAAACGAACGATTTCTTTCAGCGGCTTTTCGCCCATGCCGTACACGAGAATGTCGGCCTGCGTATCGAAAAGAATGCTCGGCTTGAGTTTGTTGCTCCAGTAGTCGTAATGCGTCACGCGGCGCAAGCTCGATTCGAGGCCGCCAATGAGTAGTGGCACGTCGGGGTAGAGCTTCTTCAAAATTTTTGCGTAAGTGTATGTCGCATAATCGGGGCGGAAGCCCGCCTTGTTCCCTGGCGTAAAGGCGTCGTCACTGCGGAGGCGCTTTGCGGCGGTGTAGTGGTTTACCATGGAATCCATGCCGCTCGAAATGGCAAAGAAAAGTCTCGGAGTGCCAAGCTTCTTGAAATCGCGCAAGTCATCGCGCCAGTTCGGCTGCGGCAAAATCGCTACGCGCAAACCCTCATGTTCCAAAAGTCGTCCGACAACCGCATGCCCAAAGCAGGGGTGGTCCACGTAAGCGTCGGCGCTGATGATAATCACGTCAACGTAATCCCAACCGAGTTCGTCCAGGTCTTCTTTGCAAATGGGTAAAAATCGAGGATCGTACATAACCAAACCTGTTTACTCTGCAAACCCTTTGATGCAGCGGACGGAGAGCCCGTTCTTTTTGTCTATTGCTCCGTAAAGAACAGAACTTTCATTGTTCATAAACAACGCTGCAAAAGCGTAAAACGAGAGCGTGTCCGTTGCAGACCAGAAGAATGCGGTTTCACCAAGGGCTATCGGGGCGTTTTCGAAGCTCATGCCTGCGGCAATGACGGAAAAACCTAAGGCGTTTTGCCTTTCTGTGTTTTCGTCCCAAGTATCGGTCGATTTTAATTTGTATCCAGAACAATCGTAGGCCCATGTGCCATCGTCCATTAGTTCCGAATCACAGGCGTGATCTCCTAAAAGTTCTTTCCATTCTTCGGATGTGGGCAAGTGCCAACCTTCTGGACAAACTTTCTGTGCCGCACTCCATGAATAGAATCTTCCGTATCTCTCGCAATTTTTTGGATCATTCCCGTGGCACCAGCTTTTAGATGTCGAGTCGGAATCTGTTTCGAAGTTCATGTTTTGAGCTGTCCATACATGGTTGCTGATGACGATAGTACGGTAAACTTTATCGTCTCGTTTGTCTAAAAGTTCTCCGTAAGAGACCTCGGGGTTCAAAAATTCCATGGTCACACAGTCGTATTGTTTGCAGTCGTAAAAGCGGAGTGCCGCACTGGATTTGGGTGTTGAACTTGAACTGGAAACGGAACTGGATGATTCTTTACTTGACGAAGAAACGGACGAAGAACTTTTTACTGTCTTGGAACTGCTTGATTTGACAGCCTTGCTAGAAGACGTTGGCTTAACACTAGAAGAAGACCTAATTTCTACGTGGTTCGAAAAAAAGATTTTAGTCTTTGTCGAACGGAAAAATATTTCCAGCGAATCATTGTCCGATGAGGAACTTTTATTGTCATCGATGATTTCTATGGATCCTAGTGGATCTTTTGTGTCGGGTGCATTTGGACTGTCGTCGTTGCAGGCTGCTACGACGATTCCCAAGATTGCGGCGAATATGTAAATCCAAGTCCTAACCATTTTATAAAAGTATATAAAATAACACCCTTTATGTCATCCTTTTTTTCTGCATTGCCATCCTGCCTAGTGATGCACTATGCAATGCTGAATCGTGCCAGGAATCCTTTAAACAGTTTCGCTTGCGTTTCCTTCTGTTTTCTTTGCTTCGCGTTCCTGAGCTTCGCGCATGGAATAGACGCAACCGCAAAAATTTTGCCGGTAAAGATTGTAATCGTGCGATAGCTGAATAGAACGTTTGTATCCGCCCTTTTTCTTGAAATCGCTGGGGAGCCGTCTGATGCCGTAAATATCGCACTGTTCCTGGACGACCTCGTTGAGCACTTGCGCATCTTTCATCGGGCTGATGGTCAGTGTCGTGGTGAAGTAGTCGCAGTTCAGTTCCTTGGCGAGTCGTGCGGATTCGGCAAGACGGAGTTCGAAACATTTGCGGCAGCGCTTGCCGCCTTCGGGCTCCTGTTCAAGTCCGCGGGCAACATCGTAAAATTTTTTCGGGTCGTAATTGCCCTCGATTAACGTAACTGGATACTTTGTCTTAAACTCCGCGACAAACCGCTTGATTTCGCTTACTCGGTGTTGGTATTCTTCGGCGGGCGCAATGTTCGGGTTGTAATAGAAAAGCGTAATTTTGAAATATTGCGAGAGGTATTCGATGGTGTAGCTACTGCACGGAGCGCAACAGGCGTGCAACAAAAGCGTCGGCACTTCGCCAGTCTTTTCGAGCCTGCGAATAATCCTATCCAAATCCACTTGGTAATTGTGTTTCGGTGCTGCCTTTTCCATTTTCTATTGCCTTTCGCTTTACGCAGTTGTCGTCTCTCACCTCTCGTCTTTCGTCTGTAGCCGCGTGGTTCGGTGAGCTCACCAACCTAAGCGGCGTTCTTTCGTCTAAATTGTCCCCACCGCGACAATCCAGAAGCAGATGGTCGATGCGATGGCGAAAAATCCCATGACATGCCGTTCTTTCGCACTCAAGCTGAACAAGACCGTCGCCGTGTAAAACGTCAAGTAAACCGCGAAAAAGAAGGCGAGAATGCGTATGATTCCGAACGGAATCGTCTCCGGTAGCACATGCCCCGCACTTAGAATCGTGAAAAGAGCCACGAATTGCAGAATAATCGGCATCACGAACGCCCGGCGGATTTCTTTCGGGACGACTTTATGGCGACCGTTCATGGCGTACATGCCAAGCGGCGCTCCGCATGCAAGTGCGATATTCAGTGCGAGTGACGGCAAAAAGACGATTGCCCCGATAATTGCAGCAATAAAAAACATATTGCTAAGATAAAAAAATGGACATAAAAAAAGAACCCCTTCAGGCAAAGGAGGTAACCTAAAGGAGTCCGAGAGTGTTTGGGTATTATTAATATTATATTCATTCCATACTCCAAGTTGTAATATTATTGAATTTCTTGGTTACAACAGTGTCCATTTTTTTTGAAATTTCCTGTTTTGGGAATATTTGTCTCAAAATTTTAACGAAGCGTTCAAGTGTGCGTAATTGGGCTGGAAGTTTTTTGTTTTTGTCTTTTTGAATGCGAAAACGAAATTGCAGTCGAGAAAATCGCTGTCGAGTTTGATTTCGTTTTGGACGGAAATGGCTTTGGCGGGGTTTGTTTCGGGGAATGCGACGGTCAATTTTGCGAAAGCGAGAGGTGAGCGGTAGCTTGCGGCGAGTTCGATTTTGGGCGGCTTATCGGCTTGGCGGCTGTCGTGGCGGAATCTGGTGCTCGCTTTGAACGAGAACTGTTCCCACGCGGATTCGACGTTGCCCCTCCATTCGGTGGCAGTGCAGTTATCGCTCGCTTCGATGCAGGTCATGTTTAAACTCGGGCGGAGATGCTTTGGGCCTGCGGCAAACGCAGCCGTGAAACGGGCACTGACGGAATCGGATGCGACAGGACTCAAGACGCGTGCTTTGGCGGAGAAAATCGCGTTGTGCAGTTCTTGCCATTGGAGGTTGATGGTTTGCGATGCCCACAGCCAGTTTTCGGCGATGCCCTTGCTTAAATTCAGCCCCAGCGGAATGCTGTCGCCGTGAAGGTAGGCCGTCGTTTTCCATGAAAGCCATCGCTTGTCGCTTTGCAGTTGGATTTTGACGAGTGGACGGTCTTGCCCGAATTGATACCATGCGGAAACTTGTCCTAGCGTCGAGCGGGCTTGCAATGCGACGGCGTTTGCGTCCGGGAATTTCCAAAAAGCCGTAGCTATTTTATGGCTCCGGTTTGCAGAAAAATCAATTTGTGCTTGGAACGTTTTTGACGTATCGAGCATCGCTCCCACTTGGAATTTGCCGAAAGGGATGAACATGGCTGTACCCCATAGCGTGTCGAGCGGCAGATGGCTATGCAGTTCGACGGTTGAAATTTGTCCGAAATGCGACTCGAAACCGTTGCGTTGGTAGCTCAGCAGTTCTTGCGAACCGAGATGCAATTTGAAATAGTAAAACTGGACCTGTAATTCCTTGCGGTGTTTTTTCAAGTGTCCGTCGGAATCGTACTGGCCTTTCCAAGTGATATGCCCATGCGGAACGATGGATGCCGCTTGTTCTCGTTTCGGCGGTTTGTCCTTTGCGACTTTTGACTTTTTCTTGCGGGGCTTTTTTTCTTGCTTTGGGGCGGCAGCGCATGGCTCTTGGGCGTAAACTTCGGCGAGCAGGCAGGCTTCGTCGTAATTTTCTTCTTCGAGCCGCGTAAAGATTTCATCGGCCTGTTCGGGCGTGATGATGCCGTCGTCCCACCATTCAAAAACTTGCGCTTCGTCAAAGGGCGATAAAAAATGCGTTTCGTCTAGCTCGGGCTGTGACGCGTATGCGTGGGGAGTGGCGATGGCCACCGCGAAAACAATAAATGCAAAAATGAGAATTCTAGTCAAAAGAGTACCTCCATTATATAAACACGCAAAAGAGGTACTTTTGGACCAAAAATGAACTTAAATCTTTTTAAATTTGAGGTATGGCAAATTCTTCTTGGTCGAAAAATTCTAAGCCGCGTGCAAATTTGGCGGATAAATCCTTGAATCGCAACGCTTCGGCGGCTGGTCGCGACTTTGTGCCGCACCTCAAGGCCCCTCGCACAGACTTTCCGCTTTTCAACGGCAAGCGTGTAACGCCTTCGCTTGCAGGCCTCGACAAATTATTGCATTACTACGGCGTAGAACTCCAGCAAGAGACGCTCAAGCAAATTTGGGAGTTCCACCAGCTGCTCCGTGCGAACAACGACGACCAGGACTTGACCCGCCTCAACGCTTTTGAAACGATGGTGGAACGCCATTACGCCGACTGTACGCTCATCAACGCCTACGTGCCCAAGTGGCCTGCCCGAATGATTGACGTTGGCAGCGGAGCAGGCTTTCCGGGAATCCCGCTTAAAATCGTGAATCCGCGTATTCAGCTGACTTTGTGCGAACCGCGTCCGAACCGCATCAACTTCCTCAACATGGTCATCGAAAAAATGGGCCTCAAGGGCATTGATGTTTTTGGCCACAAAGTTACGAGCCGCAGCATGACCATCCCCGTCGATGGCGTAATTAGCCGAGCGTTCGAACTCATGGAAAAAACGCTTCCGCGTATCGCGAATTCACTCAAGGTCGGCGGTCGCGTATATTTCATGAAAGGCCCTGCTGTTGCAGACGAATTAAAAACGTTTTATCCCGAAGATTTCGGCTACAAATTTATCGGGAAACATTTCTACACCATCCCGAACAGCACCCAAGACCGTGCATTGATTATTCTCGAAAGAGAAGAATAATATAGCTTACGGCTCTAGCTTGTAAATCAATCCTCCTGCCGCTCGGTATTTCACGCGTTCAGCGAATTTTGGATTGTTCTCTAAGGTGTTCAAGTTGTATCTTGCTCTTACCTGTGGAATGCTGGCAAAATCTTTAACTTCGAATCCGCCTTGTCCGAAATGAAGTTCTTCGAGCCACGCTCCAACGCTTGTCGCGATAATCACGTCTGGGCATGAACTTTTCATAAAGCGAAATACATAGCCGTTATGACTGCCCCACCCGTAAGAACAGACCCAAGTTTTGCTTTTGCCAAGCTTTGTGTATGGTTCCCACATGGTCAGAAACGAGAATCCTAAATCGGGACATTTATCACTAAATTTCACATCGAATTCGCTTGCTTTGTAGCGAAGGATCTTTCCGTTTGCCATTTGATATTCGCAGACTGCCACTCCATTTACTTCGATGGCTTTTCCGCCTTTGATTTCGTAAGCAAACGGCTCTCCGTGAGTAGAGCGGGTGTAGTCGTACTTCGGTCGAGTCGGCATGCGAAAATCCTGCGCGATGCCGTGTGAAACCGTAGCAAAGAACACGATGAAAAAGACGGCGATTCGTTTCATCTTAAAGATTCCCCGCTTCTTTCAACTGCTTTTCTTTCGATAATTCTTGGCTGACTTGTTCCAGCGCTTCGCCTTTTCTGCGTTCGGTTTCTTCAACGAATCGCAGCATGATTTCGTCTGTCTTTGTCAAAGGCAAACTCAGCTTAAAGACGTTGATGGTGTGGACCCAAATCATGGAATACTTGAGAGAGGTACCAATGCCGAATGAGCCTTGCTCGTTGTAATTCGGCGTGACGATAAGGACTTTGTCTGCGTCGTATCCGCGTCTGTTGCCGTGCCTGTCGTGCAACATCTCTGCTACGTCTGGCGGACAAACGTCGCTCATCACGATCCCCAGAGCAATGTAATGACGTTTAGGCGTATAGAATTCGACGATATCGCCATTCTTAAAATGGGTGCTTTCCCAGCCTTTGAACATTCGTTTTTCTTCGGGGTCGCTTGATACCGTAGAGGTGTCGCTCTTTGCTATAAGCGTGCCGTCGGGGCCGTACCAACGTTCAGAAGTCCGTTCGACTGCTCCTTCCTTGGTCGTGATAATGTAGGCGTTGCCGGGACGCTCGAACACGTGGAACCCAAAGAGCGGCTTTTCTTTGTTCGTGTATTTCTTCGCGTATTCGAAAATGTCGTGCTCGGCTTCTTCCAAGCTCGTGGTGTAAATCATACATTCCAGCTGGAGGTCGTAGCCGATACCTTCGCCGTGATCGACAGCGTAGTCGGGCGCTTTGCCGTGGAAATCCTTGGAGTAGGCGTACGTGACGAAGTGGGCGTTGTTCTGGGTGGTTTGTATCTGATTTTCCATAGTGTTGTCCTTTTTTATGCAAAAAACGCCAGTTGTGACTGACGTTTTAAACTTTTTTGCAAAACTCCCTAAAAGAGTCCTGCTGGAAAGCGGCAGGGCTTTAGAGAATGTGTAGTTCAGGCTAGAATCGAGCCCTTCGATGCGTTGGCAGAACCTCCCGCTTCAAATGCGAAAGCTCTCGACCCTTGCATTAGATATATCGACTCGAAAATTACAGATGTAAACCGGAAAAGAAGAATTATTTTAAAAGTTACTGAGTTTAGAACAGAGACTGCAAATAATCGAAATCGTCCGGGTTCATGCCCCCGGTATCTCGTTTTTCCTGTTCACTTGGGGTGATGTCTTTAATTGGTGATTTTGCAATATCCAAATCTTCTTTTATCTTTTGCGCTCTTTTATCGCCTTCTTTTGCCCATTTGACTATAGAATCGTCGAGATCGTGCTCGTATTCAAAATAATCATAATATGAATCGAGAATGATATTTTTAGACCACTCTTCTCCTGCTATTGCACTACTGATGAGGGAATCCTTGAATTGATACAGATTTTCTTTAATTAAATTTTGAGCTTTTTCATTGTTTTCATTTGCCCATTTAATTATAGAATCTTCAAATTCATCATAATGGTCATAAACAATTGCTATAGCCTCTTTTTCTCCTCTTTCAGCCAGTCTAATTATGGAATCTTCAAATTCATCATAATGAGTATAAATAGTTGCTATAACATTTTCAGCGTCTTTATCTCCACTTTTAGCCCATTTAATTATAGTGTTTTCAATTTTGTCATCTCTGAAAAAGTCAAAATTTTCAAGAATAACTTTTTTTGTTTTTTCGATGCCTTCATTTGCAAGTGTAATTACGGTCTCTCTAAAGTCACTATTTTCTCGTGCTTCATATTGATTAATGTTGTCGTCAAGTTGTTCAAAGAACCTTTCTCTTGCAAGAGAATCACCTTTTCTAACCCATTCAAAAAAGATTTCTTCTATTTCTTTTCTACTCCACCATTCACAAATAAAATCATGAACCCAATCTAAATCTCTATGAATGACAAAAAAATCAATTATAGAATCCAGATCAAATTCTGATTTCTCCCCAAAAAATCCATATATTTCTAGAAAGTCATTACTTGTTATAATACTTTGTGCATACTCATTGCCTTCTATAGCCTCTTTCTTTATAAGTTCTATACAAGTGGGGTCTATCCAGTTGTCTGGATTGTCAATGATATTTGCGATTGAATTCTCACTTTCGTTATTATGCAAAAGGTTATAAATGATTTTTTTTGCGTTTTCATCATTCTTATTATTAGCCCAATCAGTCAATAATTCTTTGAACGCTTGAGAGTGCTTGTAAACAATTTCTTTTGCCTTTACGTCACCATTGTTTGCCCATTTAATCATGGCATCTTTAAAAATGTGGTATCCACCCATCATTTCTTTAAATTTATCGTAGTATGCATAAATAAAATTTCTTGCCTTGTTGTTATTTCTGTTTTCGGCCCAATCGACGATGGATTTTTGAAAATGTTGCGGTAAACTATAGATGATATTTATCGCTCTCTCATCCTTGTGATCGTTTGCCCATTTAGTGATTGTTTCGTTAAAGCTGGATGGATTATTATAAATCGCAATTTGTGCCTTTTGGTTATTGTTGTTAGCCCATTCAATTATTGTTTCTTTAAATAAACTTGAATTGCTATAAATAATACTTTTGGCTTTGTAGTCATTATTGCGGTTTGCCCAATCCTTTATGATATCTTTATAATTGGATGGATCGCTATAAATACATTGTTTTGCAATTTGATCATTTTTATTGACGGCCCAATCCTTTATGGTTTCATTAAAATCGTATGGATGGCTGTAAATACATTGTTTTGCGGCATGATCATTTTTGTTGACCGCTCGATCTTTTATAATTTCTCTAAAAAAGGAGGGCTGGGTACAAATAAATTCTACAGCATCTCGGTCTTCTTGAATGTTTGCTAAATTGATTATAGTAGATTCAAAATCGATCATGTGATAAAAAATAAAGTGTTTCGCATGTTTTTCACTATGGGTCGCCCAGGTTTCTATTGTTTTTTTGAAGTTTGTGTAGTTCTCGTAAATGAAATTAATGGAATTCAGGTCTCCTTCATTGGCCCATTTTGATATTGCGTCTCTGTAATTATTGAATTGGTCAAATAGGAAAATATTTTTGAAGAAGAATTCTTTGGCTTTTGGATCATTTCTATTATAGTTTGTGCGAGTATAGGATCTGTTATGTACGGATTTTTTTAGCTCATCGCCAATTATTTCTTCAAAAAGATCATAGTTGTTTAAAATGGAATCTAAAGCATTCGAATCGTTGTTGTTCGCCCATTCAATTATGAAATCCTTAAAGTGCTCTGGATGTTGGCAAATGAAAATTTTTGTGGCTTTATCGTTTTTGTCTGCCGAAATTCTTTCTCTCGCTCTACTATAAATAACGCTGTCTAAACCATCGAATGCTTTGTATTTTTTTGAAAATATAAATTCAAAGAATTGACTATGGTCCAAGATAAAATCAATGGCTTTTTTATTTCCTTCATTAGCTAACCATCCTAAGCGATATCTAAATCCATCGTATTCTCTACTTTGATTGCATATAAATCTGTCTGCATTTTTGATTCCTGCGATAGCCCAATCTACTATGACAAATTTATGGTTGAAAGGATTTTTGAAAATATGTTCGATGTCGTTTTTGGCCCAAACAACTATAGACTCATTAAATTCTGATGCATTTTGAATAACGAAATCCTTTGCTTTTTCATCTAAATGATATGCCTGCTCTATCATTAATTCCTTGAATTCTGCACAATCTTTGTAATGCGAACATTGGAAACTTTTCGCCCGTTCCTCTCCACTCTGCGCCCATTCGATGATAATCGACTTGAAATTTTCAAAGTGCTCGTAGATGAATTCTTTTGCTTTCTCGTTGCTTTCGCACATGGCCGTTATTTCTTTTTTGATTAACTCATTGTCATAACCGATGGAATTGCAGAAGAACCCTACAGAAATAAGGGCCGTTTTGTCGCTTTCATTGATGGCTTTTTCAAGAATATGCGTTATAAAGGGATTGTTTCCTTCGCTATCCTTGAAATTAAAATTCGTATAAATGATAAATTTTACAAATTTCGATTCCGCTATTGTCGGATTTTTAATGTAATATTCTGCAATTTGTTTGCAAATTTCTGGGTTCTCGCAAGCGGTTCGTATTTGTTGCCAAATATCGGCTAGTTCTTCTTTGCTGACATTTAAATTAACGGCGATTTCTTTTTGTACAAAATAATCATTGAAATTTTCTAGGTATGCCTTGCATACGGCGTTGATTTCGCCCCATGTTGGGCGTTCCTTGATTTGATTGCATAAATACGTTTCAAAATCGGTTGTGAAAATATTTTCATTGTTGAAGTAGAATAAATTATCGGACGGCAACGCCGATATAGCCTTGTCGATTTCTTCGTCGGATATATAACATCCGTGAATCCTCCTGATGTCTCCGTCGCACGAAAGGAGCATGTCTCCTTTGCCTAAAAGCTTTTCGGCTCCACCGCATCCGAGGATGGTCGAGGAATCGGTCGCCACTGCTGTTCTCAATGCGATTCTTGTCGGGAAGTTCGCTTTGATATCTCCTGAAATAACTTTTGTGCTGGGTCTTTGCGTTGCGAGAATCAGGTGTATGCCGACGCTTCGAGCTTTCTGTGCCAGAGCCATGATGCAGTCGGTCAAGTCTTTTGAAGAACGCATCATCAAATCTGCATATTCATCGATGACAGCGACGATGTAGGGCATATCCTGCGTATATGGAATTGGCATGCCCTCGATTTGCCCTTGATTTAACTTTTTCTTGAAATCATTGATGTTTCGGCACTTGCATTTTTCAAGAATGGTGTTGCGGACTTCCATCTCTTGCACTAGCCATTTCAACGAGTGTATAGCTTCATCAACATTCTTGATGACGTGCCCAGAAATGAGGTTGTGCATTTGCTCGTAAGGAAAGAACTCTACGCGTTTGGGATCAATGAGCAAAAATTGCAAATCGACAGGGCGGCAGTGGAGCGCCAAGGATACGATAATGGAATTGAGACAGACGGATTTCCCAGAACCGGTTTGCCCCGCGATGAGCAAGTGCGGAGTTTGCGCAATGTCAAGATAAACAGGGTTGCCCTTTGTATCCACTCCAAGTGCTGCGGGCAGGCGCATTCCGTTGTGTGCAGAATGGAAAATGTTGCCGAATGGAATTTTGCAGGGGTGCGGGTTAGGGACTTCGATGGCGACGGCTTTCTTTTCTGGCGCAAGAGTAATTTTTAAGCTTGAAACTCCCAATGCGACTTGCAAATCGTCGGTGCGTTCTGTAATGGAATTGATGCGAATTCCCGGTGCCGGCGCAAAATACACGCTGGTTACTATGGGGCCGGTTTCCGTTCCGACGATTTGACCTTCAACGCCAAACGATTTTAGAATTTCAAGAATAGTCTGGCTTGAAGATGTATCAACGATGGTTTTGAATTCGGCCTGTTCAAATGTTCCAATGTTTGCAACGGTAATTTGGGCAAGAATGTTGTGCATGGGGGCTCTTTTTAAAAGTTCTTCAATAATTTTAACAAAAAAATCCGACTTTTTGAAGCCGGATTTTTATTCCTGTAGTTTAATTGCTTTTTTGAATGTTGCTTAAAAAAGGCGATGCCGGAACGGAGTCCGGCATGACATTGGATGGAAACGTTGCGACAGCTTTTCCTGTCTACAGCCCACTTCCTACCGTCTACTGCCTACTGCCCACTGCGGCGAAGCCGCCTAGAATCTAAACAGCATGCCAAAGCGCATCTGGCCGTCGCGAACGCCGTCTGCACGGCCTACGTTCTTGATGGTCGCCCAGTCGAACTGCAATACGTCGGAGAGCATCACGCCGACACCGAAATCGACTTCGTTGCGTTTGCCGACGCGGTCGTAGAGGTAGCCCAAGCGGAGTGCAATCGTGTTAGAATAAATGAATTCCGTACCGAAGTTGAACACACCTTGGAGGAAGGAGTTTGTGTCGTCGTCGGGGTCAAAGAGGTCTTTCCAGCAAGCGATGTAGAACGGCTCCGGGTCGCCTTTGTCATCGTCCATCACGACTTCTCGGTTGTAGTCGAAGGCGACTGTCCACTTGTAATCGGCCATGCTGAGGATTTCGTAAGAGCGGCCGAGGCGCCATGTCAACGGAATCGGGTCCTCGAGGGTCT
>JAEEGH010019354.1_pt1 | contig 14284 bp, 10 predicted proteins | sample 9134181 | NCBI WGS metagenome assembly JAEEGH01 (sample SAMN16246544, study PRJNA631951) | gut metagenome | biome: gut microbiome; feature: rumen; material: DP-attached | host: Bos | place: Iran: Karaj | collected 2018-10 | reverse complement strand
TGCCTTGCGCAGCACCTCGAGGGTTACCACCGAGTCCTTGCCACCGCCTATAGGGACGAGGTATTTATCGGTATCGGTGTCGAAATCAACGTGTTGCAGGGCAGTGTCGCTTTCGCAAACGATGTCCATAAAATCGTCCTGCGTGGCGGAGATGCCGTTGATGTAGAAAAACTCTCCCAAGCCGTTGAAATAGAGCTTTTTCCAAAACTCCAACTGCTGTTGCCCCATGGCGAAGGGTTTTATCACCACTTTGGGCGAACAAACGCATTTCCAATAGCTTACCAGCTCTATCATACCCATCTGGAACACCAGAGTGTCGTACTGCCGTTGCGACAGCCTGCCGAAATCGACAAACGAGCGGCTGGGGATCAGCGTCTCGGGTTCGAACACTATGTCGCTGCCGGCAGTGAAACGGTGGCGGACAAGCAGGCCGCGGTCGGTTACGGAGTGTTGGAACGACTCGTAGCAGAAAACGGGGTACTGCTGCCGTAGCTGGCGGTATTTCTCACTATTGGACATTCTTGTTTTTATAAAAAAGGGCATCCGCACGGACGCCCTTGTAATTCAATGAAAAAATCTTTTATTTAAGTGTGAAGTTTGCCTTGCCCACTTCGTTGCCGGCGTTGTAAACGGTAACGGTGTAAACGCCTGGTTCGAGGTTGGTGGCGTTGGATTTTCTCCAAATCATGGAGAAGTTGCGGCCTTGGCCGTAGAATTCCACATCCTGTTCGCAGGTGTAGAGCATGTCAACGCCGTCCATGTCAAAGGCTTTGGGTTCGTCGCCGAGGTTGGTGATGAGGTTGTTGCCTTTGGTGATGCGTGCGTAGAAAGTCTTTGTGCCTGGGTCAACAACGGTGTTGGGCAGTATTTTGCCGGAGATGTTCACGCGTTCCACGGCAGTGGCTTTGTTGGTAGTTTTGAATTTGTTGCTCTTGCCGCATTTTTTCTTTTCGGGATTGGCGGTGAGGTCGTTGATGAGCAGTGTGCGGGCGGCAACGAGTTTCTGGTTAAGTTCCGAAATTTCGTTGTTTTGGTTGGAGATTGTGCCGTTGGCGGTCTCGAGGTCGGACTGCATTTTTTCATTTTCCTCACGCAGACGGCGGTTTTCGGCTTTCAGAGCTTCGATTTCGTCGCTCAGTTCGTCGCATCTTTTCTGCAGTTCGGCAATCTGGTTTTTCAGTTTTCGGTTGGAAACACCACCGCCGTTGCCTCCGCTGATGCCGTTGCGAATCTGGGTTGCCTGAACATTGATAATGCTGTCTTTTGTCCTGATTTCGGCAGCCTTCTGTTCGTCCACGTTCTGCAGGTCTTCAAAATCGGCTTTCTTTTGGTTATAAGCCTTCATAATGCTGTCGTATTGCGACTGCAAAGTGGCCATTTCTTCCTTAGAACCACCGTTACACGAAATCATTCCTGTGGCGATAAATGCTACTGCTGCCAAGGATACAAACAATTTTTTCAGTTTCATGATAATTTTATTTTTTTATTTTCTATAAATGTTTTATTTTTGCAAAATCGATTTGCAAAGATACTATTTTTTTTTGAAATGAAAATAAAATTTATCAACGACCTGCGGGGGATATTTTTTCCGGACAGCTGTGTGTGCTGCGGCGACACTCTTTTAAGTTCTGAAAATCAGATTTGTACCGACTGTCAGCTGGGACTTCCGTTCACCGATTTTTCGCCGGTAAAGGAGAATCCTGTAGAGAAAATTTTCTGGGGCAGAGTACAGATAGAGTCCGCCACGGCCCTGCTGTCGTTTTCGAAGAAAGGCAGCGTGCAACGAATTTTGCACAGCATCAAATACAAGGACAACAAAGAACTGGGCGTGTATATGGGCCGACAGCTGGGCACGGCCCTCGCCGAGAGCCACCGTTTCGACGACGTGGACTACCTTGTGCCGGTGCCGCTGCACCCGAAAAAGTTCAAGAAACGCGGATACAACCAGAGCGAGGAGATTGCCAAAGGCATAGCCCAGAAATTCGACAGACCCGTGGTTACCGACGTGCTGATACGCACCGAGTTCACCCAGACGCAGACCAAGAAAAGCCGTTTCAGCCGATGGGAGAACGTCAGCGAGAAATTCGCCCTCGCCGAAACCGACACCTTCGCCGGAAAACACATACTCCTCATCGACGACGTGATAACTACCGGAGCCACGCTGGAATCCTGCACCCGAGCCATTCTGCAGGCCGAAGGTGCCAAGGTAAGTGTGGCGGGACTGGCCTTCGCGGGACACTGATTAATTCGGAATTCGGAATTCGGAAGTAATTGATAATTAACAATTGACAATTAACAATGTGAGCGAAGCGAACATAAAAATTTACAAGATTAAAAAGATTTCACGAGCCGAAGGCGAGTAGGAGAAAACAAAAAAAAGATTTACAGAAACAAAATCACAAAAATGAGCAACGTAAAAATCACCGCCATACGCAAGGCAAGCTACAACGACCTGTCGGCCTTGTACGAAAACCCGATAGAACACACCTGCGACGTGTGCGAGGGACAGACGTGGATTTCCCTCAACGGCCAAAAGCCCGAAAACCTGTGCGACAGCGCTTGGGAGAGCATGCAGTGGTTTGTGCAGGAGCTGGACGCTGGACGCGGCAATTTCTACGACGGCTGGATGAAAAACCCCTACAGCGCCATGATAAGCTGCAACGACGGCTTCCGCCCGGTCAGCTTCCTTATCGAACGAATTGAAAATTGAAAGTTTTTAGATATTCCGATGTTCCGATATTCAGATAATCGGACAATCTGAAAATCTGTCAATCTGAAAATCTTCAAAGTTGCGGCACTTCGACAGGCTCAGTGACCGCACCCGCCACATCGCCAACGAACTAAATTCCGAAATCTGAAATCCGAAATCCGAATTAAAAAAAATCGTATCTTTGCACCAAATTATCCACCAACGGAAAACGATATGAAAAAGTCCCTCATCCTCGCCGTCAGTGCCGTTTTAGCGATAGCGGCCGCCGTTTTTTCGGGTAACGCAAACGCCCAAAAGACAGATTATTCCACCCTGTGGAAGACCGTCAACAACAACCTCAACAAAAACCTGCCGGAATCGGCGGAGAAAACCCTTAACACCATCGAACAGAAGGCCATTAAGGAGAAAAACCAGAATCAGCAGCTGAAAGCCATCGTTTACATGCAACGGGTTTTCAAACTAAAAAACGACGACGACGAAAACTACATCCCCACGACGATAGCCTACGCCGAATCGAAACAGGGACAGCTCGACGCCACGCACAAAGCTCTGCTCCACTCTGAGATTGCCGCCGCTTACGCCACCTACATCGACAATAACAGATGGCGTATCCAGAACAACAAGCCTATCGAAGGCGACATAAGCAAGGTGGAGATGAAATACTGGGACAAAGCCACTTTCCAAGCACGCATCAACTACCACTACGACGAGGCTCTGAAAGACGTGGAGACCCTGAAAAACGCCAAAACCACCGACTATACCGAGATTTATAAAGACAGAACTCTGAAAAACAAGAATTTTCAGCAACACCTCGACTACGAGGCCACGTTGTTCGAATTCCTGTTCCACCGTGCCGCCAATTACTACAAAGAGGTGGCCACTGCCGACGACACCGAGGGCGACACCAACCTGTGGTGGCTTCCCGCCAAGGACTTTGCCAACGCCGACCTCGGAAACTACGACAACCCACTCACCAAATGTCTTAAAATTTTCCAACAGCTTATTGCCTACAACCTCGAGCAGGGCAAAAAGGATGTGCTGCTCTACAACGACGTACGTCGCTACGAGTTTGTCAACGGCATTCTGAAGAACGAAAGCCGCTATATCTCCGCCCTCGAACGCCTGAAAGCCGAAAACAGCGATAACCCGCTCTCCACCGAAATCAGCTACAGCATAGCCTATTCCCTTTGCAAACAAATCATCAACTACAAGGACGACAGCGCCTACCACGACAACTACCGCAAAGCAATAGCCATCTGCGACGAGGCCATAGCCAAATTCCCGACCTCGTTCGGTGCCAAACTATGCAGAAGTTTGAAAGAAATGATAGAAACTCCGTCGGTGGGTATTGAAATTTACAACGTGCAACTGCCCGGAGAGCCCATTCCCGCCGTGCTTACATACCGCAACATCACCAGACCATACTACAGAATTATCAAAGTAACTGAGAAAGATGAGAAAAGATTTGACAATCTAAAAGGCGACAAATTTATACAAGAGCTGAAAAACATGCCAGCCGTAGTGGAAAAGGAGTTGTCGCTGCCCGCCGAGACAGACTACTGCGAGCACAGCACCCTCATAGCCCTGCCGCCCTTGGAGAAAGGCTTATACTACATATTGGCAAGCACCGAAAAGGGTACTTTATTCAGCAAGGATAACTACTCCTTTACTTCGTTCCAAGTATCGGGACTTGCCTATATCTGCGACGAACAAGTGGGGAAAAAGGTCATCACCACCCTCGACCGCAAGACGGGGAAACCCGTAGGGGGCGTAACCGTGGAACTACAGACCGAAAGATATGATTACAAATCAAATTCTTACAAAAAAAATATTATCGCCACTGCCATTACCGATGCCAAAGGAAAAGCAGTGATAAACCACAAGGATGTCAAGGATGAAGGATGGGGTATGTCAATCGACCTGCGCAAAGGCGACGACAAATTGCTTAATAGCGATGGAGATAGGTTCCGTCCAGACAATACCGAATCCATTGGACATTTCTCATCCGTAATTTTCACCGACAGGGCTATCTACCGTCCCGGACAAACCGTTCAGTACCACGGTGTTGTTGTGTTCGTAAAAGACGGATATATAGATTTGGCCGTCAATTACAACGACACTATCGTATTTTTAGACGCCAATTTCCAGAGAATAGCCTCCACTCCTTTCACCACCGACGAATACGGCTCGTTCAGCGGCTCTTTCGTCATCCCCACCGACAGGATGAACGGCAGATATTCACTTGAGATAAGAAAAACTCCCGAAGGGAAGGATATCCGTGTGGAGGAATACAAACGTCCCACCTTCGAGGTAACTTTCGAAAAGCCTAAGGAGCAATACAAACTGGGGCAGGATGTTACCGTGCACGGCGATGTGAAAGCCCTTGCCGGTTTCGGCTTGGACGATGTGGAATACAGTTACCGTGTGGAACGCAAGACCTATTTCCCATGGAAATGTTTCTGGTGGAACTACCCCGAAGTAGCCCTAGTGGGCGATCAGGTGGCTCACGGCAAAGCCCGCACCGACGAAAACGGCAAGTTCGACATCACCTTCAACCTCAAGCCTGCGCGCAACATCGCCAAGGAGCTGCAGCCACTGTTCTTATACGATATAGAGGTTACGGCCACCAGCCGTCAGGGCGAGACACGCACCGGAACCTACACCATACGTGCCGGATACAACGAGATAGCCATCAGCACCGACCTGCCCTCGGAGATAGAGAAATCCGACCTCGGCAAATACAAAATAAGCGTGAGCAACCTCAGCTACCAGCCGGCCAAAAGCCGTATCTCGCGCAAAATTTACCGCTACAACGACGAGCGCAAGATAAGCTATTTCGCCACAATGGACGCAAGAACGAAACTCGACCGCCAGACGCTTTCCGACAAGGAGATGGACGAGCTGTTCCCCTTCTACAGTTTCTACGACAAAACGGAAAAGACTTTGGTAGATGATACGGAGATTTTTGTGGACGACAGCGCCGCTTTCTACGACGGCAAAACGCTGAAACCTGGCAAATACATTGTCGAGCTTCGCAGCCTTGACGATCCCTTGGCCGTGGCCTCAAAAGAGTTCGTGGTTTACGACGGCGGCGGCAAAGCCATGCCATTCACCACAATGATTTGGGCGAAAACCGACAAATACACCGCACAACCCGGCGAGAAGATAAAACTTTACGTCGGCAGCTCCGCCAACGACGTGGAAGTTTTGGTGCGGCTGATGAACGAACATGGTGTACATCTCGAAAAGAAAATAACCCTTAGCAACAGCGTGCAGACAATCTCCTACACCGTTGAAGAACAAGACCGTGGCTCTCTGAAGTGGGAGATGGTTTTGGTGAAAGAAAACGCCAACATCTCAGAAACAAAATACGTAATGGTACCTTTCGACAACTACCAGCTTAACGTAAAACTCGCCACCATGCGCGACAAACTGAGTCCCGGTGCCGAAGAGACCTGGGAGGTAAAGGTGTGCGACTACAAAAACAATCCTGCCAAAGCCGCACTGCTTGCAGGCATGTACGACGCCTCGCTGGACATGTTCGCCCAAAACATCTGGTATCTGAATCTTAAGCCGTCTATAAGAAGTTTCAATATTTATTTCACCACCGACAAGCACATAGTCAGAAAACTTTCTACTAATTACAATTCGGAAGACATTATATATCAATATTTTGTGCTTTTCAACTACAGTATGCCCTCCGACTGGCCGTTCTTCGATTTCGCTTACATAAGCCCCGCTCTCTATAGAGGGAGAAACTCTAAAGGTGTCACAGAATTGGAGGTGGTTGAAGCTAATATGGAATTGGAGGATGTCCAAGAAGAACTCGCTACTATTCACGTAGTTTCAAACAAGGTCCCCCTTATCGACAAAGGAAGTCCCGAGGGGGGAAAACGTATGTCCGCGAAAGAAATGGCACCGAAGTCCGCCGTATCCGGAATAGTGGTTGACGACGATTATTCCCTAGCTCCCGAGCCCGCCAAGCCCGCCATGCGCGAGAATTTTAACGAAACGGCTTTCTTCTTCCCCAACCTGCGCACCGACGACGACGGCAGCGCCACCTTCAGTTTCACCATGCCCGACGCCCTCACACGCTGGCGCCTTATGCTCCTTGCCTACACCAAAGGACTTCAAACGGGTAGCAGGGAATACACTTTCACCACGTCGAAACCCATGATGATAATGTCCGACCTGCCGCGCTATATGTACGCCGGCGACACGCTGTGGCTTGTGGCCAACGTCGTCAACACCGGCGACGAGGCCGTTACGCCCACCGCCAGACTCGAAATCTTCGACGCCACCACCATACAGCCCGTAAACCTGCTACTCTCGCCCGCCGACATTGCCATGGAGCAGATTATGCCCGGCCGTAGCAAGGAGGTACGCTGGCAGGTGGCCGCCAAACACGACCTCAGCCTCTTGGCTTTCCGTTTCACCGCCTATGCAGACAATTTCAGCGATGCGGAGCAGCGACTGATGCCGGTGCTCAACAGCGAAGTGTTTATGACACAGACACTTCCCATTACTGTAAAGGCCGAAACGGAGCAGACCTTGGATTTCGACGCCATAGCCAACCCCGCCTCCAACGAACGCGACTACAGCCTTACACTCAACTTCAGCACCAACCCCGTGTGGTACGCCGTGCAGTCGCTGCCCTACCTTGCCAGCACCAAGACCGACCGCGCCGAAAACGCTTTCTACGTGTTCTACGCCAACACCCTTGCGTCGCACATAGCAAGCAAAATCCCCAACCTGCTCGGTTATATCAAAAAATGGCAGATCGAGACACCCGACGCACTGCTTTCGCAACTGGAGAAAGACCAAGAGCTCAAGGCCATAATGCTGCAGGAAACGCCGTGGGTGATCGAGGCCAAAAGCGAGAGTGAGCAACGCAGCCGGATAGCCGCACTTTTCGACCTCAACACCATCGAACGGCAGCAGAGCAACGCACTGAAACTCATCCAAGACAAGCAGAAATACAACGGCGGCTGGCCATGGATGGAGGGGATGCCCGAAAGTCCCTACATCACCACATACATACTGAAAGGGTTCGGCAAACTGAAAACCATGGGTGCATGGGAGTCGCTGGACAAAGATGGAAAGAACAATGCAAAAGACATCTGCAACAGAGCCGTGCGTTTCCTCGAACGCGAGGTGGCGGAGAGTTACCGTTATATGAAAAAACACAGCAACGGCAAGGACTGGCCCATTGGCTCCACCACCCTCGCCGAGCTATACGCCCTCAGTTTCTTCGACGCACAGAACTCCGACAATGACTTCGCCACCGCCAAGAAGTACTACCTCGGCAGTCTGGCCAAGGAGTGGACATCGTTCAACTTCAACCAACGCTCGCAGGCCGCGGTGCTGCTTTGGCGCAACGGCAAAAAGGACATCGCCAAGCTGATGATTCAGTCGTTTAAAGAGTGTGCCCAAAAGAACGAGCAGACGGGCATGTACTGGCCTAAGAAATACTTCAGTTTCGAGTCGCACATAGCCACCCACGCCAACATAATGGCCGCCTTTGCGGAGATCGACAACGACGACGCCCTGCTCGACCAGCTGCGGGTGTGGCTGCTTACGCAGAAACAGACCAACCGCTGGGAGAACAGCTCCTCCACCGCCGACGCCATCTACGCCCTGCTTATGCGCGGCAGCGACTGGCTCGACGAGGGCAAGGAGGTAACACTGCGTTTCGGCAACACCCCCGTAAGCACCGACGGCGGAGTGGCAGGCACGGGCTTCGTGCAACGCCGCTGGAACGCCGACGAGGTGACGCCGGAGATACGGCACCTTACGGTGAACAACCCCACCAAACACCTTGTGTGGGGCGGCCTGTTCCGGCAGTATTTCGTCCCCGTGGACGAGGTAAAGAGCGACGAGTCGGGATTTACCATCCGTCGCGAGCTGTTTGTGGAAAAGGTTACCGACAAAGGCAAAGTGCTTGTGCCTTCGACAGGCTCAGGCACCGCGCCTATCAAAGTCGGCGACAAGGTTACGGTGAAAATCACTTTCACCAACGAGCAAGACATGAGTTTTGTGTTTGTGAAAGACCTCCGCGCGGCAGGCTTCGAGCCTACCGAGCAGGTTTCGCGCTACCGCTACAACGACGGCATGAGCTACTACCAGTCCAACACCGACTCAGATATGGAGTTCTTTATAGAGTTCCTGCCCAAAGGCACGCACCAGCTGGAATACAGCATGTTCGTCACCAAGGAAGGCCTTTTGAACAACGGCTATGCACTCATCCAATGCCAGTACGCACCGGAATTCAGCGCCTACTCCAACGGAATGAAGGTGAGAGTTGGAAATTGAAAGTTGAAAATTGAAATTATGAGGAACATTTGTGAATTCTATTTTTTTCTGCCAAAGGCAGAAGTAATTCATAAGATATATAAGATTTCGCGAGCCGAAGGCGAGCAGGAGAATAAATAAATGTAAATTGCTTTTTTTTGCCAAACCAATTCTTTATCAAAACTTGCTAACCATTAACAACCAGTATTTTACAAAATTATGCAAAATGAATAATTTGATTTAAATAAAAACCGACATGAACAAAAATGTCTTTAGTCTTTTTATTACGGCTTTGATGGTGATTTTTTGCAATGTGCTCCAGGCGCAGGGGCATATTGTCGGACACGTTTGGACGCCAGACCAAGGAGTGTTCAAAGGCGCATTGATAACGTTGTTGAATGCAGAGGATTCTACCTATGTATGTTCGACAACAAGCGTTGAAGATGGAGAATTCACATTAACAGTCCCCAATATTTCCGACAAAAAAGAATACTTGTTGAGTATAACCGCAAACGGGTATTGGGAAAGACAGATATATATTGATACAGACTTCGTTAGGTCGATTGTTTTAGCATACAAACTTGAACATTTTCCAAACATCCCTCTATCTATCAAACTGGTTCCCTTAGGACAGTCCTTCCCCGATGAGGAAGAAGAGGAAGAAAACAAAGGTCACTTAGCTGGTATAATTATTGACACATATAGCGAAAAAACGCTAAACGGAGCTAAAGTTACTTTGTTTAAAGAGGAGGATTCTTCGTATGTATGCTCCGTTACAAGCGACGAAAACGGGGAGTTTGGATTGTCAATACCGCTATTCGACCCAAAAGATAGGCATCGGTACCTTATTTTACATTATTTGCACATCGAGGCGGAAGGTTATAAAACGTTCAACATTCGTGTGGATTGTAGCATGATTTTAGAATTTCAATCCAGCCTGCCACATCATCCCACTACTTTTAGGATGACACCAAATAAAAATGAAACTCCAGAAAAAACAATAAGATAACCCACAAAAAAAACAACTGTATGACAAAAGAAGAACTATTGCTAAAACTGTCAGAAATAGATCCGAAAAGGGCTTGAAAATGATTAAATAACATAAACGCTATTGCTATGAAACAATTATTCACCAACAACAAACAGGAGTACCCGCCTATGCATACGGGAAATACAAAAAAAATATTTGCCACTAAGGCTTTGCTATGCATAGCTCTGCTGTTTTCAAGTCATTATATGCTTGGACAAAATGCCTTCGATAACAACCTTGTCCGTTACACCGACAGCTTAGGAGAAGTGTTCCTTGATATGCCTTTGCTCACTCTACCGTCGCAATCGCAGGCATACAACACAACGGGAGGATTCTTCCAATCCTATATGAATCCCGGCTTGGAGAACAGCCTCTCTTATTCAGCAGATTTATATACGGCCGCCCATTTCGGACTGAAAAAAGCCATACGTTTCAAAAACAGCACCTTTTGGCAGATATTCACACAACGGTTGGCTATCAGCGTATTCGACGTTATGGTAATGCAGATGCCTTTGGGCGTATCGTGGCTGCATGAGGAGTACCACCGTGGAGTAATGACAAAATACGGGGTCAATAGTTTCAACGAGGTGTTGCTGTTACAGCTCGGCTCCAGCACAATTGCCGTTAGCCACGAAACCGACGAGGATATGGCCATGCTCTGCGACAAGCACCATGCCGATTTCGTCCGTCTGATGAGTGCCGGTCACGAGGCTGTTGTGGATCTAAATCGCAACTTACAGTCTAACGGATTTTTCTACCACCAAAACCTCGACAACGAGGTGCTTTACTGGATGAACAACATCCAAAACATCCTATATCTGATGACCTGCGCCAACGGCACCGGCGAAGAGAATATGGCAGAACGCAACATGGTGGAAAACACTATAGAATCTAGAGACTTCACAGGATTGGACATGAACGCTTGGATACACGCCCTGTGCAACCCCGACCTGCCATACTCAGCACGTGGGACACATCCCAGCGGCGTGGGCATAAATCGCTACATTTCTTACAATGATATATCTGACGAGGGCAAAGAATATCTGCACCGTCAAGTGGGATTGGATGTGCTTAATTTCATATCACCCATGATGTTCGGATTCTCGCGTTTCCGCTTGGCACAAACGGAGCAGGGAATATATTACGGCAACTTTGCCTTCCGCCACTACCTTACTGCTTTCGGCAGCGATGCCGCACTCGACCTTTACCTACAAGCACCCAAATTCAACGCCTATGCCACATTGCACGGCTACAGCAACTACAAACACCATTTCGGAGGTCTGGAGATAGGTCTGGTGGATTTTCCACTACTCGACAACCGTATGCACATAGGCGGTACCCTAATGGGATGGTTGCAACCCAAAGAGATGTTGTTCAACACTGCCACAGGAACAATAGGTGGTCTTGTGAAAGCTCGCCTAAGTTACCACAGCCGTTTTCTCGACCCCTACGCCGAATTCGGTTGGAAAAGCAAAGGCTGGGTGGCAGGCAACGCCAACCTTGACAACGGTTTCTTCATGCGTGCCGGTCTCCGCTGGATCTTAAACTGATAAAAACTCAATAATCATGGACCAACAACCTATCCTTAAAGACCACAAAAAACAGGAGTTCCCGCCTATGCATACGGGAAATACAAAAAAAATATTTGCCACTAAGGCTTTGCTATGCATAGCTCTGCTGTTTTCAAGTCATTATATGCTTGGACAGAAAGCCTCGACAAACTTTCAGGATTTCTACAAAAGGTTCGAAACAGATTGTGACTATCAGCAGTCGCATGTCGCCCTTCCGATAACATCCGTAGTACTGAACGACATTGACATAAACGACAATGAAATATTCGACACTCTGACAATTGACGAATGGAAGTGCGAGAAAAACTTCTCCTCTTTTGAAAAGACTTTCGAGAGCGTCTCGAAAAATGTTTGGCGCGTTGTGTATGGCATTCCAGAAACCGGTTTCAGAGTGGAGTATTTTTTTGTGTTGAAAAAGGACGAATGGTATCTGAACCGAATAGTTGACCTAAGTTTATAAAACACACTACATCACATGGAACAACAACCTATCCTCAACGAACACAACAAACAGGAATACCCGCCGATTGATATACAACATATTATAGACTTTTGCGTTATTATATAAAAGCGATTGATTATGACAAAAATAATGAGTACGGGCAATGAAACAAGTCTCCCCGGCAATTTCATTCAAGAAATAAAGCAGCTGGTAGCTCGTGGTAGGCAAGAAGCGTATGCGGCAGTAAATCAAGCAATGGTAAACGCATACTGGCAGATAGGCCGTCGCATCGTGGAAGAAGAGCAGAATGGCTCCACACGTGCAAACTATGGGAAACAGATTCTTAAACAACTGTCGGCCGCACTCACAGAAGAATTTGGAAAAGGTTTCTCTGTGCAAAATCTATACTACTTCCGGCAATTTTATCTTACGTTCCCCGAAATATTCCACACGCCATGTGGAATTTTGACTTGGTCGCATTATCGTCGTCTTTTGAGTGTAACAGACCCACAAGCCCGCGAATGGTATGCAAAGGAGGCTGCCGAGCAGATGTGGAGTTACGCCACGTTGAATCGCAATATCTCGACACAGTATTACGAGAGGCTACTATTATCGCAGGAAAAAGCTCCCGTAGAACAGGAAATGAAAGCACTGACAAGAGGTTTCGATAACGACAAACTGGAATTTGTAAAGAATCCCGTAGTTGCAGAGTTTCTCGGAATAGCCCCAACCAAAGCCTTTGTAGAAACTGAACTGGAAACAGCGATATTGAACAATCTCGAAAAGTTTCTGTTGGAATTGGGTAAAGGTTTCTCGTTTGTAGAACGGCAGAAACTGATTCGCACAGAGGCAAAAGATTACTTTATCGATTTGGTGTTTTACAACTTCAAACTCAAATGTTTTGTACTTATAGACCTCAAAGTTGGACAGATAACGCATCAAGATGTAGGGCAGATGGAGATGTATGTCAACATGTACGACCAAAACATACGAGAAGATGGTGACAATCCCACCCTTGGGATAGTTATGTGTTCCGAGACCGACGCCGATATAGCAAGATACATGCTCAACGACAACAAAAATGTATTTATGTCGAAATACCTGCTCTGCTTGCCATCGAAAGAACAATTGAAAAATGAAATTGAACGGCAGAAAGCTCTTTTCGCATTACAACAAAAAGCCGAAGAATAATGAACCAACAACCAATCCTCAACGAACACAACAAACAGGAATACCCGCCGATGCATACGGGAGGAACTGGCACGCCCTTAACATATTGGGGTGTTCTATGTTTTTTGACGGCATTGATATTATTCGCAGGATGTGCCTCGCGGAGCAAAGCAGCAAAAAACAATGGCTTTTGTCCGACATTCCTCTATGAAGGTCAACTTGTTGATTCTAATGGGACATCCCCGAATATTAGCATCTCGTTAATGACATTGTTGGACTCCACCATTGTTGGTTCTTACTACTACGATACGCTGCCGAGTGTCACATATAGTCTTGGAGGAAAAGCGTACCGTGATAAAACCTTTGAGATGGGAGAATTTCGAGACGGTAGTCTCGCATTTGTTTGGAAAGGCACAAAAACCGACGGAGGAAAGACTATCGAAGGAACAAGAACCGACATAAACAATGGAAATGAATATAGCTTTAAGGCATCTGTTGTCTTTGGCAAAAGCTATTGGGACTATATCCGTAGGAAACAGAGCTATGACTCATATACAGAATTGAAAGAAGCCATTCGCCACAAGGACAAGGTGCTTCGTGTTGACTTTGAAAATCGTGGATGGACTTCGCTGCCTGCGGAAATGGCAGAACTGACCAAATTGGAGTCTGTCAACCTTCTTGGGAATAATATTGACACCTTCCCGCCAATGCTGGCACAAATGAAGAACATCTTCTACCTCAGCCTCTGTTCAAACAAGATGAAGTATATAGGCCCCGAAATCGGAGAAATGACCAACCTGAGGGTGCTCATCATCAATATGAACCAACTTCACTGTCTTCCTAAGGAAATAGGTAATCTAACGAACCTGATGTACCTTGAAATAGGAAGCAATCCTATAGACAGCCTCCCTGAAGAAATAAAGAATCTTACGAAACTACAGGTGTTACATGTAAAAGTTCATAACGTTATTGGTGAAAATGACTATTTTCACATTGCAAAGATATGACATTTTTTCCGATTATCAAAGTTTTTCTGTAAAAAAGTTCGGGCTGTAGTTCTAACCACCTGA
>JAEEGH010019353.1_pt1 | contig 14284 bp, 18 predicted proteins | sample 9134181 | NCBI WGS metagenome assembly JAEEGH01 (sample SAMN16246544, study PRJNA631951) | gut metagenome | biome: gut microbiome; feature: rumen; material: DP-attached | host: Bos | place: Iran: Karaj | collected 2018-10 | reverse complement strand
CTACAAAAGGTAAACTCGGGAATTTTCTCTTCATTAACTGCTCACTAATGACATAATCATAGACCTGGAACAACTGAGCAGCATCTCCATTATCTATCATGTCATCAATAGCGTCCAACATTTGCAGATTAATGTTTTCATTCCCACTTTCATAAATTGGGTAGACAACATTTTCAAACATAACATCTGCATCAGTTACATCTAAGTAATAGGAATCCCGTTTATAAAATCGATACTTTTCATTATATCCCGTAAGCAGAGTTTTAAGACTCACATTCGAAAGTGCCTCTTCTGCTCTCTTTACACTCATATCAGTAAAAACTGTATCTTTAATTACAAAATCTGACATTATTTCTCCTCTTAGCGATGTTTGCCGGATCGTCAATATATGAAACATCATCCACGTATATCTCGATATCTTCATTGGTCTTCCTGATCTCAATATGAGATTCATCTACTTCAAATTTTGGATCCATTTCACTCTGTACGTCCTCTACGCTGTTAGCTGCAATAAGACTCTACTTTTGCCATTCAGGCCTTAATCTGAAATGTATTGTTCCGTATAACTGGCTAATAATTTCCTCTTCAGGCCCTCTAGTTTCATATTCTTTTTGCCTATCATCCACCTCTAAGATTACCCATTCATCGCCATCTTTCCAGCAACTTATTGTATCAGCCATATTTGATCGTTTACCTAAAAAGATTCCTAAACTCTCTAAATCAATATCTTTTGTCATTTCTACCAATTCTGAAAATGTCATACCTAGGGGCACTCCTATATTTATTTGTGGCATTGTATTAATTCCTCCATGAACTCTTTTACCGCCTCAGTAACAAGTTCCAGATGATAGTCATAGCAATGATTATCTCCAGGAATCGTCACAAACTTGCAGTTCTTGTACTGCTTGGAAAACTTGACGGAAACCTCATACGGTACAGCTTCGTCCTGATCTCCGTGAACGATAAGTACAGGCTTTTGATATTTGTCCACAAAATCTTCAACCCTTATTGTCTGTGCGACTCTGACGTAATTACCTTTGAGCTTTCTTCCGTCCCAGGCTTCCATTTCATCAGGAATGTTCTCTGGATCGAATTTCAAGCCGAGAAGTTCGCCTTTTCTTGCGATTTCCGGAATCATAGCAGCCGGTGACAAAGGCATGATTGCCTTGATGATATCTCTTTCCATGGCTGCTGCAAGCATTATTGATAGACCGCCCTGTGAATGACCTGCCATGTAAATGTCCGTAACAAAATCAAGTTTCCTTGCATAGTCAACAACAGCCAGTATATTTGTGAGCCACTTAAAGAGTGTATGATCCTCAAATTTACCATCGCTCTTTCCGTGCCCGTACATGTCTGCTCGAAGAGTCGCCACCCCAATCTCATTAAGAGTCTGTTGAACAGCAACAATATGTCTTTCCTCACTATGACCTGTAAAGCCATGAATTATGATGCACAAAGGACACTTTTCAAGATTCCCCTTGGGCATATCCAAATATGAATTCAGTTTTATTCCATCACAATCAATATACATTCTCATTTATGACAACCCTTCTTTAAAACCGATGTTTATTGTTCCTCTTTAAAAAGAACTGTACCCCTTTTTCCTCAAGAAAATCTCCCAGCATTCCATGTCTGCTCCACATCATTGCCCATCTAAAGAGGACCTTCCCGGACGCATCTACCGTTTTATATCCTCCCATGGACATAGATGTTGTAAATCCTGAAATCTCGCTGTAAGGTATCTCTCTTATTCCTTTAAATCCATATACTAACAGGACATTCTCTTGAACAACAATACAATGAGTTCTTCTGTATACCTGCCCATATACACCAAGATACAGTAGGAATACCGATGCCATAGTAAACCATCTCGGACTTGTATTTGCATAGCCCAGGACTTGGATAAGTATGACAAAGAAAAATGCAAACAGCATGTTAAAGTAATTGATCATTGGATTGAATATTCCTCTGCCATCTGCGAATACGCAGAACTTTGCATCAGGAAGCTTTTTAGTCATAAATGACACGATCACGCTTGCTATTCCACCAACGCAATAAACTATCGCAGTAATGTAATAGCACCATCTGTTCTGTGGCAGTATCGCATTCATGTTCCTGAAAACATCAAAGGCAACAAAAAGCATAAATAGTGAAAGAATTGCCTGTGATATCTCATGTTTGTAAAACGTCTTTTGCACATCTATATCCTGTCTGTAATCTGCCATAATGTTCATAAATTGTTCCTCAGCAGTTCTTCACCATGTACATATATGTGCCGGCATAGTCAAGCCCAAGTTCTTTTGAATAGTCCATAGCTGTCTTCTCATTTACCTTTGCTCGACAGTTTACGGGTAGTTTCTCATCCATTATTGCATAATACATTTCTATTCTCAGAGCACTGTTTAATGAAAGCTTTTCCAAATAGTTCTCTATATCTTCATCTGAGCAGTCGTTCAGCGCCTTAAAGAATTCTGTAAAGCCTCTTCTCATAAACTCCTTCTCTGTCCAAGGTATATTTCTAGCATTCTCAGACAACAACTGCGACATTGACGTTGTACCTGCAAAAACAGCTTCTTTTTCAGCTTCTGTTATCTCATAGTCACATGGAATCGGCATCATGTCCCCAGCTTCAAATCTGATATAGTATTTGGAATAGCGATATAACAATTGATAATTTCTATCATCTGTAAAAATAATTTCCATAAATACATGTTCCTTCTTCATCCTTTATAAATACAAAACACCCATCAAAATCAAAGCCAAAATCACTAATGACATGTTTGCTCCGACATAAAACGATATAGCTTTCCTTCGGTCTACCTTTTTGGCTGCTTTTAATCCAAAAAATATCTGGAATGATATATTTGCAAATACTGCGATAATAAATACTATCAGTAATAAATCTTTATTCATTCGTTACGCTTCCTTTTATCCGTGCACATCTTGAGAAGGATTAATTTCTCGATCACTCATAGTTTAGATATTAAAAACATCTACACATCCAATATAATCCAGACGCTCAGAAGAAAGTATCGAACTGTCATATTCAAAGTTATAAAGCAGTACAATACTGTTATAATTATGGATCTCTTTATTTTCCAAAATGATTTCGAATCGCGGAATTATCTCATCATCACCAGAAAAACCCATCAACAGTGACTGTACATCATTCACCTCATTTTCAATCCAGTCAACTTCAATTGCATCCATATCATATTTGATTATTCTAAAATCCCGTTGAAAAGAAGACTGAAGCTGGTTGCCATCCTCATCATATTCAACATCCATATAGCCATCTAATTCTTCTTTACTTGGAAATCTGCCAAGCCAAAGAGATACCCTGTTATTCTTAATCGAATATTCACCTCCATCGTAATCCTTCAGGTAATGCTTCTGCGCCACCATCTAATCTATAGTTTATTTGAATTATCCATATTAAATCTCTTTAGCTTCTTCGTAAAGGAATCTTCCAACAGTATAAGACGCTTTATAATCCATACAAGACACGACTACTCTATAATCGCACTCGCCTGTATCTTGAAGTCTGAATATCAATCATGTAACTCATAAACAACGCATCCGGCCATAGGACGTATTTTAACGCCTTTTTCATATGCAGATTTGGCCCTATCAGTATATAAGTGATTTTTGTAAAACTGTTTCTTCCCACCATATAGGCTTGTTGCCCATGCGCCCTTTTTCATCATCTTCTTGAACGAGCTAATAATCTTCTTCCAATCAGAATCAATATCAGTCGCAGAAGATGTCCAGATAAAAGATTCTGTCAGTTCTTCATTAGTATCTATACCTATCCTAATTCCCAAATAATTATCTTGTAATTTAATGAACTCATTATAACTATTAGCAATGGTGACTTTGTTTTTTGAGATAATAATCACTCTATACTTACTAAAGGTTGTTTTATCTAATTTTTCCGTTAATTCAATTACCTCAAATTGAGGATAATCAAGGATTCCATATACCTTATAACATCCATGAATTATCTCCATCACAAGTTCATATAAATCTTCGTTAGTTGCATGAAATTGAATACTTGTTTTTTTCATTTTTCCCCTCACCAGGTGCGCCTAATTCTATTTTCAATTTGCCAAAGCTATCAAATCCTTTATCTGGGACTATTACATTCCCGCCCTCATTTGGTCCCACTGCAAGATTAACTGATTCTGCCGCCAACACTTATTTGTAGCGAGATAAAATCCTATCCATTGCAAACTTTGATTTTTTTATTATACTTTTCATTCTGATCATGATTTCTTCTTCAGAGCCTGTTTCTTCATACTCCTCCTGTCTTTCTGAGATCTCCCTGATAACCCATTGTCCGTCTTTTTCATAGCAACTTATTGTATCAGCCATATTTGATTGTTTACCTAAATAGATTCCTAAACTCTCTAAATCAATATCTTTTGTCATTTCTACCAATTCTGAAAATGTCATACCTAGGGGCACTCCTTTATTTATTTGTGGCTTTGTATTAATTCCTCCATGAACGATAAGTACAGGCTGTAATCTGCCATTCCCAATATCCTCTTACTTCTTGGCGCGCATATAGTCAATGTATTTATCTCTGATAGAATCCGCAGGGAGGTCAAATCTTACCCCGCATTCATATAATTTGTCCAGCAGTTCTTCAACATTATCATAATAGCTGATACGAATACTGCGCTTTTTGTTTTCAAAGAAAAGCTTCAGCTGCTCAAACTCGACATTTCTTTCCCTTCTCTTGATCAGTTCTGCATGATCGATTGAACTGTAAGCAATTCGAAGTTTCTCTTTGTTATTAGAATAGTAAACAATGCAATCCTCAAAGAGGCGATAATACTTTGATAAAAAAATATTAAAAATATAGATACTCAATGCTATTATCGCCGCCAAAACCAGAAGCAGATAATACTTTTTCAAAGCAAAAGCAAAAATCATAAAAATAACAGCTACTAATACCGCAAAAAATGCAAACAGAATCCAAAAAGCTATTTTTGATGATTTACTATACTTAAGCATTTTTTTCGTCCTCTCTTTATTTAGTAATCCATAACTCTTATGCACCGTTCCTCTTTTCAAGAGTTTTTGTTTTCCTCTTTTTTGTCTGAGAAAAGAAAGCGATCTGATTTAACGCCTTTGGCATTCAGCTCCAACGCAAGTTTATCCAGCGCTTCTGAACCAAAAGAATCATATTCTTCCTTGGAGACTTCATAGTATCTGTCATACCATGCTACCCATGGAACAACACAGGCCATTACATATTTATCCAAATCTGGCATATAACCTACTCGATATAGTTTTTCACTGCGTACCAGTTCGTTTTGCAGTTTCATTTTTTCCTCCGGAACCAACGCTCTTACTTTTAACACTTAGCAGTTTTCCAGCATATACATATATGCTCCAGCAAAATCCACACCAAGCTCATTAAAATAATCAGAAGCTTTCTTCTCGTTCACCTTCCAATACTTTCTTATTCAGATCTTATTTGTAATCCATTCGATAATGTCCGCCATAACTTCGTTGTCTAAGACACTATCCTCTCCGATTGGATGAACTGTAATCCTATTTTTACGCATTTTCTTTGTAAGAGTCCTTAATGTATAGTCAATGTCATCATACTGCATTAGAGAAAAAGAAGCAGTCATCAACGCAAACGGATCAAAATGTTTTGAAGAAAACGGATCATTCTTGACTGTGATATACAACGTTCTCACTGCCTTGCTCATCTCATCAAAAAGCGCAATCTTCTCTTCTGATCGCATGGCCACAATGGGACAAAGTGACACTATGCTATTGCAGTCAACTCTTTTCTGAAGCAATGGCAAGTCCATGTTCGCCAGGCCATGAGCCATCAGAACAATATCTCCGGACACTTCAAGGCGCTTTAGAATAGTATCTATTACTGTCGCCTGCTGATCGGGATCTAGTTCCTCATTACCGGGTCTATCAAATCTTATTACTCCGATTCCATTAAGCGCCAGCTCTTCAGCAATGTCCCTTTCAGCAAATCCGCTAAACCGTTCCTCTTTTTCTCCTGCCTCTGATACAGTGTTTCCATCTATATCAAGTGTTGGCTCAGGAATGATAATGACTGTTTTTTCTTTTCTTTCCTTCCTGTGGGTCCAGTATTGATAATTCACAGCCATTGACTCATTAATATCCACAACGCCATCTTCTTTTTTGATATCTATGGTCTGTTTGATATACATTTGATCTTCATTAACAGTATTGGGCTTTTTCTTGTCCAAATATGTCCAATATACAACCAGGGCTATTATAGCCGGAATTCCATATCCAAATGTAAACACAAAGAACTTTGTCAGGCTCCATGATCTGACCAAGAAAATTCCGACTATCCCGGTCACACCATAGGCATACATAATTCCATTTAAAATATGGGCTCCTATGCTACGATATGAAAAGTCGTGCGATATCCTGAATGTCCATAGAAACACAGCAATAGGACACGTAAGTAAAATAATGTACAATACCATTTTCTGTTATTTCCCCTAATTCCCAACAGCAATAAGGTTTTCGCTAATCCCTCCGGAACCAACGCTCTTACTTTTAACACTTACCTAGCTTATAATCCTCAAGTGATTTCATAAGCTTTTCAGCATCCGGCCACAAAGATAATATCTTGAACCAGTATTTGTTGTCGCGATTGAAAATTTTGTAAGAATTATGCGTTTTGGTCGTTACACGAGCGATTTCTGAGAACTGATGCTCTTCAATTCCTTTTATACCAAGAATATAGAATTTGTCTCCGGCTCCTACCACGCCAAATGTTCTACTGTAAAAGAAGCCAAGCATTGACAGGAAAAAGAGAATTGCTTGGAATACGCCAAAGAACAAAACGCCAGGCAATGACAGTTCGTTTGTATTGTAGTAACCATAAAGAAGTAAAGCGCTGAAATACCACAAGCACAAACTGCCAACAGGTGAAATCGGTGTCATCCTTCCGGGGTGGCAGCAATAATCCCCTTCAGGAAGCTCTTTGTATCTGTGTAGAGCTCCGATAATCCCAATCGCCCCGGATACAATTATCACCAATGCAAAAACAATGTCTAACCAATGATATGTTCTTTCTGGCGAACCGTTGATTATAGCATATAGACCTGCGCCTATCGTTAGAAGCGATAGCAGCAAGAGAGGAATGCTAATTCTCAAGTATCGATTTTTAATTCCTTTAAAAGATCTGTAATCTGCCATTATTATCACCTCAAATACCGCATTAGTACATGCACCAGCTTAGTAATTTACGTCTTCTTCATATCTGGACCACGCACTTTTCATTTGCTTCCAATCCATTTTTGTAACCGTATCTTCACCATTTTCCACATTTGACATTATCATCTCGAACTCATCAAAGCTTTCATTAGTAATTTGTGCTATCCATAATGGACGCTCTACTTCATGAAAACCATGCTCTTTTGCATAGGTGGCGTTGCCTGTGAGTACTACAACATCATTGCCTCTGACATCACTTACGAAAAATTCTAAACCATTTGAAAATGCCCGAAACGCAACTGTAAAACAACCATTTGTGTCTTTTAAGTTAACAGTTTTCTCGTAACAAATAATGCCGCCTCGACCGATGTCTGTTTTTCGGAAGCCATCTACGGGAGTATAACGCCATATATCTGCTTTTTTTCCTCTTTTTTCGATATTGAATATTTCACCTTTATACTCTGTAAGCATTACTTTCCACCGTTGCTTTTTCAAATACATGTTCACTCATTTTAGTCGCCGCCTAGGATATCTGATTTAATGCTTCTTTTTTCAATTCGTACTTTATCTATTTTGGCTGTCTCTTCCGGAGACAGATCTTTATATGTACCCTCATAAAAATTATGGGTAAAACTTATCGGACAGCTATCATACAAGGATGGATCAGCTTCTTTTTTCATATGATCGTTTATCATTACATTACTCAAATGCTCAGATACAGCAATCACCTCAAAAAGATAACCATAGAGCGATACGTACATAGTGCACTTGTAAATATCATCAAATTCTTTGGCATTTAGTTGTGTCCGATACTTACATCTGCCCTTATAGCGAGTTTTTTTAGATTGTTTACATATTGGCACGGCTGTATGTATAACAACCTGCTTATCTCCTATTAAAGTTACATCATAGCAATTCCCTTCATACAGTCCTTCGTGATAAACGCCCCATCCGGAAAAAGTTGATTCTTTCGAAAATTCTTTTGCGTTATATTCTTCCACTATTACGCCGACGAGTCTTTCTGCTTCCTTCTGTCTCATGTCTTTGACATGATTTATCATGCAGTCAACCGACTCTTTAACTGCATCTTCTGCATCTTGGCTTTGCAGCCTCTTTTCCCCGAACACGGATTGAAGCTTGAAGAAATAGCTGTTATGTATTACCGGCTGTTTTTTCCACTCAACATTTGCGATTAGGTTTTCACCAAGGAAAATGTCAAAGCTTTTCATAAACAGTTCATGCTCATAGTTTGTATCACAGACACTTAAGCATTCATTACACAGGCAGATATATCCGCCTGATGCATCAATACTATATTGGTTATTGCATTTATTACAGGATATCAACATCTCTCTTCTCCAATTCATCATGTCCTCTGAATTTATTAAATTTTCATAAATAAATCGTATTATATTTGATTTATCCACTTATTGCAACACATTAAAAAAGGCCATGGAAAAAGTCCATGGCCTAAAATTATGTCTTAGTCTTTCTTGTCAAAGTCCTCAGGAACGCGGGAGAAAAGTCCCTGGTTCTGAGTGGGCTGAGGCACTTCCTGTTCTGAAGGCTCTTCTGTGACAGGGGTATCCGTATCTACTTCGCGGAAGTCCTGAACCTGTGGCTCAGCAGCAGGTGTCTGCTCCGGTTCACTTACTATCGGGTTCTCAACAGGCTGCTCGGGAGCAGGCTCTTCTTTCTTAGGCTTTTTAACAGGAACGTCCTCACCAACCTTGGCTGATTCAGCTCTTGTGGCATAGATTCTTCCTTCCTTAGCCTTCTCCTGCTCTTCCTCTGTGGGTTCAGGAATGTTCTCAACCTCGCGGTAGATCTTCATGAACTCCTTACCTGTAATGGTCTCTTTCTCAATAAGGAACTGAGCAATCTTGTCCATTGCATCGAGGTGCTCGCTGATGATCTTCTTAGCCTTGGCGTAGCACTCTGCAAGGAGCTTCTGTACCTCAGCATCAACCTCAGCAGCTGTCTGATCGGAACAGTTAAGGACTCTGTTTCCGTCCAGGTATCTGTTCTGGATTGACTCAAGCTGCATAAGTCCGAACTTGTCGCTCATACCGAACATGGTGATCATGCTGCGCGCCATGCTGGTAGCTTTTTCTATATCGTTCTCAGCACCGGTGGTTACCGTGTTAAAGATAACTTCCTCTGCTGCTCGTCCGCCGAGGCTGACGATGATGTCATCTATGATCTCGTCCTTGGTCTGAAGGAATTTCTCATCCTCAGGAACCTGCATTACATATCCGAGAGCTCCCATGGTTCTTGGAACAATGGTGATCTTCTGTACGGGTTCTGTGTTCTTTTGAACCGCGCTGATAAGCGCATGTCCAACCTCGTGATAAGATACGATCTTTCGCTCTGCCTTACTGAGGATTCGGTCCTTCTTCTCTTTTCCTACAAGAACCTGCTCAACGGCTTCCATAAGATCCTGCTGGCATACATACTCTCTGTGTGCCTTGACTGCATTGATGGCTGCCTCATTGATCATGTTTGCAAGGTCGGATCCTACTGCTCCGCTGGTTGCAAGCGCAATGGCCTTAAGGTCAACGGTCTCATCCATCTTAACATCCTTGGAATGAACCTTGAGGATCTCCTCACGTCCCTTAAGGTCAGGCTTATCAACGATGATTCGTCTGTCAAAACGTCCCGGACGCAAAAGAGCTTTATCCAGGATCTCAGGTCTGTTGGTAGCGCCAAGGATAAGTACACCCTTGGAAGAATCGAAACCATCCATCTCTGAAAGGAGCTGGTTAAGAGTCTGCTCTCTCTCCTCATTGCCTCCGCCGTACTTGCTGTCACGGCTCCTACCGATGGCATCGATCTCATCTATGAAAATGATACATGGTGCATTCTTACTTGCTTCGCTGAAAAGATCTCTAACCCTGCTGGCACCTACGCCGACATATAGCTCGATGAAGTCCGAACCTGCCAGTGAGAAGAAAGGTACATGTGCTTCTCCGGCAACTGCCTTGGCAAGAAGTGTCTTACCTGTTCCGGGAGGGCCTACGAGCAGCGCGCCCTTGGGGAGCTTAGCTCCGATCTTGGCGTACTTACTTGGGTTATGGAGGAAATCTACGACTTCCACCAAAGACTCTTTTGCCTCATCCTCACCTGCTACATCCTTGAATGTAACTCCGGTCTCCTTCTGTACATAGACCTTGGCATTGCTCTTACCTACGCTAAGTGGTCCGCCGCCTCTGCCCATTCTCTTGAAGATGATGGAGAGAAGGAGCCACATAAGAAGAATCGGCGCTATATAATAAAGAAGAAACGTAAGTATTGCACCTGAGCTGTCGGGAACTTCGCTTGATACCTCAACTCCCGCATCCAGCATTCTCTGGGTAAGGACGCTGTCCTCTTCTGCCTTACCTGTGTAATAAGTCACTGTGGTATAGCCTGTGAGGGAATAGCCAAAGCCAAGCTGGTCTTCTGCCTTGGTTTCCTTGGGATAGATGTTGATGCGATCTTCCTCGATCACGATCTTCTCTATCTCGCCGGCCTCTACCTTCTGAATGAATTCCGAATAGGTAACTTCACTGTTGGTGTTCTCTGAAAATGCTCTGAGAAAGTATGTCATGCAGAACATTGTTACCAATGCTGCTACAAGCAGCAGTATGAGGTTCTGCCTTCTCGGAGAATTGTTGCCACCCCCTCCGAGAGGGTTGTTATTTCCATTTCTTTGATTTTGATTATTGTCCATATATTTTCCTACTTCCTTAAATGTCCGTTCATGCTATAATAAAAAGGATGTTTTAACTATAACATAGAATTATATCGTGTACAATCGATTAAATCAAGGGGAGGCGAAAATGGCAGTAAAATACATCTTTGTGACAGGTGGTGTTGTATCAGGTCTAGGGAAAGGAATCACTGCTGCGTCGCTGGGACGTCTACTTAAGGCCCGCGGCTACAAAGTTACAATGCAGAAGTTTGATCCATATATTAATATCGACCCGGGTACAATGAACCCCGTACAGCACGGAGAGGTATTCGTTACCGAAGACGGAACAGAGACAGACCTTGACCTTGGTCACTACGAGAGATTCATCGACGAGAACCTGGACAAGAACTCAAACGTTACAACCGGTAAGATCTACTGGTCAGTTCTTCAGAAGGAGCGTCGCGGTGATTACGGCGGAAGGACCGTTCAGGTAATCCCTCACATCACCAATGAGATCAAGAGCAAGTTCTACCGCAACTTTACAGATGATGAGACACGTATCGCCATCATCGAGGTTGGAGGAACCGTGGGAGATATCGAGTCCCAGCCATTCCTTGAGGCCATCAGACAGTTCCAGCACGAGGTAGGACACGACAATGCAATGCTCATCCTTGTTTCTCTCATTCCTTACCTTCGCTGCTCACAGGAGATCAAGACCAAGCCCACACAGTCAGCTGTTAAGACTATGCAGGGAATGGGACTTCAGCCCGACGTTATCGTCTGCAGAAGTGAGCTGGAGCTGGATATCGAGACCAAGGAGAAGATAGCTCTTTTCTGTAATGTTCCATCAAGCCATGTTCTCAACAACCTCGACCTTGAATACTTATATGAAGCACCACTTGCCATGGAAAAAGAGCATCTGGCTCAGGTTGCATGTGAGTGCTTGAACCTTGAATGTCCCGAGCCCGACCTTACAGACTGGAAAGCAATGGTTGACACTCTCTACTCCCTTAAGCACGAGACAAGGGTTGCCCTTGTTGGTAAATATACTCAGCTCCATGACGCTTACATCAGCGTTGTTGAGGCACTTAAGCACGGCGGTATTTCCAATCAGACAGCAGTTGACATCAAGTGGGTTGACTCAGAGGAAGTTACCGAGGACAATGTGGCAGAAATCCTCTCAGATGTTGACGGACTTATCGTTCCCGGCGGATTCGGCGATCGTGGTATCGAAGGTATGATCACCTCCATCAAGTATGCGAGAGAGAACAACCTTCCGTTCCTTGGCCTTTGCCTTGGAATGCAGCTGGCAATCGTTGAGTTTGCAAGAAACGTTGTCGGATATACAGATGCTCACTCAATTGAGTTTGATCCAAACACCCAGCATCCTATGATAGCTCTTTTACCTGATCAGAACGGTGTTGAGGATATCGGCGGAACTCTCCGTCTTGGTTCATACCCTTGCGTTCTTGATAAGGACTCCAAGGCTTACGAGCTCTTCGGCGATGAGAACATCACTGAGCGTCACCGTCACAGATATGAGGTTAACAACGACTACAGAAACGTGCTGGTTCAGAACGGCATGAAGCTCTGCGGAATGTCACCGGATGGCAGGATTGTTGAGATGATCGAGCTTCCAAGCAATGACTTCCACATGGCAACTCAGGCACATCCTGAGCTTAAGAGCAGACCTAACAGGCCACATCCGCTGTTCTCCGGATTTATTAAGGCTTCACTGGAGCATGAGAATAAGAGATAAAAATTATAAAGGCTTTCCTCTTTGCGGAGGAAAGCCTTTTTTTACTTGGATTCGGTGCCGTAGACTTCGATCTGGGTCAGCGCCGGGAAGGGACTTGGGTCGTCTGCTTTGATCAGGTTGCCAAGCTTGAGGCTGGTGATTTCTTTTTTGGTTATGTTGAAGATGTGTGGTTCCTGGACTTTCTTGTCCATTTTTATGGTTTCGCTGCTGCCGTCGGAGAAGGTAAAGGTTCCCCTGATCCACCAGTTGTCATGCGGGAAATCTGCTCTTGTGTACAGGACGATCTTGTCGATATCTACCTTTCTTCCGAAGTCCAGCGTGATCTCTGCATCGTCCTGCCTGTTGATGCCCCAAGACTCGTATGGCCACTCGCCATGGGAAAGGGTTGCCTTGCATCCGTCTATTGCGTTACGTGCTGCAAACACGGCTTCGCCTCTGGTCTCAACGTTGGCGCTGGCGTGCGGATAAACTCCTGATACTTCATGCTGGTCAAAGGGATTAAGCGCCAGGTTTCTGTAGGCGTTGATCTCGTATTCTTCTGCCTTCCTGATGGTGACTATGTGCCTGTTTCCGAAGAAGGACAGGGGGTTGTAGCTTGTCTTTTTCTCATAGAAGGGCACAGTGAAGAGAACCGTTTCCTCCTTTATCAGTACCAGCGCCGGGTCTATGGTGGCATCCACCTTCACAACATAGAACTCTCCCGGAGTTATTCCGGAGAACTCGATGATATCGCCTTTCCTGTATTCTCCATCCCAGGCCAGGATCACTTCTGCCTCGCCTTCCGCTTCTGCTTTCGGGACATGATCCCAGTCGTTGTATATGCTAATCTTCATACTCGCTCCTTTTTTTGTGAGTCACCGGGGACGTTTCACTTTGACTCATTTTCCTGTCATGGAGTCAATGGGGACGGTTCTCTTTGACTCCTTTTTCTTTGCCGGCAGTCACGGGGACGGTTCTTTTGACTTCCTTTGCTGCCTTCACTTATTTTTGATCTGCGATTTTTCTATAACTCGAATGTACTTTTTGCGCTATATCTAGAAATCTATAAGTGGTCAAATTTCTGATCCTCAGATTTTCTATACCCTTAGATTACTTTTTCAGAAATATATAGAAGGCCTAAGCGGCTCAAACTTTATGATTCCGGATTTTCCATACCTCAAAGGTGGTTTTTCAGCTATATATAGAAAGCCAAATGATCAAAAATCTCAGGCTCACTGTTTTTCCATACCCAACACTTACTTTTTCCGCTATATATAGAAAATTTGATGCCTAACACTTTGGCGTCATAACAACTACCGGCCTACGGATCTATTGTGATGTATCCTCCGATTACAAGCCTTTGCACCCCAGTCGCTCCGCTCCATATGAGTCAGTTTGAAACGTCCACTGACTCATTGTATGCAATGAGTCAAAGTGAAACGTCCCCAGTGTCTCATTTTGAGTCAATCTGAAACGTCCCCGGTGACTCACAAAAGGAGTCACTAGAACCGTCCCCTTGACTTCCCAAAGGAGTCAAAGAGAACCGTCCCCATTGACTCCTCGATTCCTTAAACTGAGAATTGGCCTTCGATGCCGTAGAAGTCGATGGTTCTGATTTCGCCGCTCTTTAGGTGGATTGT
>JAEEGH010019352.1_pt1 | contig 14285 bp, 13 predicted proteins | sample 9134181 | NCBI WGS metagenome assembly JAEEGH01 (sample SAMN16246544, study PRJNA631951) | gut metagenome | biome: gut microbiome; feature: rumen; material: DP-attached | host: Bos | place: Iran: Karaj | collected 2018-10 | reverse complement strand
CTGCGCGGCAATCCTTTTGACGGTAGTGGCGACTACTATAGGTCGCGCAGAGGCTACCATTGGTACTCTGGTGGCGGAAGTTCCTGGGGAGGTGGTAGTTCCTCGAGCGGAGGCGGCTTCAGCGGTGGTTCCTTTGGAGGAGGTTCCTTCGGTGGTGGCGGTGCTACATCGAGTTGGTAAGTTGACAGTTTACAGTTGAAAGTTTACAGTTTACAGTTGAAAGTTTACAGTTTACGGTTGAAAGTTAAACATTAAAATAAATAAGGTTATGAAAATCAACAAAACACTTATCGGAATTATTGCAGCCGTTGTGATTATTGGCGGTTATGCTATGAGTGCCTACAATGGCATGGTGAATGAACAAGAAAAGGCCACAACGGCTTTGGCCAACGTGCAGTCATCCTATCAGCGTCGTGCTGACCTTATTCCCAATCTGGTAGAGACCGTTAAGGGTTATGCTGCTCATGAGAAGCAGACATTGGAGGATGTGGTCAATGCCCGCACCAAGGCAACATCCATCAATCTGGATGCCTCAACCCTTACGCCCGAGAAGCTGAAGGAATTCCAGCAGGCACAGGGTGAGTTGGGCAGTGCCCTCGGACGACTGATTGCTATTCAGGAGAACTATCCCGACCTGAAAGCCAACGAGAACTTCCGTGAGCTGCAGGTGCAACTGGAGGGTACTGAAAACCGCATTAACGAAGCCCGCAACAGCTATAATGCTGCTGTGCAGAAGTACAACGTCGTTATCCGCTCGTTCCCCAAGAACCTGTTTGCAGGAATGTTCGGTTTCTCTACAATGGAGAAATTTGAGGCAGAGGCAGGTGCAGAAAAAGCTCCACAGGTTAAATTCTAACTATGAATAATAGATATATGCAACGTGGCGTGAGTGCAGCCAAAGAGGATGTACACAACGCCATCAAGAACATAGACAAGGGTATCTTCCCACAGGCTTTCTGCAAGATTATCCCCGACATACTGGGCGGAGACCCTGAGTACTGTAACATCATGCATGCCGACGGCGCAGGAACCAAGTCGAGCCTCGCCTACATGTACTGGAAAGAAACGGGCGACCTCTCCGTATGGAAGGGCATTGCACAGGACGCCATCGTCATGAATACCGACGACCTGCTCTGCGTGGGAGCCGTGGATAACATCCTCGTCAGCTCCACCATCGGGCGCAACAAGATGCTCGTGCCAGGTGAGGTCATATCAGCCATCATCAACGGAACGGACGATTTACTCCAAGAGTTGCGCGACATGGGCATCGGCATCTGGCCCACAGGCGGAGAGACTGCCGACGTAGGCGACCTCGTACGCACCATCATCGTTGACAGCACCGTTACATGCCGTATGCGACGCAAGGACGTCATCGACAATGCCAACATCCGTCCGGGCGACGTCATCGTGGGTCTTTCTTCTACAGGACAGGCCACCTACGAGAAACGCTATAACGGCGGCATGGGCTCCAACGGCCTTACATCTGCCCGCCACGATGTGTTCAGCAAGTACCTGGCAGAAAAATACCCCGAGAGTTATGACCATGCCGTGCCCGACGAACTGGTCTATAGCGGAAAGTATCGTCTGACCGATGGTGTTGATGCTTCTCCCGTCAATGCCGGCCAGCTGGTTCTCTCCCCCACCCGTACCTACGCGCCTGTCATCAAGAAACTGCTGGACGAGCTACGTCCGGAGATTCACGGCATGGTGCATTGTACCGGCGGCGCACAGACCAAGGTGCTCCACTTCGTCAGCGACAACTGCCGCGTCATCAAGGACAACATGTTCCCCGTACCCCCACTCTTCAAAGCTATCCATGAGTGCTCAGGCACAGACTGGCGCGAGATGTACCAGGTGTTCAACATGGGTCACCGCATGGAGATATACGTACGTCCAGAGATGGCAGAGAAGGTCATCGCCATTTCGAAGAGTTTCAACATCGACGCACAGGTAGTCGGCCACATTGAGGAGGGACAGAAGAGCCTCACCATCAAGAGCGAGTTCGGAACCTTCACCTATTAACTTTAACGTACCCACACATTTGTTTAAATGTCCTGTACGTTGCGACTTTGTCGCAACCCCCAAAAAGAAATTATGGAGAATAACAGCATACTACAGAAACTAGAAGGTCTGGAAGCACGCTTCGAGGAGGTATCGACGCTGATTACCGACCCCAACGTCATCAGCGACCAGCAACGTTTTGTGAAACTGACAAAAGAGTATAAGGACCTGGGCGACATCATGGATGCCCGCAAACGTTACATCGCCTGTCTGAACGCCATCAAGGAGGCCAAGGACATCCTCGCTAACGAGGACGACCCCGAGATGAAAGAAATGGCACGCGAGGAACTGGCTACCAACGAGGAGTTGCAACCTCGGCTGGAAGAGGAAATCAAGATTGCCCTCATACCTAAGGACCCCGAGGACGGGAAAAACGTGGAGATGGAGATACGTGCCGGAACGGGCGGCGACGAGGCGTGCCTCTTTGCCGGCGACCTGTTCAAGATGTACAAGGCCTTTTGCGAGTCGAAGGGCTGGCAGGTGGCTGTCACCAGCGTCTCCGAGGGTGCCGTGGGCGGATTCAAGGAGATAGACTTCTCCGTCAGCGGTGCCGACGTCTATGGAACACTGAAATATGAGTCGGGCGTGCATCGCGTACAACGGGTTCCCGTCACCGAGTCAAACGGACGAATGCAGACATCTGCTGCCACAGTTGCTGTGCTGCCCGAGGCTGACAAATTCGAAGTGAACATCAACGAGGGCGAAATCAAGTGGGACACTTTCCGCAGCTCCGGTGCCGGTGGTCAGAATGTGAACAAGGTGGAATCGGGTGTCCGTCTGCGCTATATGTGGAAGAACCCCAATACGGGTGAAACCGAGGAAATCCTCATTGAGTGTACTGAGACGCGAGACCAACCCAAGAACAAGGAACGTGCCCTCTCACGCCTCTATACCTTTATCTATGACAAGGAGCACCAGAAGTATGTAGATGACATCGCCTCGCGCCGTAAGACACTTGTATCAACCGGTGACCGCTCGGCAAAGATACGCACTTACAACTGGCCGCAGGGACGCGTCACTGACCACCGCATCGGCTACACCACCCATGACCTGCAGGGATTCCTTGGAGGTGACATACAGGCAATGATTGACGCACTGACCGTGGCGGAGAATGCCGAACGAATGAAAGAAGCAGAACTATAAAGAATTGTGATTATGACCAGACAGGAGTTAATACAGCAAATCCGCGAGAAGCAATCGTTTCTCTGCGTGGGTCTCGATACAGACCTGAACAAGATACCCCAATGTATCATCGACGAGGCAAAGGCCAAGGACGGCGACGATTATGTCTTCCGTGCACTCTGTGAATTCAATGCCCTCATCATTGACGCCACAGCACCTTATTGCGTGGCCTACAAGCCCAACTTGGCCTTCTACGAGGCGTATGGTGTTGAAGGTATCATGGCTTTCGAGGCTACCATTGACTATCTGAAAGAAGAATACCCCAACCACTTCATCATCGCCGATGCGAAGCGCGGTGATATCGGCAACACATCGAAGATGTACGCCAAGACCTTTTTCGAGGAGTATGACGTCGATGCGCTGACCGTTGCGCCCTATATGGGCGAGGACAGTGTTACCCCCTTCCTTGGCTACGACGGCAAATGGGTTATCCTGCTGGCGCTGACCAGCAACAAAGGTAGCCAAGACTTCCAACTGACGACCTCCCCCGCCTCCTCCAAAGGAGGGGAGCCTGAGCGACTCTTTGAGAAGGTACTGAAAGTATCACAGCAGTGGGGCAATGAAGAGAACATGATGTACGTAGTGGGAGCAACCCAAGGCCGAATGTTCGAAGACATCCGGCGAGTAGCACCACGTCACTTTCTGCTCGTGCCGGGCGTAGGAGCCCAGGGCGGCAGTCTGGAGGAGGTCTGCCGTTACGGCATGATACCTGGTGACTGCGGTCTGCTGGTCAATTCCTCACGCGGTATCATCTACGCCAGCAACGGCGACGACTTCGCAGAAGTGGCTGCCGAAAAGGCCAAGGAGCTACAGCTGCAAATGGCAGCGCTGTTGAAATAAAAAGAAGATGTTTGAGTAAGTGAAGAAACAAGGGGAAGCAAACTGCCTCCCCTTGTTTCTTTCCTTTATTTAGAATGTATAGCCGAGACTAAAGAGCAACTGATGGCGGGTATTCTTTACCTTTACTACGTCAGACAGTACATCGTCTGCAGGATTCTCTGCATCAACGTAATTGGGGAAGGGAGCAAACTCACCCTTCGTTGTGCTTAACTGGTAGGCAGCGGAAATATTGACTTTTCCGATGGTATAGCCTACACCAGCTGTAACGCGGTTGGTAGCCTGCCAGTTAGTATAGTCAGTAGCAGTGGACACATAGGTTCCGTCGCTATCGAGCGTGACATCCTTGAAACCGTCCTTCTCAAACATGGGACTAACGTAGTTATAACCCACGCGGAGCGCCAGTTCTGGCATCGGCTTGAACTCAGCACCGAGTTTAAGCGTATGAACACCCTTGAGCGTCTGCTCCGTATGCCCGTTCATGATGTCATCGCTTTCCGAGCGGTCGCCGCTATTGTCACCCCAGTAATTGTAATAGGAACCGGTAATGAAGCGTGTATCAGTACTGCCATAGCTGGCATACTCGTACGTTGCGCCTAAGGCTACCTGTGTGCCGAAGGTATGGCCCAGACTGGCACCAAATTTCCAGGGGGTATAGACCTTGTACCTGTACGAGTCAGTTGTCGATACTGTATAGCTACCGTCGGAAACAGCTGTCTCATTGCTCGTGGTGAGGGTGTAGAACGTAGGCGAAGACACATAGAGTCCAAAACGGAAGGGTGAGTACTCAACAGGGCGGAAGATGGCACCCAACTTGACATCATAACCTGTACCGGTAATTCGGCGGGTGTCGCTGACTGTCAAGTTGAACGGTGCATATTCTTCTTTTTCAGGAACAATATGCTCATTGTATTCTCCGTGGTGACGGTAGTGGACGTCGTGGATGCCCACGGTCAAACCCAGATAGACGCGGTTGTTGATATTACCACTCAAGTTGAAGTCATACTCGCCTATATAACCCTTTTCGGCACGCTTCAGGTCATAGCGGTCAGCCTCCCAATAAGACCATTGGTTGTCGGTTGCGTCATAGATGCCGCCCTCTGCATAGGCATCATCGAGTTGGCTACATGAGAGGTAAGGATAATCAAACATGGGTTTCCCTTCTTTATCGTACTCGTAGAGCAGGTAGTTCTTGGCCTTGGCATAGGTCAGCTTGTTCTGCGAGGCTCCTGACAGGCGGTCGGAAACACCAAGGATATAGTCGAAGTTACGACTCTTGTGGTAGTTGAAGGCGAAGTTGAAGAACGACTGCTTCTGTCCACTGGTATTGGTGCTCCACACAAAGCCAGCCTGGTCAAACGAGCCGTAGGTAGCCTTGGCATTGGTCATGTCCGCTGCGTCAGACTGCGACACAAAACCGAAGGACACACTGGCCGTAGATTTGCGGAAGAGTCCGATACCGGCAGGGTTGGAGCCGATGGTAGAAAGATCGGCACCAAGGGCTTCCATGGCACCTCCCATACCCACATAGCGAGCCGTTCCGTTCAAGTCTTCAGAAACGATCTTGGCATTCTCGTAGGTTTCCTGTGCCGAAGCGGACATCACTGACGCCGCTAACAGCGATATATAAAATAACTTTTTCATAGTCTCATTGTCTGCTTTGTATTCTCTGTCTATGTTTTATCTGGTTCAACGCGCATAGAGGCATCAGCGTCTGCCACCGAAGTGACCACCGCCGCCACCGGAGCGAGTGCCGCCACCACCGCCAAAGCTACCGCCACCAGAGCGACTGCCACCGCCGAAGCTGCCACCACTGTAGGTGTTATGGCTACGGGTCGGCGTGGAATTGTTGTAGGTAGGTGTATAACTGTTGGTCGTACGAGTACGGGTGGTACGTGTACCACCGAAGGTACCGTTACGCACGCTACGTCCTCCAAACGTACCAGAAGAGAATGTCGCGGAGCGTCCGTTACGTACACCACGAGGTGCTGCGGCATAGTGACCTCCAGAACCGCCATAGTGACGACGACTTGGATAATAGGTAATTACACTATAAGACGGAACATACCACGGACGATACCAACCACCATACCAACCACTATACCAAGGATAGTACCAGTCGCCGTACCAGCCTGTGCGCCATGGAGAATACCATGAGTAGCCATAGTACCAGGGGTCGTACCAGGGGTCGTACCAAGGGGAGTACCACGTGCTACGTCCAGCATAATAGCCAGCCCAGAATTCGGTGCTGGGTTCGTAACCGTCGAAACGGTGCATACGACGGGTATAACGGTAGTCGTAAGGCTCTTCTAAGTTGGTAGAGTCAGGATAGACTCCCACCACTGCATCGAAGTGAATGCTGTCGTTACCAAGAGAGTCCAGCATCTCAACGTAACTACCACGACGGTTGTACTCGTCAATGCTGCGGCGTGAACCTATATAATAGGTATCACGGGGCATGCCGTATTCGCGTGCAGTCTGCTCAGCCAGTTCCTTGGTAGGAACAAAGTACATGTCGTCTTGGGCAAAAAGGCCCAACGGCATGCCTGCTGCAAGGAGGGATAACAATACTAACTTCTTCATGTTTTGATCGTTTTATAATTTGACGATACAAAATTATTTATTATTTTCATGCAAAATTAAGGAAAAACCCTAAAACGCAGTAGGATTTTCCCTATTTTTTTATACTTTTGCCTGCAAATTAACATAATCATGAAGTATTTTGAGGTAAAATTCAGCATAAAATGTCCCCAAGAGGACATGATGCAGGATGTTCGTGACGTTTTGGCTGCTGTTGCAGGAGAAGCAGGTTTCGAAACATTTGAGGAGACTGACGAAGGACTTAACGGCTACGTCCAACAGGCGTTATTTGACCAAACAGCGTTGGATGAGGCTTTGGAAGCATTTCCTTTTGAGGAAGCCAGCATTACGTATGAAGTGGCGGAAGCCGAAGACCAGGACTGGAACGCCGAGTGGGAAGCCGAAGGCTTTGAGCCCATTGTGGTTGCCGACGGTCAACTTGTCGTACATGACGGACGTCATCTGCCAGCCACCAGCCACCAGTCACCCGTCACCATTGAGATTGATGCCCGAATGGCATTTGGAACGGGAACCCACGAGACGACCAGGCTCATGCTAACAGCTCTCTCCACCCTCCTCTCTCCACCCTCCACCCTCCACTTTACTCCCTCCACCGTATTAGATTGTGGAACGGGAACCGGAATCCTGGCTATTGCAGCACTCAAGCTTGGTGCCACAAAGGCCGTGGGCTACGATATTGATGAGTGGAGTGTGGATAATGCCCGCCACAATGCCGTTATCAATCAAGTGGATGAGCGCTTCACACCGCTGTTCGGCGATGCTACAGTACTGGACACAATATCAGAAACATTCGACGTGGTGATGGCCAACATCAACCGCAATATCCTGCTCAACGACATGCCCCGTTGGGTCAGTCACATGCACGCAGGCTCTCGACTGCTGCTCAGCGGATTCTACGAGACGGACGCTCAGATGCTTATAGAAAAGGCTAAGGAATTAGGTTTGTCTTTCGAAGGTCAGCTGTCCGACCATGAATGGACGTGTTTGACTTTTAGTCTTCACTAATACAAAGTTCCTGCAACTCACGGAAGTTGCCATTGTAGATATTCAAGTCAACAAGGCCATTGATACCTGGCAGACGTCCAACGTCCGTGTGCTGCCAAAAATGCCAGGCACCATTGTACTCCACCTTATCCACATAGTAGTGGGCTATCCAGTAAGGGTAGTCGTTAAATCGTTTGTCGCCCAGATACTGAGTCTTAAACTTATAAAAGGTATAGATGATGGGCTTCACGCCGTAGTGATGCTCCACAATGTCGAGCCACTTCTGAACACTGTCGCGAAACTGCGCATCGGTAAGGTTTGGATTCTTCTGTTCTACGTCGAGTACCGGCGGCAAGTCGCCCGTCTGAAGCTTTGCATGGCGGATGAAGTAACGTGCCTGAGCCGTTGCACTGCTCTTGACACTCCAGTAGTGGTAGGCACCGCGAATAAAACCATGCTTCTTGGCCATGCGGAAATTATGAGGGAAGTACTCATCGACAACGGTCGCGCCTTCCGTTGCCTTCATCACGACGAAACGGACGGGGTTACCACCTATGTCAGCATGGGCTGCCAACGTGTCCCATTGAATACTGCCCTGATGATGGGAGATGTCTATACCGTGAATCTCATAACCCTCCGGATAGCTTACATCACCATACAATGCCCGCCAGCGGAAACCGTAGGGACTCACGAAGAAATAGTAAAAGAACCAGATGTAGCCTGCAGCAACAAGCAAGCCGCCAAACCACCACGCCTTGCCGGGCACGCGTTGCAGGAAACGAACAAAAGCGTTAGTACGCCGTTGGCCGCTTGGCCCATGATAGATATGGGTGAGCCCAACGCCCTTACGGCGTACTACACGCTTCTTCTGTGACATGAGTTATGGAGTGTTTTGACTCCTTTTCAATTATTTAGCCTGTTCAAGTGCTAAGGTACGGGTCGGCTGGTCACAAACCTCCGTCGGTCCCCAGTACTGGATAGGTCCGGGATAGACGTAAGCCGTCTCACGGGCCCAGCGGTCACGTTCCTTGGCAAATGCCTTGAAGGGAGCGCCGTCAAGCTCAACAAGTGCCTTGCGGATAACAGGTTTCATCTCACCGTTACGCTTCTCCATGTTCATCATCATGGTGATGGGCACACCACCGGCAATCCACTGGTCAGCAGGAGCCGTCGTATTCTTCACGATAGCCATGTAACCGGTCTTACCGTTGGCGATGAGCTGTGCAGCTGAGGTACCCAAGGCGTAGCAGTAGTCTGCATCGAAGTTAGAAGGTGCAGCGCAGCGTCCCTCGTAGCCGAAGAAGTGGTGCTGGGTTGCGAACTTACCAACATACTTGCCTTGCTTCTTCATCTTCTCAAGCTTCTGGGCTACCATTGTAGAGAGCAGTTTCTCGGTCTCGATGAGTGATACCTGTACGTTGCCGTGAGGATCGCGGTCGAGGGCAAGCTGACGAGCTACACCGGTAGGCAGAGAGTTGAACACAGCAAGGTTTTCCTCAGTGAGGTGAGCCTTCACGAAGTCGATAGACTCATGACGGTCAAGGTTCTTTGCCTCAGGCATTGCGAGCACGTCGTTCAGCTGGGCAATGAGCTTCTTGATGGCAGGGATGAATTCAATAACACCCTCGGGAATGATGACAGTTCCGAAGTTGTTGCCATCGGCAGCACGCTGGCAAACCGCATTGGAGATGTACTCCACGATATCGTTCAGGCTCATAGCCTTAGCCTCGATTTCCTCGGAAACAAGACAGATGTTGGGCTGTGTCTGCAGGGCGCACTCCAAGGCGATGTGAGAAGCCGAGCGACCCATCACCTTGATGAAGTGCCAGTACTTACGGGCAGAGTTACAGTCGCGCTCAATGTTACCAATGAGCTCAGAGTATGTCTTACAAGCGGTATCGAAACCGAACGAGGTCTCAATCTGATCGTTCTTCAGGTCACCGTCAATGGTCTTCGGGCAACCAATTACCTGTACGCCGTACTGCTTGGCAGCATAGTACTCAGCCAGTACGCAGGCATTCGTGTTGGAGTCGTCACCACCAATGATAACAAGTGCCTTGATATCCAGTTCACGCAGAATCTGCAGACCCTTCTCAAACTGTTCTTCCTTCTCCAGCTTCGTACGACCGGAACCAATCATGTCGAAACCACCGGTATTGCGGTACTCGTCGATGATGTCAGCGGTCAACTCCATATAGTCGTGGTCAACAAAGCCGCCAGGACCCAGGATAAAGCCGAACAGGCGGTTCTCGGGGTTCAGACGCTTCAGCTGGTCAAAGAGACCTGTAATAACATTGTGGCCACCAGGTGCCTGACCACCTGAAAGGATAACGCCTACATTCATCTTGGCGTTGTTGGCAGCTTCACCTGGCACAAACTCTACGAGCGGCATGCCGTAGGTGTTCGGGAACAGCTTCTTGATTTCATCCTGGTTGTCCACACTCTGCGTGGGAGCACCTTCTTTTACCTTAACTGCGCCTTGAAGTGCCTTCGGCAACTTCGGCTGATAAGCAGCTCTTGCAATCTGCAATGCACTTTTTTCCATGTCTGTTTGTAATTTATTTTAATGAATAACTGAATTTTCGAGCTGCAAAAATAATCCTTTTTCGCGAAAAATAAGAAGAAAAAGGGGTAAAATTACGTTTTTAAGACTTTTTTAAGGAGCAAAGCCTTGCCATTTCAACTTTTTTCCGTATCTTTGACGAAAATATTTATGAGAATGTTATTGAATGGAGGATTTACACTATGGCAAAAAGAAGAATTTTAAAGCGTAGCATTACTGAAATTTGTAGCGCACTTTTCGCAGAAGGCGTAGCATCATCGTTAGAGAATGCACATCCTGAGGATGCAGAGGCAATACTGAGTTCAATCCTCAAGATGGAGACTGACTTCATCTGCAGGATTTCACATGTGGAGCCTGGCATGAAGCCCAAACTCTATTTCAAGGACCTCATTGAGAAATTCAATGCCCAGGTTATTGAGATGGTAGATCAAATCAACAACGCAAGATAAGGAATGGGACAATTCTGCCGTTGGCTGTTATACAAGAAGATGGGATGGAAACTGAACGTCACCGAGCCCCATCCCGACAAAAGCATCATCTGCCTGGCGCCGCACACCAGCAACTGGGATTTTCTCATCGGACAGCTCTATGCCCGAGCTGAAGGCATGACCGTCAACTTCCTGATGAAGAAGGAGTGGTTTTTCTGGCCCCTTGGACCTGTCTTCAAGAAGATGGGCGGCATTCCCGTATGGCGCACCAAGCACACCAGCATGACCGACAACCTGGCAGAAACGGCACGGCAGCGAGAGAAGTTCCTGCTTTGCATTACACCAGAAGGCACGCGTTCGCGCAACGAAGAGTGGAAAAAAGGATTCTACTTCATTGCGCAGAAAGCGGGCATCCCTATCCTACTCTACGGTGTGGATTACGAGAAGAAAATCATCCAATGTACCAAGACCATCGTTCCCAATGGCGACATTGACAACCAGATGCGCGAAATTAAACTATACTTCAAGGACTTTATTGGCAAGAAGCCACAAAACTTTACGACAGGAAAAATATGAAAAACTTTTTCATGGCAGCCATCATGACATGGATGCTTGCAGTCCCCGCACAACAGGCAGAGGCCCAGACAAAACTGTGGGGGAACATCGAATACGACGGAAAACCATGGGTGGAGAACATTTCTTCACCCCGTAAGATATCGCACGGATTACAAAACCGCCACATCGCCCTTTGGGCCAGTCACGGCCGCTATTACGACAAGAGCAAGAGCAGCTGGCAATGGCAGCGCCCAAAACTGTTCAGCACCACGGAAGACCTCTACACGCAGACCATCGTCGTTCCTTACCTTATGCCCATGCTCGAGAATGCCGGGGCGATTATTTTCTCTCCCCGTGAACGCGACTGGCAGCGTTTTGAAGTCATTGTCGATAACGACGCCCCGAATCCAGGTACCTCTTATATTGAAATTGATGGCAGCGAGCGCTGGAAGCGTAGCGCACAGAGAGGTTTTGCTCTTCATGGGGGCTACTATCACGACGGCGAGAACCCTTTTTCCGCAGGTAGTGCCCGCGAGGTAAAGGCCACGAAGAAAAAGAAGAACTACAGCCTTGTGTCGTACCAGCCCTACCTTCCGTCGGCAGGCCGCTATGCGGTCTATGTCAGCTACCAGACACAGCCGAAAAGCGTTGACGATGCCCACTACATCGTGTGGCATAAAGGTGAGAAGACCGAGTTTCATGTCAACCAGCAGATGGGTGGCGGCACCTGGGTCTATCTGGGTACCTTTGACTTCGACAGCGGCAGCAATGAGTTCAACCGCGTAGTCATCACCAACCAGAGTCACAACAAGAAAGGCATTGTCACCACCGATGCCGTACGCTTCGGCGGCGGAATGGGTAATATTGAACGCGGCGGAACAGCCAGCGGACTGCCCCGTGCCCTGGAAGGTGCCCGCTACTATGCCCAGTGGGCCGGTATGCCCTACGATATTTATAGTGTCAAGGCAGGCAGCGACGACTACGCCGACGACATCAACGTGCGTCCGCTCATGACCAACTACATGGCAGGCGGTTCCTGCTATGTGCCCGCCCATGAGGGACTGGGTGTTCCCTTGGAACTGGCGCTCGCCATCCATAGCGATGCCGGCTTTTCCAAAAACGGCGCAGACCTTGTCGGCTCACTGGCCATCTATACTACAAACATCAACGACGGACGGCTGAACTGCGGTCTGCCACGACTGATGTCAAAAGGATTAGCCGAGTCGTTGCTGGCAAACGCCAAGAGCGACATTGAAGCCACCTACGGCAAATGGGAGCGCCGCTACCTGTGGGACCGCAACTATGCTGAGACGCGCATTCCCGAGGTGCCCAGCGCTATCTTCGAGACGCTGTCCCACCAGAACTTCCCCGACATGGCAATGGGCCAGGACCCTAACTTCCGCTTCACGCTGGCACGCAGCATCTACAAGAGCATCCTGCGTTATGTCAATGGTCAGCACGGCGAGTCGTCCGTCATCACGCCTCTGGCTCCCGATCACTTCTCCGTAGAACTGAAACACGACGAGGCACGTCTGTCGTGGGAACCTGTTGCCGACCCGCAGGAGCCCAGCGCGGAACCCACCGGCTATATTGTCTATACCGCCATTGGCGATGCCGACTTCGACAACGGCACCTACGTCAAGTCAAGCCATTACAAGCTCGAGCTGGAGCCGAACGTGCTCTACAACTTCAAGGTGGCAGCCGTCAACAAGGGTGGACGCAGCTTCACCACCGAGGTGCTCTCAGCACTCTACAACCCCATTGCCGACAAGACCGTCATGATAGTCAACGGCTTCCAACGCCTGGCATCGCCCGCCGTCCGCAACAATGCTTCGGAACAGGGCTTCGACTTCGATGTTGACCCTGGCGTCACCATGGGTCGGACTGCAGGATGGATTGGCAAACAGACCAACTTCAACAAGGCACGCATGGGTGTCAACGGTTCTGGAGGCTTAGGATGGAGCAACGACCAGTTCTTTGGACAGTTTGTGGCCGGCAACGATTTCAACTATGTCCGCACCCATGCCACAGCCATCCAGAGTGCCGGACGCTATAGCATTGCCAGTTGCTCACGCGCCGCACTGGAGAGCGGCAGCATCAGGACCAGCCAATACGCCCTGCTGGACATCGTACTCGGACAGGAGCGTAACGACGGATACAGCCTCATCCAGTACAAGACCTTCACGCCCCAGCTGCGCAGCATCCTGCAGAACTATACCATCCGTGGCGGCAACCTGCTCGTCAGCGGGTCGTATGTCGGCAGCGACATGCAAGCCCCCGAGGAACAGCTATGGCTCACCAACGTGCTGAAATGTAACTTCGCACAGCAATACCGGGAACCGAGTGATACCATTCAAGGCATGGGCACCACGTTTCTCTATCATCACCAGCTCAATGAAGTACACTATGCTTCGACTGCCTCCGACGTGCTCGTACCGACAGACGGCACTGCCTTTGCCACGATGCTTTACGGCAACGGCACCGAGGCGTGTGTGGCATACAACGGCAACGACTACCGCGCCATCGCCATGGGATTCCCCTTCGAGTGCATCCGCGATGAAAAGAAGCGTGCCGCCATCATGCAAGGACTATTGAATTTTTTACTCAAATAACTAAAAAACATCACCACTATGACAAAAATCCAAACCAACTCTTCTGGAACCAGAAGTATCGAGATTGAGGAGAAGCACCTCGAAACCATTGAGAAATACCAGCTCTTCCGCGACCTCATCGACTCCAACGGCTACGTTGACGAAGCCGTACTGGAAAAGCTCAAGCTGAACATCCGTGCCCTGCTGGAGTCTGAGACCGGACACGACAAGACTTTGCTCGACCTTTGCCTTGACGTCATCTACCATCCGAACATGAAGGCTTATGGGCTTCAGCAGCTGGTACTGCTTTACATCAACTGGAAAGACCGTGCCAACAACAACCTTGGCGCCACGACACGCGCCATTCAGGGAACACCGTTTAATTAGTTGAGAGTTGAGAGTGTAGAGTTGAGAGTGTAGAGTTGAGAGTTTAGAGTTTAGAACTGTGGAGGACAAACTGACGGACTTCTTGCCGACGACCAA
>JAEEGH010019339.1_pt1 | contig 14291 bp, 15 predicted proteins | sample 9134181 | NCBI WGS metagenome assembly JAEEGH01 (sample SAMN16246544, study PRJNA631951) | gut metagenome | biome: gut microbiome; feature: rumen; material: DP-attached | host: Bos | place: Iran: Karaj | collected 2018-10 | reverse complement strand
GAAGTCGATGGACTGGATGATATCGCTTCGCTGTGCGTCCCAGCGGGGAAAAGTCTCATACCCCAGGTCCTCCAGCAGGGCGGCGGCGAAGACCGCCGTCTTCAGCGCTTGGGCCACGGTGTGGGGGGCCATGAAAAGGCCCTGGAACAGGCTGCGGTTAAAGCCCAGAGTGGCCCCGATCTCGCCTCCCAGGCCCGGCACCGTCAGCCGGAAGGCTGCCGCCTCCACCAAATCGGCGCGGCCCGCCACATAGCCCCCCGTGGGGGCCAGGCCGCCGCCGGGATTCTTGATGAGGGAACCGGCCAGCAGGTCGCCCTTCGGCTCCCGCTCCTCCACGAATTCCCCATAGCAATTGTCCACCACGCAGGCGGCATTCGGGTTCACCCGGTGCACCAGGTCGATGATCCGGTCGATGGTCGCCACATCCAGGGCAGGGCGGGCGGTGTAGCCCCGGCTGCGCTGGATGAAGACCTCCTTTACTCCCGGATCGGCCGCCGCAGACTCAATGCCTGCCCAGTCCGGCTCCCCGGAGGGCTGCAGCTCCACGGCCTGGAAACCGACGCCGTAGCTCCGCAGGCTGCCGGGCTTGTCGTCATGGACGCCCAGGGCGCTCCAAAGGGTATCGTAGGGCAGGCCCGTGGCGCAGAGGAGGGTGTCCCCCGTGCGCAGGGGGGCGAAGATGGCGCAGGTGATGGCGTGGGTCCCGTTCATGAAGCCCAGGCGCACCAGGGCGCTCTCCGTGCCGAAGACCTCGGCCCAGACCTTTTCCAGGGTCTCCCGGCCCAGGTCGTCATAGCCGTAGCCGGTGGAACCGGCGAAGCAAGCCTCGCTGACCCGGTGATTCCGGAAGGCCCCCATGATGCGCCGGGTGCACTTCTCCGAAACGGCGTCGATCTCCCCGAAGCGGGGGCGGATGCGTTCCTCGGCTTCCCGCGCCAGCTTTTCCAAATCCAGTTTTTCCATCACAGCGTCTCCAGATACGCCCTTGCCATGCGCAGCATATTTTCAAAATCCTCCGCGCAGCCCACGCAGGAGGGGGAATGGATATAGCGCACGGCGGCGGAGATGGCCGCCACCCTCGCGCCGCAGGCGGTCTTCTGGATGGAGGAGGCGTCGGTGCCGCCGGAGATCCAGGTCTTGGTCTGCCAGGGGATGCCCTCGGCCTCCGCCAGGGCTGTCAGCTCCTTCCAGAGACCGCGGTCATAGATGCTGCCCCCGTCCATGAAGGGCAGGACCGGCCCCTTGCCGGGGGCGCAGACCCGCTCGTTCCCCGTCTGGGAGGGCAGGTCGGCGGCGGTGGTGCCCTCCAGCACCAGGCCAATCTCCGGCTGGATGCGGAAGGCCGCGGCGGCGGAACCCCGGCAGCCCACCTCCTCCTGGACGGTGAAGGCGAAGTGGCAGTCCACACTCAGGCCCTCCTCAATGAGAGCGATCATGACGGCGCAGCCCACCCGGTCGTCGATGGCCTTGGCCCGCAGGAAGCCTTCTCCGAACTCCACGATATGGCCGTCGAAGGCGCCGGTGTCCCCCAGGGAGACCAGCTTCTCCGCTTCCTCCCTAGTGCGGCAGCCGATGTCCACATGGAGGCTTTTGGTGGGGGGCACCTTTTTCCGTTCCCCGTCCTCCAGCAGGTGGACGGCCTTCAGGGCGATGACGCCAGGGATGGCCTTGTCCCCCACGCTGACCCGCTTGCCGATGCCCACCCGGCGGTCCACGCCCCCGGCGAAGTCGAATTTCAGGTAGCCTTCCTCGGTGATGCCGGTGATGATGATGCCCACCTCGTCCATGTGGGCCGCCAGCATGACCTTTTTGCTGGGGGCCCGCCTGCCCTTGACGAAGACCAGCAGGTTCCCCATGGCGTCGGTGGTCATCTCCGCGGCATGGGGCTGCACGTGGGCCGCAATATAGTCCCGCACGGCCCCTTCGTTGCCGGAAACGCCGTTCAGGGCGCAAAGCTCTTTCAGAATATCCTTAACCATTGAGCCACCCTCCCCGGATAAATGCTGTGATGAGCTTGGCGGCGGCCTCCGCATCCGCCAGGGACGCCGTTTCCATCGGGCTGTGCATGTACTTCACCGGCACGCTGACGATAGCGGTGGCCACGCCCTGGCGGGTGATCTGGATGGCCCAGCCGTTGGTGCCGCTACTGCGGGGCATGACCTCCACGCTGAAGGGGATCTCCCCCGCTTTCCCCGCCTCCATAATGGCGGCGGTGAGGGCCCGGTTGGCGTTGGGGCCCACCCCCACGGTGCAGCCCTTCCCCGCCTCGAAGGTCTCGCCCTTGGGGGCGTCGGGGGTGCGGGCGTGGGTCACGTCCACGGCGATGCACCAGTCCGGCGCCATGCGGAAGGCGCCGGGGGCTGCGCCCCGCAGACCCACCTCCTCCTGGGAGGAGAACATCACCGCCAGGTCGCAGGGAAGCTCCTCCCCCCGGAGGTTCTCCATCACCTGCAGCACCACGGCGGCGCAGAGCCGGTCGTCCAGGGCTTTGGAAACGAAATTGTCCCCCTGCAGGTCGAACATGCTCCCTTCAAAGACGCCGGGGGTGCCGACGGGGACGCGCTTCACCGCCTCCTCCTGGGGGAAGCCCAGGTCGATGAACAGGTTTTTGATCTCCACGGCCTGCTCCCGCTGCTCGGCGGTGAGCACGTGGGGCGGCAGGCAAGCGACGACCCCGTAAAGGGGCCCTTCCGGAGCCAGCACCCGGACCTCCCGGCCCGGCAGGGTCCTTTCGTCCAGGCCGCCCAGGGCGGAAAACTTCAAAAAGCCCTCCGTGACCTCCGTCACGATGAAGCCCACCTCGTCCAGATGGGCGTCCAGCAGGAGGCGGCGGGCATTTTCTTTCCCGCAGCGGCGCAGGGCCAGGATATTCCCCATGCTGTCTGTAGTGATCTCGTCCACAAGGGGCGTCAGCAGTTCCTTCGCCCGGAGCGCCACCGCTTCCTCAAAGCCGCTGGGGCCGCTAAGGGCGCAGAGCTCGCGGGCGGTTTCCTTGATCGTCATATTTATCCTCCGTATATCACAGGCTGCGAACCAGCTCCTTGAAGCGTTCGCCCCGTTCTTCAAAGTTCTTGAAAAGATCGAAGGAGGCGCTGGCGGGGCTGAGGATCACGATCTCCCCCGGCCTGGCCGCTTCGGCGGCGGCACGCACGGCGGCGGCGAAATCCCCCTCCTCGATGATCTCCGGCCCCGGTCCGGGAGCGGCCAGCACGGCGGCCTTGATCTTGGGGGCCGTGGCCCCGCAGAGCACCAGGACCCGCACGTTTTCCTTGATGACGGCGCCCAGCTCGTCATAGGGGATATGCTTGTCATAGCCCCCGGCGATGAGCACCAGGCTCCGGTCCTCCAGGGCCCGCAGGCCCGCCACGGTGCGGGACGGGCTGGAGGCGATGGAATCGTTGATGAACTCCACCCCGTTCAGGGTGCGCACCGGCTCCAGCCTGTGCTCCACGCCGGTGAACTCGGCGGCCACCCTGCGGCAGACCTCCTCCCCCGCCTGCTCTCCCACGGCGCAGAGGGCCGCCATGAGGTTCTCCACATTGTGGAGGCCGGGCAAACGTATCTCGCTTCGCTTCATCAGGGGTTTTCCAAGGAAAAAGAGGGTCTCCCCGTCGAAAAATGCCCCGTCGGGCTGGGGCGTCCGGCGGCTGAAAAGGCGGACGCGGCCCGGCGCGGAATCCCTGCAGGCCAGGGAGCCGGGATCGTCGGCATTCAGCACCAGCAGGTCCCCCGGCTTCTGGGCCAGGTAAACATGCTTTTTCGCCTCGGCGTATTCCTCCAGGCCGGTGTGCCAGTCCAGATGGTTGGGGCGGACGTTGGTGACGACCGCCGTGGACGCCCGGCCATGGATGGTCATGAGCTGGAAGGAGGAGAGCTCCAGCACCGCCGCATCCTCCGGCCGGATGGCCTTCACCTCCGCCAGCAGCGGATGGCCGATGTTGCCCCCCAGCCAGACCCGTTTGCCGGAAGCCTTCAGCAGCTCGGAAATCAGGGTCGTGGTGGTGGTCTTCCCGTCGGAGCCGGTGACGGCCAGGATGGGGCAGGGGCAGAGGGCGAAAAAGGCCTCCATTTCGCTGGTGAGCACCGCGCCTTCCTTCAGGGGGATGCGGTCCGGGCGCAGGCCGGGGGTGCGGAAGACCACGTCCTCCGTCAGCTCATCCAGGTAGCTTTCGCCGGAAATGCACTTCACGCCGGGGATCTCCGGCAGGGTCCCCTTATCCCGGACGGTGACGTCCAGCCCCGCCTCGGCCAGCAGCTTCACCAGGGGGCGGTTGCTGATGCCGTAGCCCAAAACGGCGATCTTTTTGCCCTGCAAAGAATTCAGGTATTCTGAAAGAGTCATTATTTCATCTCCGATCTAACCTAATTATTATATGCTTCCGAAAGGAGAAATTCAATCCATCCTTGACAGAGATTCCGCCGGAGCGTAAAATGCCGCCGTGAGGAAACAGGGCAGTCGCGCACAAAGCTCGAAAGGGCGCGTGTGAGGAAAGTCCGGGCTGCACAGGGCAAGGATAACGGCTAACGGCCGCCGGAGGCGACTCCAGGAAAAGTGCAACAGAAATAGTCCGCCCCGCCGCCCAATCGGGCAGCGGAGCAAGGGTGGAAACGTGGGGTAAGAGCCCACGGAACGGCGTGGAAGCGTCCGTTCCTGTAAACTCTATCCGCAGCAACACCGTGGTACGGGGGACACACAGGCCTGCCCGGCCGTTCCCCAGGAGGTGGCATAGAGCGTGTCGGCAACGGCCCGCCAAGATAGATGACTGCCGCGCGCTTCAGCGCGTACAGAACCCGGCTTACGGTTTCCTCACACAGAAAACCCCAGCGGCAAAGCCGCTGGGGTTTTCTGTTCAGTTCAGTATCACCGCGCCCAGATTCAGATACGCGGCGAAGCAGAGCCAGAGGATGTAGGGGATCAGCAGGGCCCCGGCCCGGCGGTCCAGGCTGCGGAACTGCCGCCAGGTGAGGATCACCAGGACGAGCAGCGTGAGGAGCCACAGGAAAGCCAGGGTATAACGCCCCAGGCCGAAGAACAGCAGGGGCCAGAGGAAATTGGCCGCCAGGGACACCGTGTAGAGGCTGAGGGCCATCTGCCTGCGGTCCTCCGAAGCGTTCGCGCCCAAAATAAACCAGGAGGCCAGACCCATCAGGAGATAGAGGACTGTCCAGACCGCGGGGAAAACCCAGCCCGGCGGGGACAGGGGCGGCTTCGGCATCTCCGCGTAATCCCGCATGCCCCCCATGGTCAGCAGAGAGGCCAGCAGCCCCACAGCCAGAGGCACGGCCAGACAAATCAGCAGCGTGCGGATCGTTTGTTCCATCCGTCCCTCCCCCGCGCGGGGACTTGGACGGGCAAAATGCTTTCTTCTCATGCGGGCAGCTGCCTCCCGGTATGGTCGATGGTGGTCTCGCCGCTGAGCAGGAGCTGGGAGACGGGCACGATCTTATAACCCTCCCGGAGCAGCCAGGCCACGATGTCCCCCAGGGCCTCCGGCGTGTGGAGGGCCGCATTGTGGAACAGGACGATGCTCCCCGGCTGTACCCGCCCCGTCACCCGGGCGAAGATGGTCTTTGCGTCGTAATCCTTCCAGTCCAGGCTGTCCACGTCCCACTGGACGGCGGTGACGCCCATGCCCTCCAAAGCGGCGATCACATGGTCGTCATATTCCCCGTAGGGGCAGCGGAACAGGGTGGGCCGCACCCCCGTCACCGCCTCGATCCGGTCCGAAGCAGCGTTGACGTCGGCGGTGATGGCCTCGGCGGAAAGGCTTCCCAGGTGGTCATGATGGTTGGAATGGTTCATCACCTCATGGCCCGCGTCGTGAAGGGCTTTTACGCTTTCCGGATACTTCTCCACCCAGTCCCCCACCACGAAAAAGGTGGCGCTGACGCCGTATTTCCCCAGGATGTCGATGAGCTGCTGCGTGTCCTCATTTCCCCAGGCCGCGTCAAAAGTCAGGCTGACATACTTCCCGTCCCGCTGGACGCAGTAGACCGGCAGCTTCCGCGCCGCGGCGGAAGCCCCCACCACCTTCGGATTGCATACCACGGCGAAGATCAGCACGGCTGCCCCCAGGACGCCCAGGAAACCCAGCAGGCGCCGGTTACGCGGCCTTCTCTTTCGTTTTGCCACAAGCAGGCGCATAGACGATACCCCCTCGACCCTATCCTATGCGCGCTCCCGGGGAAACTATGTGGGGAAAATCAGTTGAAACGGCCGGGACAAGCGAGTATAATTAGAGGTAGCACATGTACGGAGGTACGCGCCATGAAGATCATTACCCTCTGCCGGGAATACGGCGCCGGCGGACATTCCATCGGCCGCAAGGTGGCCGCCGAGCTGGGCATCGAGATCTATGACCGGGACATCATCGAGCAGAGCGCCGCCGCCCTGGGCATCGACCCCGGACAGCTGGAGGCGGAGGAAGAGGGCATCAGCCGCCGGGAGACCTTCCTCCGGGCCATCACCCCCATCTCCTATGAGCGGAAGGACGCCATGTACGACGCGGAGTGCGCCGTCATCCGTGATCTGGCGAAAAAGGGCCCCTGCGTTTTCCTGGGCCGCTGCGCCGACGCGGTGCTGCAGGAGGCGGGGATCGACTGTTTCCGCGTCTTCCTCTACGGGGACGAGCAGCACCGTTCCAAGCGGGTGGGCGAGCTCATCGGCAGCACGAACCCCTCCGAGATCCAGAGGGCTCTGAAAAAGACCGACCAGGCCCGCCGCAGCTACTACACCCACTACACCGGCAGGACCTGGGGCGACCACACGAATTTCCATCTCTGCCTGGACACCGGCGTCCTGGGCTATGACAACTGTGTCAGGCTCATCTGCGAAGCGGTGCGGGGCATGGAAGAATAAGCGCAAGCCGAAACAGCAGGGGCATGGACGAAAACCGTCCATGCCCCTGCTTCTTTTATATTGGTAAGTCAGCTTCCCCGGCGGTGCTTCTCTGCCAGGCGCAGGAGCGCCTGGAATTCCTTCCGCGCTTCCAGCGGCTTCAGCCGCTCGCCGAATTCCTCCATGCCATTGCCTCCTTTCGTTTTGCCATTCCTGCCTATTGACCTTCGAATATCCGCCTGTATATGTCTTCGCCGTAAGCGGTCTCCTCCGGCTCGCCGGGGAGCAGGCGGAAGGTCCGCTGCCCGCTAGGCAGCCGCTCGGCCCGGAGGAACTGCACCCCCTCCTGGCCTCGGAAGGATGCGGCGAACATATGGAGATGGCTCACCGAAACGACCTCCACGCCGCTTTCTACCAGGGCTTCCGCGATCTCCCGTCCGATCTCGCTGCCTTCCCGCTCGTTGGTGGAGGCGAAGGACTCGTTGAACAGCACAAGATCCCCGCTCTGAACATGGTCCGCGATGCGGTCCATCCATTCCAGCTCCTTGTCCAGCTTGCCGCTTTTCAGGAAGCGGTCCTCCTCCTGGCGGAAATGGGTGAAGACCGCCCGGCGGTAAGGCGCGGTATAGGCCTTCGCCCCCACCGGCAGGCCGCACTGAGCCATGAGCTGGGCCTGGCCGAAGGAGCGCAGGAAGGTGGTCTTGCCGCCCTGGTTCGCCCCGGTGACGATATACAGATTCTTGTTCTCTGCCGTGAGGGTGTTGCCCACCACGGCGGCCTTGTTTCGATAGACCAGGGAAACGTCGTACATTTCCTCCCAGCTGCGGGAATCGGCGTCCGCCGCCGTAAGCTCCGGGATGCACCAGGGCATCCCCAGCTCCTCCATTTTCTGGGTGAAGCGCAGGCCGCCCACATAGAAGGACAGCTCCTTCCGCAGCCGGTCAAAGAAGGAGGCCAGGTATTCCGCCGACTGGGCCAGGGCGTTGGCCACCCGGTTGACGGCCCGCTCCTGCCGCACGGTGAGGTCGTCGCGGGCGAGGCCGTCGGGCTCCGGGGCCATTTCGCCAGGCTGCCGTTCGTAGGTGAGCCTTTCCCACAGCTTCTTCCCGATATTGTCGTCGCCGGTTTCTTTCCCCAGCCGGTACAGCTGGCCGCTGAAAGGATTGAGGTCCTTGATGGACTTTTCCCGCCGGTGCATGACGTAGTCCACGCTTTCCAGGGCTTCGTTCAGCCCGGCGCTGAGCAGCACGCCGTCCACAAGCGCCAGCTTCTGCCCCTCCAGCTCCCGCTGGAGGCTTTCCAGGTATTCGTCCGACAGCTCCTCCTGCAGGGTGCGGAAGAGGTTCAAAAACCCGGCGGACCGGAACAGGGGCGTATACTCCTCCGCCGCGCTGCGGAGCAGCCGCAGCAGGGTCGAGAAATTCAGCAGATAGTTCACCGCGCCCTGATAGGTGGTGGAGGCGTCATAGTTCTGCAGCCAGTTCACCCTGCCTTCCCGTATGTGATCCGCCTCCAGGCAGATGCGGTACAGGCGCATGGTTTCCTCCGGGTGGGCCAGCGCATCCCGCAGCATTTCATGACGCCAGCGAAGCAGATCCGGCTCCAGAAGCGGGGCGAACATCATTTCCATGAGGGTATCGTAGATCACGTCGTCCCGGCCCGCGACGCCCAGCACCGCCGTCCGCAGGTCCAGATCCCGCCGAAGGACGTCACGGGACATGGCGGGGATGCCCACCGGGGCTTCCCCGCCTTCCGGCAAAAGCAGATGCACCTTCATCTCCGCAGCCTCCCTTTCAGCTGCTCCTTGGTGAGGCCGTATTTCCCCGCCAGGAGCCTGGCGAAGGCGACGCCGTCCGCCTTTCTGCGCCGGACCTGATAGGTCCGGGCATGCTCGGCGTCGTCGGAGACGCCGGAAACCATGCTCACCGTCTGGGGGCCGTACTCCGACAGTTCCTCCATGAAGGTGACCACCACGGCGCTCCCGGCTTTCGAGGTAATCGCGTCGATCATGTGCCCGCCCAGGGTCAGGGCGTCCTTCAGGGTGGTGGAGGAATAGATCTCGTTGACGACGAAGACGCTGTCCTTCGTGGAGCGGTCCAGGAGGCCCTTCAGGCGGAGGACGTCTTCCTCCAGCTTGCCGCTCTTCAGTTTCTGGTCCTCCCCCCGCTCAAAGTGGGTCAGCACCTGGTCGCAGAGGGGCAGGGCCGCCTGCCGCGCCGGGACGGAGACCCCCAGGGAGGCGAGATAGAAGACCTGGCCGAAGGCGCGGGCAAAGGTGGATTTGCCCCCCTGGTTGGGGCCGGTGACCACCAATATCTGCTCCGGCGGCGTGAGGGAAAAGTCGTTGGGCACCACCGGCTTCAGGGTGCGGACGGCCAGAGAAAGATCATAGGCATCCGCGGCGAAGCGTTCTTCCTCCCTGCCCCGGAGCTCCGGATAGCAGAAGCGGAAGCCGATCTCCTTCATGGTCTTCATCATATCCAGCCAGGCAAAGTAGAATTGCACCTCCCGGATGAAATCCAGCACCGTATCGTCCGTGATGTCGATGTAGGCCGCTACGAAATCCCGCAAATCCTTGAACTCCGCCGGATAGAGCTTGGAGACCATTTTCAGGACCTGGTTCTCGATCCTCTCCGAGCGGGGCTTTTCCTCCATGGGGCGGAGGAAGCTGCGGCTCTCCTCCTGCCGGAAGCGGGAAAACAGCTGCGTGATCCGCTCGGCATAATCCTCCTGCCCCTCATAAGGGGTCACCCGGATGCTGAGGGGCTTCACCAGCATATTGAAGCGGATATGCTTCAGGTTTTCCCGGATGCGCTGCCGCCAGGCGGTCATGTCCCGCAGCTGCTCCGAGGCGCAGTAGTCGGTGAGATATTCCGAAAACCGCCGCAGGCCCGCGGAGCGCAGATTCAGCTTCTGAAGGATCCCGTTCAAGTCGTTCACCGCGTCCAGGTAGGAAACAAGGGTATCCAGGAAGCGGCCCATCTCCAGATAATTGTCCGTGAGCTTTTCCCCGGTGAGGAGCCCGCCTTTCAGAAGCTTGGGGCGGGTTTCCTCCAGGATGGCGCGGGTTTCGGGGATGCGGCGGATGATCTCCTCCACGGCGGCGCGCTTTTCCGGCTCCTCCAGCTCCTCCATGACCTCCTGCCGGTAACGCACCGTCTCCGGGTCGGTCAAGGGGGTATAGAAGTATTCCTCCAGGTGGAAATCCGCATAATCCGGCAGCACCGCCTTCAGGATGCGGTCCAGCTGCAGGTCGGAAAAGCAGTCCGGGGCCCTTTGGTTCCTGGGCTTTTTAGCGCTTTCCTCCGTGGGGAACAGGACGCTGTAAAACACGGTCTCACCTCCCTTTGGGGCCGTCAACTCGGCCAAGACTGTATTACGGCGAATTTATTGCGTGTAACAACGCCTTTCTTTGTGCATTGACTATTTCAATTGACCCACGACTTGAATGTAAAATCTGGCATTCCTAATGGAAACGGCGATGGAAATAACAATGTAGACCACCAGGACGGCGACGGCGATGATCGCGCCTTTCTTTTCTTTCTTCCTGACGTTTTCCGGTTTGCCCTGGCCGTCATCCAGCACCGGCTCACGCTCCAGATCGAACCAAAGGCCGCAGGTAGAACACCTTTTGGCTTCCTTTCGGACGGTATCCCCACAGTGGGGGCAGCGATAGACCGCCATGTGCTGCGCCTCCTTCCATCATCGTTACTCCGCCGCGCCGAGCGTCATCCACTCGTTACGGCGCCGATCTGGCTTTTCTCATTCCAATAATTCACTTTATCATGGACTTCCTTCGTACTCACGAGGATAACGCCGACGATAATGGCAATGAAAACCGCCAGACCGGCGACGGCGATGAGCACACGCTTCTTTTCTTTTTTTCTCATGCTTTCCGGCTTCCCGCTGCCGTCGTCCAGCCACGGCTCATGCTCCAGATCGAACCAGAGGCCGCAGGTGGAGCACTTCTTTGCGTCCTTTCGGACGATCTCTCCGCATTTGGGACATCTGTATACTGCCATTTTTGCCTCCCTGCTTAGCCGTCAATCCTCTGATTTCGTTGCGGAATCCCACGACTGTACTATGGTATATTTATAGCGTGTCACTACGCCTTCCTTCTGCCAGCGTTTCACGGCTTCATAGTATATTCTCGCATTTCCGATAGAAACAGCAATGGCAATGGCAAGGAAGACCGCAAAGCAGGCGATGGCGATGATCACGCCTTTTATTTCTTTCTTCTTAACGGTTTCCGGTTTTCCCTGGCCTTCATCCAGCACCGGCTCATGATCCAGATCGAACCAGAGGCCGCAGGTCCGGCACCTTTTGGCTTCTTTTCTGAGGATCTCCCCGCAGGCGGGGCAGCGATAAACTGCCATAGTTGCACCTCCTCCCGCAATCGCTTCTCCGATGCACAGAGCGTCATCCGGTTGACCGGTGTTCAAGGATGAAAGAGCCTATAGCGCTCAAATAAGTATTTACCGTTCGCCATGGCGCAGAGCATCACGCCAACGAACACGAGCACGATGACGACAGCCGCAATGATCATGGCGCGCTTTTGCTTTTTCTTGAGGCTTTCTGCCTTCCCGCTGCCGTCGTCCAGCACCGGCTTATGATCCATATCGAAGACGGTGCCGCAGATCCAGCACCTTTTGGCTTCCTTTCGGACGATCTCCCCGCAGGCGGGGCAGCGATAAACTGCCATGTTCTGAGCCTCCTTCCGCGATTGCTCCTCCGACGCGCCGAGCGTCATCCGGTAGACCGGCGTTCAGCGCCGCATGATGAGCTGCAAATAGTATTTTCCATTCCCAATGGCCCAGACGAGCGCACCCACGAAAACGAGTGCGATGACGACGATCACGATGATCTTGGCGCGCTTTTCCCTTTTCTTTACGCTTTCGGGCTTCCCGCTGCCGTCGTCCAGCACCGGCTCATGATCCATATCGAATACGGTGCCGCAGGTCAGGCACCGCCGGGCATCCTCCCTGGGCACGATCTCCCCACATCTGGGGCATCTATATAAAGCCATTTTCCGCTCCTTTCTAACCGCTTACATCTTTCACCAAGCGAACCATGATCGTCAGTTCTGCTCTGCCATATACAGCTCAATTCGAGCCTGGATGCGTGCTGCGACCTCGGCAGCATCCCTCTGGCCCGCAAAGAGAGCTCCCGCTTCTTCCTTCACGATCCCGGCGATCACCTGATCGTAGGAGCTGGACCGCTCCGCGCTGTCCAGGAGAGACATCAGCTTATCCCGCTGGTCTTCGCTCATGGCATACATCTTTTCTTCCCGGATGACGCTGTAATTGTCATCCATCCAATAATAGACCGTCCGGGGCTGCGTTTCCCCGTCCACGCCATCCCAGGCATAGACGGTGGGGTCCAGGTATTGGCCGCCATTGGAGAAAACATAGATCGCCTTATAGCCCTCCTCCGGCGTCGGTTCCCGCATGGCTTCCGCCATCTGGTTTTCAAAGGCGGCCCGGGTGGAGGGGAACAGGTCGGTATAAGCGGTTTGAACTTTCTCGTCCAGCATACTCCGCAGGAAGGCCCACGCGCCTTCCTTGCACGTGGAAGCGGCGCTGACTGCCATGGGGACCTGCATGTAGATCAAACTGCCCACTCTATCCCCTGTGGGGAATCCCGGGCATGCGAGCTTGCCCATGTAGATAAGATCCTGATACTGCCAGTGATTGATCGAAGCGATGGTAGTAGGGTTCACCAGCGCACGCCCCTCCATGATCTCCGCGTCGAAGGTGTTTCCCATTGGCATTTCCGTTGGCAGCGACGAAGCAAAAGCCAGCACATCCCGGAATTCCTGGCTGTCAAAGGAGGCGGTGCCGCTGTTCCAATCCAGGAAGCCTTCCAGATAGTAGGAGAGCCATGTCATGTAACGGTCTCGCACCATAAAGCTGGTGAATACGCCGGTGCCTTCTTTCTGAGAATCCGCCAGTTCGATGGCCTCCGCGACCGTCCATCCGGAGGTGTCTCCCAGATAATCCCGGTTTCCTGCCGCCGTCAGGAGCGCAAAGCTGCCGCAGACCATGAAAAGCTTTCCGTCCACGCTGCCCGCCCGCAGGATCTGGGGCAGCAGCTCAATGCCTTCCCCTTCAAGCCAAGGCGTCAGATCCAGGAACAGCCCTTTTTCCGCATAGCTTTTGAAGGGCACCCCGTCCTGCATGGAAAGCAGATCCGGCATTTTTCCGGAGGCGATATCCAGATTCATTGCCGTGATCGCCTGATCCATCACGTCCTGGGTAAAGGGCATCCCGCCGGAATAATCCCGGATGGTTATGAAATACTCCGTGCTGCGGCGGTTGAAATCACACACGGCAGTTTCCATGGCGTTTTGGACTGTCAGGCAGGCCATAGTGATCTCCTGCCGGACCGGGACCAGGCTCTGAGGCGTAGGCGTCAAGGTAACGTATTCCCGATAGCGGTTGTCGATCAGGCGGAGGACGCCATTCTGTATGCCGAGAGGCATGGTATAGAAGGAGCTGATGCCCCAATCGGACCAGTGCAGCAGATCGCGCTTTTCTTTGGAGCCGGGGGTAAAGGCAAACAGAGAATCCTTGTCATAGGCCAGGCACTCGCCCTCCGGCAGACCGCTGCCTGCCGCTCCAACAAAAGTCGTATTCAGCAGGTAGTTGCTGCTTTCGTTGAGAGGAGCTTCCACAGGAATAAAGCTCCCGTCGTCCGTCAGGGAAAAAAGGGCCTGGGCTCCGGTTTGCAGCACGGTGACTACGCCCAGACTGCCGTCTGGCAGGTCAAACAGGTCCGTCACAGAGCCGTTCTCACCGGGAAACGGGATCTCCCGAAGGATGTCACCGGAATCCAGCGCCACTTCCAGCAGACCTATTTCTCCGGTTTGAAAGTTTGTCCGATCCAGCCAGGCATGACCGTCTCCCGTGGGGAACACCTGTTGAACATAAAACTCCGGCGCGAAAGAGATCACGGTAACGGCGTCCGCTGCGTCTTTGCCGCCCCGCATGAGCTGGTAGCCGGAGCTCTCGGCGGTCTGCACTGCTCGCAGGAACAACACTCCTTCCTCCGATTCCACGGGGAAGCGGGTGGTGAGGGGGTCCATGGTGAGGGGCAGGGCTTCATAGGAGGGAACGTAGACCAGCAGTTCTTCTTCATCCATTGCAGGTGATGGTTCTGACGGCACAGTCGGCGACGTAGCAGGCGTCGGCGTCGGGGTTTCTGCCGAAGCCGGTTCCGGATTCTGCGTCGGCGCAGGCGCAGACGGCGAGCAGCCGGCCAGCAGGAGGAAGGCAAGGAGCAGGCTCACCAGCGCTGCCGAGGGCATTCCTTTGTGCTTGAAAAGGCGGTGTTTACGCTTCATTTTGACGCTCCTTTCTCAACTTGTCGATGTTGTTCGATGTGGTTTGTTCCATAGGTTTTCAGCTCTCTGTTGCGACAAACAGGCCCGGTGGTCGCAACAAGGGTCAGCAAA
>JAEEGH010019338.1_pt1 | contig 14291 bp, 14 predicted proteins | sample 9134181 | NCBI WGS metagenome assembly JAEEGH01 (sample SAMN16246544, study PRJNA631951) | gut metagenome | biome: gut microbiome; feature: rumen; material: DP-attached | host: Bos | place: Iran: Karaj | collected 2018-10 | reverse complement strand
GGGTAAAAACCCCTTCAAATTTCATCAGACTTTTTTGGTTTACTTTTAACCACATGTCTTTACTTTCATTTGAGCCCTTTCTCCGGGATGACATTTACGTCTGCATTTATCATTTTAGGATTCGGCTCCCGTAAACATTCTGTATTTCAGCTTCTTACGCGGATTTGTCACTAAGCAAAAAATTTTTTTTCTCGCCATTTATCTCCCGACAAAACGAGAAAATCACATTTAGATTCAAGTTAACAATTAACATTGCTATTGAGCGAGAGCCATGAGTGCTCGCACTCTGATGGCCGAGCGTGAGCACTGTCGACCGCAGGTCAACATTTTAACAAAGTAATATCATATATAATGAATATAGCAGTAGCAGGAACCGGCTATGTCGGTATGAGCATAGCCACGCTTTTAGCGCAACACAATCATGTCACGGCAGTAGATGTAATCCCTGAGAAGGTAGAGAAAATCAACAAGAAGATTTCCCCTATTCAGGATGATTACATCGAGAAATATTTGGCTGAAAAGGAATTGGATCTTACAGCCACTCTCGATGGCGCAAGTGCATATAAGGATGCTGACTTCGTAGTGATTGCAGCACCCACCAACTATGACCCACAGAAGAACTTCTTTGATACTCACCATATAGAGGACGTCATAGACCTCGTGCTCAGTGTCAATCCCGATGCCGTGATGGTCATCAAGAGCACCATTCCTGTGGGCTATTGCCGCTCACTGTATGTCAAGTACGCCCTGAAGTTCCTGACCGACCCTGCATTAAAAGGCAAAAAGTTCAATCTGCTCTTCTCGCCAGAGTTCCTCCGCGAGAGCAAGGCCCTTTATGATAACCTCTATCCCTCGCGCATCATTGTGGGCTATCCCAAGATCTTCCCCACCGACCGTAACAAGAAGTGGGACGAGGAGAATGCCGCCATCACAGCTATTGGCAATCCCGAGGCCGAAGCCAAGGCCAAGACCTTTGCCTCCCTCCTCCTCGAAGGCGCCCTCGGCCCCAGCAAGGACGCTCAGCCCACATCAGACATCAGCCTTCAGACATCAGCCATCGAAAAAGGCATCCCTTGTCTCCTCATGGGCATGACTGAGGCCGAAGCCGTCAAGCTCTTCGCCAATACCTATCTCGCACTTCGTGTGTCATACTTCAACGAGCTCGATACCTATGCCGAAGTCAAGGGCCTCGATTCACAGGCTATCATCTCTGGCGTTGGCCTTGATCCCCGCATCGGTACCCACTATAACAACCCGAGCTTTGGTTATGGTGGCTACTGCCTGCCTAAGGACACCAAGCAGCTCCTGGCCAACTATGCCGATGTGCCCCAGAACATGATGACCGCCATTGTCGAGAGCAACCGCACCCGCAAGGACTTCATTGCCGACGAGGTGCTTCGCAAGGCAGGCTATTATGAAGCCAGCAGCCAGTGGGATGCCCATCGCGAGCAGAAGTGCGTCATTGGCGTTTATCGCCTCACCATGAAGAGTAATTCTGATAATTTCCGCCAGAGCGCCATCCAGGGCATCATGAAGCGCATCAAGGCCAAGGGTGCCGAGGTCATCATCTATGAGCCCACCATCCCTGATGGCGAGTCCTTCTTTGGCTCTCAGGTCATCAATGACTTGGAGAAATTCAAGGCCCAAAGTAAGGCCATCATCGCCAACCGCTATGATGCCTGTCTGGACGATGTCCTCGACAAAGTATATACTCGCGACATCTTTAAGAGGGATTAGCGCATTATACATCTTACATCAGCCATCTGACATCTTCAGGTGTACACAAGAGATATCTTTAAGCGCGATTGACGACAAGAGGCGTGGTTCCGACAACTATTGAGAGTTTCGAGTTAACAATTAACATTTAACAAAATCAAAGAGCCTTTCAGGCACATTGATTATTAAAGATAGGCGTCAGCCACTTTTGCAAAGAGGCAGGGGTGTCTAAGAGTCGAAGCCGATTGCTTATGTGTAAATGCCTATTGTGTCAAAAGCGAGAGGCAACTAAAAAAGGCTCTCATATCATTCCAAGTTTCTTCATGAAACGCATCAATTCAATTGATGGGTGTAATGAGCGGGATCATGAACTAGGGTTCTCAATTAAATTAGGAACTATTGATTCCTATTTCGGAAGAGAGGTTTACGAAGACAGACGTAGAGAATATACAGATGACGAGAGTAGGATGGAAGACAGAACCAATCTGGATACAATGGATAATGTCTTTTGTCCTGAGTGTGAAAAGCTGTTCTCAAAATACGAAAGTAAATACAGCCAAACATACAACCTCCCTTTCGATAAGGATTTGGTAGAGAATACGAAAGTTAGCGGCAAAGAAGCAGCATTATTTTGGTATGGCGTTATATGGAGAGCTTCCGCAACCAAACAGTTCAATGTTAGTCTAAATTCTGACTTTGAAGAAAAGCTAAGGAGAATAGTTCTTTCTGAGAATATCAACGATAGCGGCATTTACTATGCGTTGCATTACACCAAAGAATACAGGAAAGACAATCCAACCTTCGCGTTGTTCGATTGTAAAGGCAATGTAGCGATGTTAATTGTTGACGAGTTCATGATTGAGTTATTCAATGGCGAGGAGGCTGCTAAAAGTGATGAAGTGCTGTGGGGCATGAATTTTAAGTGTGATGTACCCAAATTGAATAATGGATTAAAACCGGAGAACATAGGGTTATTCCCGTTGTGGATATTCCGTTATATCAACAAATACATCATGCATCAACTTGTTAAGCGAATAGATTTCCGTGGCAAGTTTAACGCCTTTCATATGAAATTATTTGGTCGTGAAATGCCAGCATTCTTCTATGAAGAGGTTATGTCGGAGGTGAGAAAAGCCAAGATGGCTGATATGTACACGGTGCCGAATTATGCTATAGCAATGAAAAGAGTTATACAGGCACATCCTGAATTATATAAAGTACAATTTAAAGAAGAATAAATAACGCTTCAGGCACAGATGGCTATGCCATCAGAGCCTTACACTCAAGATAGGTGTTTATCACTTTTGCCAAAGAGATAAGACTTCCGAATGATAGGAGCTTGCCTCCTGACAATAGTCCAACTTCTTAAATAGATTCTAGATTATGCAATACATAGAGAAATTTGAAACAGAAAAGGCTTTGATTAACCGTTATACCAAAGACAAAGCGTTTTTGGTATGGGCAATGGGCCTGTATCTTGATGTGCAGGATCGTAAACTGTCAATTTTGACGTCTTGTGCATGAAATGGGAAAATGATACCTTTGGGCTCGTTTTAAGAATGAGACAAATGGTATACAGTAGTAAAGATTTTGAGAGCCTTTGGTTTTTGTACCAGGCTGAGGGCCTCCCGAAGAACATCTCGATAGAGGAGTTCTGCACAAAGCACGGAGTTGACTTTCCAACTTTCGACAAATGGTACAAGAGTACACATAAGAAGGTGCATTCGGTAGTTGTGACAGGAATGCCAGCTGGTGAAGAGGCTGACATTCAGGCTGAAGCAGAAAAGGTGAGTGAAGAGAGTAAGATGCATGATCCTGTCAGACATCCCTTCAAGTATCCCACCGACCGTGTAACCAATATTAACAAGAAGATTTCCATCAGCATCAAATTCCCAGACGGAATGAGAATAGTCAAGACGGGTATTAGTTTCACTGAGCTCAAGCATTTGATTGAGAGATTGGAGGTTGTATGCTGACAATATCTGGACTGAAGAAATTCTATTTCGTACCCGAATTCAATGACATGCGCTGTGGGGCCCATAGACTGCTTCAAATCGTAAAACACAAGCATCACTTCAGCACGCGTAACGGTGACGTGTTTATCTTCATGTCGAAGAATCGTAGAACAGTTAAGATGGTGAGTTTCGAGGATAATGCCTATTATGTTCATCAGAAGACTTTTGCCTCCGGATATACGTTTATGAGGTTGCACTTTGTAGAGCATAAACCGATCTATTCCATCGACTGGAAAGACCTGGTAGCTGTGCTTGAATCGCCTGTAATTAAGCAACTTACAATTAAATGAGACCTCTTGAAAATGGAGTGTTAAACTTTGTGTAAAATGTTGATAATCAGACAATTAAATGATTAAAAAGCTTGCATATATCAGAAATTTTTCGTACCTTTGTAGCATAAATAGAAGGTATGGAGAAGGACGAATTATTGAAGCGAGTGCTGATGATGCAACGTCTGCAGGGGATGGAAACCGAACCAATCTCTGTTGAAGATCCATACGCTTCTATGGAAAAAGACCAGCTGATATCAATGATACACTTCCTTGTTAAACGCGAGGATGAACGGGCCCAGGAGAACCAGGAACTGAAGGATATGGTGAAGGAACTGAGGGATACCCACAAGCAGGATGTGAAGACCCAGACAAACTTGCTGAAGTCTATCGACAACCTGACCAGTCAGGTGGCTGACCTCACCACTCTGAACAAGACTCTTCAACAGAAGGTTAACGATCTGCTTTCACAGATATCTGTAGGCAACAAAGTCCGCTTTGGCTCCAAGAGTCAGAAGGGTATCAAGAAGAATAATACTCCTGTAGAGGATAGAGAGAAAGATAAGGACGACTTTGATGGTACAAATGGTGCTGCTATTAGCTCAACATCGCAAGCCGATACAACATCTGCAGATGCAGCCCTAGAGCCAGCAGAGCAGGCACAGAAAAGCTACGAGAACCGCAAGGGATTGAAGTATCAGACGATGAATGCTGACAACCGCATTGTACACGAGTCTGATATTAATCTCCTCCCCGAAGGATCAACTGTTATCAAGAGCGTATTTGAGTCGACTTACGAGCAGGTATCCTATATCGTACAGCACGATTACGAGATGATTATCTACAAGGATAAGGATGGCGTGATGCATAAGGGTTACTTCCCTAAGGCAGAGGAGTCTGCGGAGATTGACCGCATTCCTGGCACCCATGCCTCATGTTCATTGCTTGCCAATCTTGTATTCAACAAGTACCACATGAATACTCCGGTTTATCGTGAGATGGTACGCTTGCTTAACAACAAGATGAACGTCAGCCGCAATACCGTTTACAACTGGTTTGTCAAGGGCTCTGAATATCTGAACAAGGTGCTCCCAATCCTGAAGGAGAAGCTGCTTGCCAAAGGTGCTGTCGTAAACTGTGACGAGACATGGTGCAGAGTGAAAGTAAAAGGTAAGTACGGTAAGAAATACATCTGGTGCATGGTAAACAAGGAAGCCAAGATTGCTGTTTACTTTTACGATGACGGAAGCCGTGGTCGCAAGGTACTACGCGATTTTCTTGGCGAGATGCAGATAGATGCACTCCAGTCGGACGGATTCAACGTCTATATGTATCTGGACAAGGAACTGGTAGATGTGGATCACCTGTGCTGCCTGGCCCATGCAAGAGCAAAGTTTAAATATGCTTTTGAACAGGGTAAAGACAAAGATGCCGAATACTTTATCAGGTTAATAGGATGGCTGTATGATCTGGAAGAACAATACCGATTAAGACATCTTACTCCTGAGCAGATACAACAGGAACGTCAGGGAGAAAAGACCGGTAAAATCATCAGCCAGATACGGCAGCGGTTGGATAAACTTTTAGCTGACAGTAGCGGTATGAGAGGAGACCTGATGCAGAAGGCTCTGAACTATCTTAAGAGTTTTTGGGACCAACTCTTCCTGTACATAAAAGATGGCAGATATTGTATTGACAACTCACTTGCAGAACGTACGCTTCGCCCTATGACAGTAGAGCGTAAAAACTCGCTGACTTTTGGCAGTCATGCAGGTGCTGAGATATCGGTTATCTATCACACGTTTATCGAGACGTGCAAGATGTGTGGCGTGTCCACATTGGAATATTTTAAGGAATTCTTCAAGGCAATCATGCAGGGAAGAACCGATTATGAGAACATGTTACCGATGACCATCGGTATTAAAAAATAATAAAGTTTAATTTGATTAAGACGCTTCAGGTGGCGAAAGCCGCCCTAAACAGCTGTTTTCAAGTCTGGACGTCAAAATTGACAGTTTACTGCAGGATCTTGAGTCAATGGCTGATGATAATCTAACCGACAATGGTGATGACCACGGAATTGATTTCCTAAGGTTTGATGAAGATGCAGGCACCTTGTACCTTGCTCAGGGATATCATACTAACAAGGTAAGACAAAGTGCTTCTGCCGCAAAAGCAGCAGATTTGAACGCTGCATGTGCTTGGCTTATAAAAGGTGAAATTGACAAATTCAATCCAGAAATGCGTGCAAATGTAAAAGAAGCACGAGAGGTGATTGTTAATGGTAATGTTCAAAAGATAGTTCTTTTATATTTGCATAATTGTGGTGAATCTGTTGAGGTTCGCAATGAATTAGAGACTGCAAAACAAACATTATCAGCATTATTAGTTGGAAAAACCATTGAGGTAGTAGCAGTTGAATTGGGAAATGAGTCACTTGATAGGTTGTTCCAGAATCAAGTTGCTAATATTATAGTAAAAGACGATATAATATGCCCTTTCCCTATTAAGTTCATCGAAAAAACAAAAGATTGGAAAGCTGCTGTCTTAACGGTTTCTGGTCAATGGCTTAGAGAACAATACAATAAATATTCGGGAGACTTGTTTTCAGCTAACTATCGTGGCTTTTTGGGAAACTCTCGCCAGAAGATAAATACTGGTATAAAGGTCACAGCAGAAAAATCACCAAAGGATTTTTGGGCTTTTAATAATGGTATCACTATACTTACTTCAAAAATAAGTGAGAAAACGGGTAAAACCATCTTGTCAGGCATATCTATCATTAATGGTGCACAAACCACTGGTTCTCTTGGTGCAATACCAGTAACAGTTGACCTCTCTAAAGTAAATATCCTGACACGTATAATAGAGTGTTCAACGCCAGATACGATTAATGATATAGTAAAGTATAACAATACTCAGAATAAGATTACTGCTTGGGATTCTTTCAGCAATGATCCTATACAGATACAACTCCAGAAAGAATTCAAAGTAATGGGTTATGATTATAATATAAAACGTGGATTCAGCAATCGTGAAAGCCTACTTTCTGTGGAGTCTGCTATACAGCCACTTTTAGCATTAGCAGGTAAATACAAAGATGCAAACAGAAGTAAAACATATTTGTTCGAGTCGAATTCAATATACTCAGAAGCATTTGAATTTAGAGGTGCAAGGAACTTGCTGTTTGCATGTTGTTTGAATACATGTCTTCAGATTATTAAGTCTGAGAACAAAGACTTAATAGAAACAGCGGCAGCAAGTGTAAGCGATTCTGATAAAAAGTTGCGTAATATCTTAGCAGTCATAAAATTCAAATACTATATCATATCAATAATTGCAGAGTCGCTTCATAGGCTAGTAAGTACACTGTCAGAAGCTAAAAGAATAAGTTTCATGCCAGTTTATGCTAAAGCCGTAGATCATGACTATAATAATTTGGTTGATTTGTTAAAACCAATAGTTAAGCTTATGCTTCCAATTATTGTTAATGAGTTAGGCGATGATTTCTATACTAAATATAATGACTCTACTACTGTAGATACTATAGCCAACAAAGTAGAAATATCTCTTAATTCTATTAAGGCGGTATATCCCAACATAGAGAAAACGCTGACGGATGTTGCAAGTATTCTTTGTAATGGATAAATAATAGAATCAAAGATGAATTGTAAAACGTTTAATTTACTGCATTCGAGTGATTGGAAGGTCTTAAAGGTCATTCAGTTTACATACAGGCGCTATTCCTGTATGACAACTGGAACTATATTATATGAAAGAACTTATAAATATGAGGATTATAATGAGAATTCAAATGATGTTGTTGATGAAACAATAAAGAAAGGAATCACTTCATTATTCGGAACAATCGATTGTAATTCATATATTATTCAATGGGCAGGAGAAGAGGATGATTTCAAAATGCAATATTGTATTGGAAAGCATTCAATAGCATTAACTATTAGATGTATGCCAATTGTTGATATAAAGCCTGCAAATGTAGATCGTGAAAAAAAATATGAAGGATTTGACTTTGATTTCAATATTTATCTTGATTATGTAGAAAAGGAGTTATCTTTACCTTCTTTATTAACAGTTGTTGGTTACAATCCCAACGATCAAAAAACTTTCGTACGAGTATCGCAGTTGTTGAAGGAATTGTAGATTATGTAAGAAAATACTGCCGCAAGGCAGGTATATAAAAAAATCGATATTAACGGGGCGGGCTCTTATCAGGGTCTCTCATAAAAATTAAGGTTCAATAAACCTGATGGGCCTGCCCCAATTTCAAAACTATGATAGATGTAAATCCTAAATACGAAAAGATTTTCGATCCTCGCAACATCGATGATGATTGCGATAAGATTGCTGGCTTGATGAGCAGCGAAGCTGCACTTATCAAGGAAGCAATGGAAGCAGGTCTGTTCAAGCAGGCTGTCACCATGTACCTGCAATTGCTGAAAGCAATGTGCATCCATTTTGTGGATGATGAGCACTATTGTTACTTCGATGATTTGTACTCTCCTGAATATATCATGCAGCGAGTCTTTGAGGACTTACAGATGTGTAACCTTGACTTCGATTCAGCAATGCTACTAAAAGAAGGGCATGATGAGATCATGCAGACGGAGTGTTATCAAGAATATGGTTATCCATCCTATATTTAAAATAGTATGACTTATCTGTCCCATGTCATAAAAGCGGATTAAAGAGATCCCTGATCCAAATGGATAGCATTGTCGAAAGGAAAAGAGATGAGTAGGAATAAAGAATTAATAAAGAATACATTTTACGTCTTTATAGGTAATCTAGGTGCAAAGGTAATCAATTTTGTGTTGTTACCTTTGTATACGATATGGTTATCTCCCGCCGATTATGGCGTTGTTGATCTCGTTACCAGTTATAATAACATTCTGTTGATGTTTGTTGGTTTAGGTGTGGCTGACGCATTGGTAGTTTTTCCTTTAGGTAAAACAGAGGAAGAAATAAAGGGCTATTTTTCAACTGCACTTATTTTTCATCTGTTAGGATGTGCTTTTTTTGCGTTTCTTTTCTTTGTAGTTGATGTTTTTTTTGATCCAACTATTATTGGCAGCGTTTCGGACTATATTTGGTTAATGTTTGGAATACTTATATGCAATACATCATCTAGATTATTTCAATATTTCTGTAGGGGAATAAAAAAAATGTCTGTATTCAGTTATACAGGGATAATTAATTCTGCTTTAATTGCCGGATTTGGTATACTACTCATTCCTCGATTAGGGGTTCGTGGATTTATGTTAAGCAGCATTATATCTGGTATTGGAACGATGTTGTTTGTTATTATGTATTCAAAATCCTATAAATTTTTCGACATTGGCGCTTTTGCTATATTAAAACTCAAAGAGATGCTTAAATACAGTATACCTTTGATTCCAAATATGTTAATGTGGTGGTTAATTCTAAGTATGAATCGCCCTGTAATGGAGAAAACAATAGGAATAGCAGCAGTAGGATTGTTTGGTGTGGCAATAAAAATACCTGATATTATCCAACTTTTTTATAATTTTTTTCATGAGGCTTGGATTGTAACAGCAGTTGAACAATATAATCAACCTGATTTTAAAGGTTATTTCAATAAAGTAATTCAATTATTAACTTGCCTCCAAACGGTAGTTTGTTTATGTGTAATGTTGTTTGGTCAGTTTATTTTTGATTTATTTATAAATGAAAGATATTCGGATGCATTGCAGTTTGTTCCAATTCTATGTATTAGTATGCTGTTTTCAAATCTAGCAACCTTCCTTTCTTCAATTTTCAATGCAAATAGAAAAACTTCATATATTTTTTATTCTGTAGTTATAGTTGCTTTTGTGGCAGCAGTCCTAAATCTAACTCTTATACCAACAATGGGTATTTGGGGCGCATGTGTTGCATTACTTGTGGCTCAAATAAGTGCAACGCTGTCAAGGACGATATTCGTATGCAAATTTGTTATAATTCAAAGAATAGATTACCATTTGTTAAATATCGGTGTATGTGTATTAGGCGCATTGGCATTCCTTATAGTATCACCTGTTATCAAATATGGTATTCTGATTACGCTGATAGGTCTCTATGGTTTTATAAATAGACCGGTTCTTGCCAAAGGTTTGTCAATGGTAAGAAATCGTTTTCATAAATAAAATTATTTCAATTAATATGGCATATAATAACATCTTCAAGGGCAAGAAAGTCCTGATTACCGGTAATACCGGTTTCAAAGGTTCGTGGCTCTCCACGTGGTTAAATATGATGGGTGCGGATGTGTATGGTTACTCCATCAGTATTCCTACTAATCCCTCTATGTACGAAACCCTCAAATTGGGTGAGAAGATTCATCAGCACTTCGGTGATATCCGCAACAAAGAGGAATTCAACGATTATGTTAAAGAAGTTAAGCCAGATTTCATCTTCCATCTTGCTGCACAGGCATTAGTGCTTACATCTTACCGTGAGCCGTTCGATACCATAACAACCAATGTGGTTGGTACGGCTGCTGTATGCGAAGCCATCATGAAGATTGATTGGCCTTGTACCTGCGTGCTTATCACTTCTGATAAGGCTTACGACAATGTTGAGTGGATTTGGGGTTATCGTGAGACCGACGGTCTTGGAGGAAAGGACATTTATTCTGGTTCTAAGGGTGCCGCTGAACTGGTAATCAAGAGCTACTGGCACTCTTTCATCAAGAAGATGGATAACATCAAGTTCGGTGTTACACGTGCCGGTAATGTAATTGGTGGTGGTGACTGGGCTAAAGACCGTATCATTGTTGACTGTGTAAAGGCTTTCTCTGAGGGTAAGACCGTAGAGATTCGAAGCCCTAAAGCAACCCGTCCTTGGCAGCATGTATTGGAGCCGCTGAGTGGTTATCTGACACTGGCCATGAACCTTGCAGAGGGCAAATGCACCAATGGTGAAGCCTACAACTTTGGTCCTCGTGCAGAGCAGACCAAGACCGTGTTTGAATTGACACAAGACCTTGCCAAACTCTGGGGACTGGATCCTGATAAGGCAGCCAAATTAACTGGTGATGTACCGTTTGAGGAGGCAACACTGCTGAAGTTGAATTGCGATAAAGCACTTGCTTATCTCCACTGGCATTCTACTCTGCATTATGAGGAGTGCGTGAAGTTCATTGCTGACTGGTATCGCGCTTTCTATGTAGAGAAGGACAAGGATATGTTTGCTCTCACAGAGAAACAAATTAAGGAATTTGAAAATGCTGCCAAGGCTCAGAACCTTGAGTGGACGAAATAAAGAGAAAAGGCTTATGGATATGATTGATGGAGTGAAAATAATTCCGCTGAAACAGATTGTAGATAACCGTGGTGCTGTATATCATGCTTTTCGGAATGAGAATCACGATGTAAACGTAGAAGAGGTTTACATCTCCAGGGTGAATGCAGGAGTCACAAAGGGATGGAAGCAACACCTGCAGACTTGGCAGCGGTTTGTGGTACCCTATGGCACGATGGAAATTGTGCTACATGACGAACGCGAAGATTCTCCAACTAAAGGTGCCTTTCAAAAGATTGTATTGGGGCCGGAAGATAATTATGTCCGACTGGAATTACCACCCAAAATTTGGTACGCTTTCAAATCACTTTCAGATGATTATGCGTTGATGATCAATATTTCAGAAATGATACATGTGGATGGCGAATCAAACAATATTCCTTTAGAGAATGATTTGTTTCATTACGATTGGAAATAAATAATTAGTATTACAATGAAGATAATAGGAGTTATTCCCGCCCGTTACGAGAGCTCTCGTTTCCAGGGCAAGCCTTTGGCAGACATCTGTGGCAAACCCATGATATGGTGGGTATATCAGCACGCTTCACAGGTGAAGTATTTTAACGAGTTATATGTCGCTACTGACGACCAGCGTATCTATGATGCCTGTGTTGCAAACGACATGAAGTGTATCATGACCTCCACGAGTCACCGTACAGGTACTGACCGTATTGGAGAAGTGGCAGAAAAGATTCCTGCAGACCTTTATGTGAACATTCAGGGTGATGAGCCTCTGATGGAACCGGAGGTGATGGAGAAAGCAATCCTGCCTTTCTTTGATAATCCTGAGCTTCAGGTATCTAACCTGATGACCAAGATTAACGACCCTGTGGATGTGGTGAACTTTACTGTTCCTAAAGTCATAACCAATAAAGAAGGTATTGGTATCTATCTGACCCGTTCTACCGCTCCTTACCCCAAGGGCAGTATTGACTATGCTTACTACAAGCAGGTATGCGTGTATGGTTTCACCCCTGCAGCATTGAAGTTCTATTGCGACTATGGCAAGAAGTACGGCAAGGCCAAGATTGAGGCCATTGAGGATATTGAGATTCTCCGCTTCATTGAAAACGGCTACAAGGTTCAGTACATTGAAGTGGATAGCGAGACGGTGGCTGTTGATACGCCCAACGATTTGAAGAAGGTTAACGAGATAATGGCAGCCAAGCTGCAGAAATGATATAGTATCTTTTCTCGAAAAGATAAGCAAAGCGTATGAGCAAGTTTAAGATTTTTGACGCAACTCTTCGCGATGGCGGTTACTACACGGATTGGGATTTTGATTCCAAAACGGTTGATGCGTATATCAAAGCAATGAATGCCCTCCCGATTGATTATCTGGAATTGGGCTATCGCAACAATCCTACTAAAGAATACATGGGCAAATATGGCTATTGCCCTGTGAGTGTACTGAAGCATATTCGTGCTACCTGCACAAAGAAGCTTGATGTGATGCTCAATGAAAAGAGCACTAAGCCGGAAGACTTGGATGTGCTTATCAAACCTTTGGTGGGCATTGTGGATATGATTCGTGTGGCAATTGATCCAAAGAACTTTGACAGGGCAGTAATACTAGCCAAAGCCATCAAGGCTATGGGCTTTGAACTTGGTTTCAATTGTATGTACATGAGCCGTTGGCTCACGGATTATCCTGACTTTCTGAAGAAGCTGAACCAGATTAATGGTGTGGCAGACCTGTTCTGTATGGTGGATAGTTTTGGTGGTATGACACCTCTAGAACTGACTACTATAGTTAAAGAGGTAAGAGCAAATACTACTGTACCGGTGGGCTTCCATGGCCATAATAACCTCCAGTTAGGCCTTATCAATACATTGAAAGCCATTGACCTTGGTCTGGAATATGTCGATTGTACCGTTCTGGGTATGGGCCGTGGTGCTGGTAATCTGAATACGGAGTTGTTGCTTACTTACCTGAATGCACAACAGGGCCTTGAGGTTGACTTCAATGTGTTGGGTGATGTAATCACAGCATTTACTCCCTTGTATGAGAAGTACCGCTGGGGTACTCAGTTGCCCTATATGATTTCTGGAGCTAACTCTATTCCTCAGAAGGAAGTGATGGAGCTGGTAACCAATCGTATCTATTCATTTGACAGCATTGTCCGTGGCCTTCAGAACCGCAAGGATAAAGTGAAGGATAATGCCAAGTATCCTATTCTGAAAGAGCAGAAGTTTGACGATGTGATTATCATTGGTGGAGGCCAGTCGCCTCTGGAGCATAAAGAGGCTATCACAGAATTCATCAAGCAGAAGAAGTCTGTAGCATTGGTTTTTGCTACAGCTCGTCATGCTGCAGAATATCAAGATTTGGATGTACACCAGTATTTCTGCTTGGTAGGCCGTGAAGCAAAGAGGCTTGTAGAAAAGGCCAGACTGCCATTTAGCGATAAGTGTGTATTACCCCCATATCCCAGAAAACTTGGTACCGATGTGCCAGACTTTGCTATGGATAAGACTTTCGAGCTGGCAGAGATTAAGTTCACAGAGCATTATTATGACTCTTGCACAACGGTCGCCATAGAGACTGCAATTAATCTGTCAAGCAAGAATATCTACATTGTTGGTTATGATGGCTATCCGTCAACCATTCTCTCTGAGAAGGAGATGGCCTTGACAATAGAGAACCGTACTCTCTTTGCAGATTATCATGCTTTTGCAGGTCAGAAACTCATTTCGCTTACCCGCTCTCTTTATGATGAGCTGGATGTAGAATCCATTTATCAGTACATTTAAACAGAAAAATGAAAGTAGTAACCTTTGGTGAGATAATGGTGCGCCTTGGCGCACCCGATTACCTCAAACTTATTCAGGCGAATAGGTTTGACGTGAGTTATGCTGGTGCAGAGGCCAATGTGGCTGTATCGCTGGCGAATTACGGTCTGGAAACGGATTACATAACCTGTTTGCCTGACAACCCTATTGCAGAACGTTGCATTATGGAATTGCG
>JAEEGH010019337.1_pt1 | contig 14293 bp, 12 predicted proteins | sample 9134181 | NCBI WGS metagenome assembly JAEEGH01 (sample SAMN16246544, study PRJNA631951) | gut metagenome | biome: gut microbiome; feature: rumen; material: DP-attached | host: Bos | place: Iran: Karaj | collected 2018-10 | reverse complement strand
TATGAACTGGCGGATATGGCAAAAGAAATACTTTCTTTGGGAAATTGTACCGGAGAGGGTTGGTTTTTGACGGCGGAAATGGTAGAATTAATACACTCGGGAGCCAGAAACATCATCTGCATGCAGCCCTTCGCCTGTCTTCCGAACCACGTTACCGGAAAAGGTATGATAAAAGAGCTCCGGCGTCAATACCCGGATTCTAATATAGTTGCTGTAGATTACGACCCCGGCGCGTCCGAAGTCAATCAGCTGAACCGCATACGGCTCATGCTGACCACCGCGTTCCGGAATCTGGAGAGGCAAAATGAAACATTCTAAAGACCTGAAGTTGATTATTGCGTTATTGTGTCTCGAAACGATACTTATACTCGTATTGTCCGTCATCGCCGTGGTGAAATACAGGCCGGGCAGCGGCTCGGATACGGGGAAAGAAACCGTATTGTCCGGCGTCAACGTGGGCAGCGTACTGTTCCCGGATTCCGGCAGACTCAATATTGGCAGCGACGCGGAGCCCGTGGCATCCAAACCCTCAGCCACCGATCCCGGCAGCGTAACTCCCGCTCCTACCGAAGCGTCAACTCCCGAACCCGAGATCTTTAATTATTACACCTTCGAGTTCAGCGAAAGCGGCTACAGGTCTTCCGAACTGATCAAGTCCGACGACAGCTGCAGCGAAAGCGGCTGCACGCGTGTGGACGTGACCGAAAAGAAGCTTACCGTACCCGCCAGCAAGAACGAACTTTTCCTGGGAAATATCAAGATCGCCAACGATTACGTCAACAAGACGCTGTCGCTGCCCGAGATATTTGCCCAGCCGCTCAAATTGAAGCCAATGACGAAAAACGGTTCCAACCAGTTTATCGTTTTCTATACCCATACTTATGAGGGATATTGCCTCACTGAAGAAGAGCAACTTCACGAAAAAAGATGGTACACCACCGACGACAACACCTCCAACGTGGTTGCCGCAGGCAGCGCCTATTATTCGAAGCTTAACCTGCTGGGGATCAACGGCGTCAACGATACGACTGTGCACAACGACGGTTCCGACGCGTTGAAATCTTACGAGCTCAGCTACGTGACACTTAAAAACGACCTCGAAGCAAATACCGATACCAGGCTGGTGCTTGACGTTCACAGGAACGGCTACGGCAAGCTCTATAAGGGCAAGCTGTACGGACCCACAGCCGAGAAAGATGAACAGAAATACGCGCATATCATGTTCGTCATCGGGCTGGACTACGACAGCAGCACCGGATATTCGGAAGAGAACAATCCTTACTGGAAAGAGAATTTTAAACTGGCGTTCCTGATCCTGGAGAAAATGGAAGAGCGTGTGCCCGGCATTACCGACGGCATCGCGTTAAGGAAGACGCCGTACAACCAGGGGCTCTGCGTCAACTCCCTGCTGGCCGAGATAGGTTTCGAAGGAAACCTGGCATCCGAGGCCGAAAGGACCGCGGAACTGCTGGCTGAAGTGATCGCCGAAATATACAGTTGACCGGGTGGTTATATGACCGACAGAGACAAGATAAGAAACTTTTGCATAATAGCTCATATCGACCACGGCAAATCCACTCTCGCTGACAGGATACTGGAGATGACCGGCGTGCTCACGGAGCGCGAGATGGACGACCAGGTACTGGACAATATGGACCTGGAGCGGGAGCGCGGCATCACCATAAAGGCCCAGGCTGTAAGGCTGAATTACAAGGCCAAAGACGGCACCGAATACGTGTACAATCTTATCGACACGCCCGGGCACGTTGACTTCAATTACGAGGTGTCAAGGACTCTCTCTGCCTGCGAAGGAGCCGTGCTGGTGGTCGACGCGTCTCAGGGCATAGAGGCCCAGACGCTGGCAAACGTTTATCTTGCCATCGATCATGACTTGGAAGTCGTTCCTGTGATAAACAAGATCGATCTGCCTGCGGCGCAGCCCGAAGTGGTAAGAAGAGAGATCGAGGACGTGATCGGCCTTCCGGCTGACGACGCTCCTCTGATCAGCGCTAAAGTAGGCATCGGCATAGATGAAGTGCTGGAACAGATCGCGCAGAAGATTCCTGCTCCCGAGGGAGACGATAAGGCGCCTTTAAAAGCGCTGGTGTTCGATTCCTATTACGATTCATACAGAGGCGTCATCGTTTACGTCAGGATATTCGACGGCGCCGTAAAGCGCGGAGATACCATCAGATTTATGTCTACCGGCAGGGATTATACCGTTACCGAAGTCGGCTGGTTCAAGCCCGGCACGCTTTGTCCCGCTGACAGCCTGGAGGCAGGCGAGGTGGGTTATATCGCGGCTGCCATTAAAGATATAACTGACGCCACGGTGGGTGACACGGTAACGTTGAAGGACGATCCGGCGGAAGAGCCTCTCCCGGGATATAAATCGGTGCAGCCGATGGTATTCTGCGGCATTTATCCTGTTGACGGGGCCGATTACGAGAACCTCCGGGACGCCCTGTTCAAATTGAAACTTAACGACGCTTCATTGACCTTCGAGCCGGAAACTTCTCAGGCGCTGGGATTCGGCTTCCGCTGCGGATTCCTGGGGCTTCTGCACCTGGAGATCATACAGGAGAGGCTCTTCAGAGAGTTCGATCTGGAACTGATCACCACCACCCCCAGCGTTATCTATTACGTGTACCTGACGAACGGCGAAAAGATCGTTCTGGACAATCCTTCCAACTATCCTGATCCGGCTACCATTGAACACATCGAAGAGCCCATGGTCAAGGCCACCATAATGACTCCCAAGGAGTACGTGGGCAATATCATGGAGCTCTGCAACGACCGGCGCGGCGAGTTCATCAATATGGACTACATCGAAGAGACCAGAGTGGTGTTGACGTTCAACATGCCCCTGAACGAGGTCATTTACGACTTCTTCGACGCACTCAAATCCAGGACGAGAGGCTACGCGTCCCTGGATTATGAATTGTCCGAATACAAACCCTCCAAGCTGGTGAAGCTTGACATTTTGCTGAACGGCCAGATCGTCGACGCGCTGTCGTTTATCGTCCACGAAGAAAAAGCCTACACGAGAGCCAGAAAGATCGCCGAAAAGTTAAAAGACGTAATCCCGAGGCACCAGTTCGAGATACCGATCCAGGCCTGCATAGGCGGCAAGATCATCGCCAGGGAGACCGTGAAAGCTTACCGTAAAGACGTGCTGGCCAAGTGCTACGGCGGCGATATCACCAGAAAGAAGAAACTTCTCGAAAAGCAAAAAGAAGGCAAAAAGCGGATGCGCCAGTTCGGCAGTGTGGAAGTGCCTCAGGAGGCGTTCCTTACGGTGCTGAAGCTGGATTCCGGAGACTGACGCGCCGCGTCGATCATCGACATATGGAAACGTTGCTGCCCGGCTTATACGTTCATATCCCGTTTTGTGTAAAAAAGTGTAATTATTGCGACTTTTATTCTCTCGGCATATCGGAATGCGTCAACGCTTTCGGCGAGGGCGTATACCGGGATTACGTTGATGCGCTCAAGCGGGAGATCGCGGAGCTCCGTCAATGCCGTGGTAACGGAGCGTGCGGGTTTGGCGGCACCGTTATACCTGAAAAGATCGACAGCGTATATATCGGCGGCGGGACTCCCAGCATATTACCCCCCGATCTGATCTGCGAACTGCTGGATGAATTGCGCGACGGTTTCGTTATCGCGCCTGACGCGGAGATAACGATAGAATGCAATCCCGGAACGTTGTCCGAGAATAAACTTATCGATTATAAGAAGGCGGGGATCAACAGGCTCAGCATCGGAGTCCAGTCATTGAACGACAGTTTGCTTGGTTTCCTCGGCAGGATCCACGATTCTAAAAAGGCGTTGGAAACCATAAAGCTTGCGAGAACTTATTTCGACAACGTTAATCTGGATTTCATTTCAGGCGTTCCTGGGCTCATTGGGAAGAGCCGGCCGCAAAGCCTTTCGGATATCGAACGTGCGATCGACGCGGTGGCCGAAAACGGGATCCCTCACGTAAGTTATTACAGCCTTATTACGGAAGAAGGCACTCCTTTGTATGATTGGCGTGAAAAAGGGCTGCTGGAGGATATGGACGAAGGCCTGGAGCGGGAGTCCTATTATTTGATAAAACGCAGGTTGAACGACGCCGGATACGGCCAATACGAGATCTCCAATTTTGCGCTTCCGGGATATGAGAGCAGGCACAATCTAAAATACTGGTCGGGTGCGGAGTACGTTGGTATAGGCGCCGGAGCGGTGTCGTTTTTGAGGCATCACGGGGGAGAAAAATATGTGCGCTATTCGAACAGGAAGAGCGTGGCGGATCATATCGACGCCGGGAGTTTTAACGATATCAGAACGGTGGAAGAACTGCTGGATGTGATCGACCGGAAGAAAGAATTTATGATGCTGGGATTTCGTAAATTGACCGGGCCGGACCGCGAAATTTATTCAAAGCTTTTTAACGGAGCGGATATTGAATTGGATTTCGGAACGGAGTTACAGAGGCTGCGATCGGAGGGGCTTATCGGTAACGATCTGTCGCTCACGGCCAAAGGCCTCGATTTTGCCAACGAGATCTTTACGGCGTTTATTTGATGCAGGCGTATGAGATTAGATCTGATCGGCGTAAGAGAATTTTCTGAAATAATGACCCGGTGCGGCGGACTTAAGGCAGGCAGCGGGACGTTGCCGCTTGCGAAAGCCAGGAAGGGAGTCAAGCTTCATAAGTCGGTCCAGAAATATCTTGCCGGACAGCATCCGGGCTACCTTGCGGAAAAACAGGTATTGTTTACGTACGTGCCGGAATCTGCGGAAGAAGACGCTTACGGAGAGGAAACCGCCGGAATGGAAACAGCGGCAGGTGCCTTTACTCTCGACGGCCGTGTTGACGGTTACTATTTAGATGGGACAACGCTGGTGATCGACGAGATCAAAAGTTCGGACGCTCATCCGGACAAGGCCGATCCGGCTCACTGGCTGCAGGGCGCGCTTTACGGGTATATATTGTCCCTGTCCGACGAAGATGTCGAACGCGTCAATATCGAAATAATTTACGGTCTTTATTCTGATTTTAACGATATCAAAATTTTCACATACGAATATACTAAAGACGAGATCGAACCGGCGGTCTCGCCTTATCTCAAAAGGTATTCCAAATACGTCCGTGAGCAGGACGCCCATGCGTTAAAACTTCACGGGGAGCTTCAGGAACTCAAGTTCATTTATGACGAGTACCGAGGCGGACAGCGCAGGATGGCTGTCAATATATATAACGCGTTGAACGATCCGTCTATACCGATGATTTTGTGCCAGGCTCCCACCGGCATCGGCAAGACTGCGGGGACGCTGTTTCCGGCGCTTAAATCTTTCCCATACAAGAAGGGCGAGAAGTCTGCGATATTCTATCTCACTGCCAGGAACGAGGGCTCCAGGCCTCCGGAAGAGACGCTGGATCTTATTTCAGGCAGCGTGCCGGAGCTGAGGTATATCACGCTTACGGCTAAAGAAAAGATCTGCCTGATGAACGCGTCGGTCCCCGATACGGGAACGGAAGGGAAGTTCCAGTGCGATCCGTCCTGTTGTCCCTACGCAGAAAAACATTACGATAACGTGGAAGAAGCGCTGGATAGACTACTTGGTTCAGGGAAAAAACGGTTCGATCGTGAACTCATTCGCGAGACCGCCGAAGAATGTAAAGTTTGTCCTTTCGAGCTGTCTCTGGATCTGTCCACGTACTGCGACGTCATAATAGGGGACTACAACTATCTGTTCGATCCGGAGAGCTATCTGAAACGTTATTTTACGACAGATGGCGGTCAATACTATTTCCTGATCGACGAGGCCCATCAGCTGCCTGACCGCGTCCGGTCAATGTATTCCGCCTGTCTTACGGCAGCCAGGTTCGAATCCGCCGCAAAGGGCCGTAAACGCAAGAAGATCGGCAAGTCGCTTATGAAGGTGGCGTCAATGATCTCCGACTTCGCCGCGCAGGATTCCTGCGACGTCCTTCCCGTTTTCAGCGACACCATTCCTGGATTTAAAGAAGCTTCTTCCGATACCGTGGAAGATACTATACCCGTAAAATTGAACGACGAGCTCGACCGGCTGTGCGACGCTGCCTTCGAATACCTCGAAACGGAACCTGACCGGAATCTACTGGAATTATGCTTCGACGTGCTGCACTTTAAGACCATATCCGAACTGACCCGCAACGGCGGCTTTGCCATAAAGTTCAGGAACGAAGGAGTCCCCTCCGTAAACATATACTGCCTCGACCCGTCCGCCGTTATCAGAAAAAAGTGCGGCTCCGGGCTGGGGTCCGTGCTGTTCTCGGCAACGCTTCTGCCGGAGATCTACTACAAAGGCCAGCTGGGCGCCGCCGACATGCCTTATATCTTTTTCGACTCTCCGTTCCCAAAAGAAAATCTGCTGGCTGTCGGGGGCACCTTCGTAGACACGCGCTACAGGGTCAGAGAGGCGTCGCTGCCTCTGACGGCATCTTTTATCACGGAACTGGGAAAATCGCTTAAAACGGGCAATTACGTCTGTTTTTTCGGCTCCTGGAAGCATATGCGGTCCGTGTACGAACTTATAGACAAAGATTTCCGTGAAAAATACGTTTTTATGCAGCCCGAATCTTCGACATTAAAGGACCGCAGCGAATTCATTGCCGGGTTCAAAAAAGATCCCGAAGAGCTCCATATGGGCTTCTGCGTGCTGGGGGGCGCTTTCTCGGAAGGTGTGGATCTGCCGGGCAACAGGCTTTCCGGCGCCGTCATCGTCGGTACAGGCGTGCCCCAAGTAAATTACGTCAACGAGCTCCTGAAAGATTATTACGCTTCCGCCGGCGAGGCCGACGACGGCCTTCCTGTCGACTCTGTGCGCAGTTCAGGATACGACAACGCCTATTTTTATCCGGGGGTTAACAAAGTCATCCAGGCGGCAGGGAGGGTCATCCGCACTCCGGAGGATAAAGGGTTCGTACTGCTTTTAGACGCCAGATATGCCAGACGTGATCACAGGAACGTTTTCGCGGACGTTATCGACTACAGGATCATAAAAGAACCTCAAAAAACAGTTGACGCCGTTGTTGAATTTTTGTACGGGATTTGATAAAATAAATCCGATTGGTGCTCTCGCCGGTCTGCAGTTTATTTTGAGGAGGAATTGACGTGTCCGGGCCTGATTTTCGATCTCTTTTTGACCAGGAGTCTTTTGTTGAAACACTTGCATTTGCTCCCGGAGACGATATCGTTCTGAAGAGCTTTTCAGAGACTGTTACCGGTTACGGCACCGTGGGCGACAGGCTTGTGTTCGCCGCCTTCGATACTGATCAGGATGCTGTGGACGCCGATCCCGTTCATGGCATTTATTTTGCTAAAAAAGTCGTAAGGATAATTAAACTCGCTTCTTCACGCCGCGCTCCGTTCATTCTTTGCCTGAACGGTTCCGGCGTTTCTTTCGCTTCTTCTCAAGATATGGTCAAAGCTTATTCCAAAGTCCTTTCCGCCATCGACGACCTGTGCGGCGACATTCCCGTGATATGCGTTTCCGCCGGCAATTGCTTTGGCATCCATGCCGCCGTTGCCGCCGCATGCGACATGCATTTCGTGATAGGCGAGGTTAGCGGTTTCGGCGCCGTTTCCGATAAAGGAATCGAGGCGCTCTCGGGTGAAGCAGCCGGTCCTGATGATATACCCGGCTTCAACCCTTCCGTTGCCGGCATCTTTAAAGACCTTGAAGAATTCAAATTATATCTGGCCGATCTTTTGAAATACATACCTGATTCGGATCGTTTCGGTCCCGAGAACTTCTCGGGTTTCGATCCTGCTTCCGGTGAGGTATCCGGCAGTGTTTCCGTTTCTGCCCTTAAAGGAAAGGATCTCGTCGAAGCCCTTTCCGACGGAGGCAGATTCTCTGAATTGTTCGGTTATTTCGAAAGCAGTGTGATCACCGGATTCGCTTCATACTACGGTATTCCCGCCGGAGTGATCTGCGCGTCCGGCTCTGAGGAAGACGGTCTCATAGACTATCCGTCTTTAGAGAAGCTTCTGGTATTTCTTACTTTATGTAATACCTACGATATCCCCGCCGTCTTCCTGCTGGATCTCAAAGGTGTAAAGGCGGATCAGCGTGAGAACGCCAGGCTGCCTTTGCTGCTCGCTCAATTAAATGCAGAACTTAAAATGGGTCCTTCTCTCAGGATCGTCACCGGAGAAGCTTACGGAGAACTTGCGTCCGTGCTGCTTTCGAACGAAGACGGAGACGGCATGTGCTACGCCTGGAACGGTACTTATATCGACGCTTTGAATCCCGCCGCGCTGGCTATCATGAAGCACACGGAAGAGATCAAAAACGCGGAAGATCCGGTCAAAGCCAGAGAGAAATTTATCGACGAATATAAAAACGCAAATTCCAGATCCGAGTTTGCCGCGGTACGAGGGATCGTTGACGATATCATACATCCGGACGAGACCCGTGACAGGATCGCGGCTTTTCTTAAGATCTTATGACAATTGAAAGGAACTGGGGACAATGATCAGGAAATACAATATCAAAGTCAACGGCGTATCTTACGAAGTGGAAGTCGAATCCGCCGATGCGGAAAACGCAAGGCCATCCGGTTTTTTCGATGCCGGCAGCGCTTTCCCGGCGCCCGGAGAAGCTGCGCCCAGGGCTCAGTCTTCCGGCGGCAAGGGCACTCCCGTTACGGCTCCCATGCAGGGCACCGTGCTTAAGATCAACGTCAGGCCCGGAGAGCAGATCAAAAAAGGGCAGGTATTGCTGATCCTCGAAGCTATGAAGATGGAGAACGAAATATCCGCTCCCGAGGACGGGACGGTGGAGGACGTTGCCGTCAGCGGAGGCAGCAGCGTCAAGCTGGGCCAGACGTTATTGACCTACGTAAAAGCGTGAACCGGGGCGTGAGGGGCATTGACCCGCCGGTGCCGGAAAGCTTCATTTTGAGGTGAATTATGGGAAAAGTCCGTATTACAGAAACGATATTGCGCGACGCTCACCAATCGCTTATCGCCACCCGTATGACCACTGCGGAGATGCTTCCCGCGGTGGAGATGCTGGACGACGTGGGTTACAACGCGCTCGAATGCTGGGGCGGAGCCACTTTCGACGCCTGTCTGAGATTTCTTAACGAAGATCCCTGGGAGCGGCTTCGGGCCATTAAAAAGCTGGCTAAGAAGACTCCGCTTCAGATGCTCTTAAGAGGCCAGAACCTTCTCGGGTATAAACATTATCCGGACGACGTGGTAGAATATTTCGTTCAGAAGTCGATCGCCAACGGCATCGATATCATCCGTATCTTCGACGCTTTAAACGATCCCAGAAACCTGGAAAAAGCCATTTCCTCCTGTCTTAAAGAAGGAGGCCATCCCCAGGGCTGCATCTCCTACACCACCAGTCCGTACCACAACACGGAGATATTCGTCAACGACGCTAAAAAGCTCGAGAGCATGGGCGTAAAGTCCGTCTGCATAAAGGACATGGCCGGATTGCTTTCTCCGAAGGACGCATACGATCTTATAAAGAGCCTTAAGAGCAGTCTCAAGGTGCCCGTGGAGCTCCATACCCATTATACCAGCGGCCTGGGTTCAATGACTTATCTTAGGGCCATACAGGCAGGCGTGGATATCATTGACACCGCCATTTCTCCTTTCTCCATGGGAACGTCACAGCCGCCCACGGAACCGATGGTGGCCGCGTTGTCCGGCACGGAATACGATACCGGTCTCGATATTAAGAAACTCAATGAGATCGCCGTCTATTTCAGGCCCATACGTGAAAAATATCTGGAAAAAGGAACTCTGAATCCCAGGATGCTTTGCCCGGATATCAACGCTCTTATATGCCAGGTGCCGGGCGGAATGCTTTCCAATCTGGTATCACAGCTTAAGCAGGCAGGCGCCATGGACAAGTTCGACGACGTCCTTAACGAAGTGCCTAAAGTAAGGGCCGATCTCGGTTATCCGCCGCTGGTCACTCCCACCAGCCAGATCATAGGATCACAGGCCGTACTCAACGTGCTCTCCGGCGAGAGGTATAAAGTGGTCACCAATGAAGTAAAAGGCCTTGTGGCAGGCGAATACGGCAAGACTCCCTGCGCCATCGATCCCGGTTTCGTTAAGCAGATACTCGGCGACAAGGAGCCCATTACATGTCGTCCCGCAGACCTTCTGGAGGACAAGCTTCCCGAATTCCGCAGGGAGGTCGCCGGTTATATCGAAAAAGAGGAAGACGTGCTCAGCTACGCGCTTTTTCCGAAACCTGCTCTCGAATTTTTCAAGAAGCGACAATTCAAGAAATACGGTTACGACGCGGACAATTCCGATCCCGCCCGTATGTCCGGCATTATGTCCTGACCGCTCCGTAAAAGCGGCCGGGCCGGATCGAAGGTCTATCTTATGGCAGAACCCGTAAAAACGTACGATTGCGTAATTATCGGAGGCGGTCCCGCCGGAATGATGGCGGCAATCACGATGGCCGAAAAAGGCCTCGACGTGATCATCGCCGAAAAGAACCAGCTTCTTGGCCGCAAACTGCGCATCACGGGTAAAGGCCGCTGTAATATCCCCAACGACTGCGAATTCCAGGGAATGACCAGCAATATTATTTCCGGAAACAAATTCCTGCTTTCTTCGCTGCACCGTTTTTCGAACCATGACCTTATCGCTTATCTGGACGAGGGCGGCCTTGAGACCGTGACCGAAAGAGGAGGCAGGGTGTTTCCCGCCTCTCAAAAAGCTTACGACGTGGCGGAATTTTTCGTAAAGAAACTAAAAGAACTGAAAGTTCCGGTGTTGTTCGGATTCGACGCTAAGGAACTGATAATAGACGAAAAAAGGGTCAAAGGCGTGAAAGGCATCCTGGCCGGGAAGGGGAGAACTCTTTCGGGCAAGACGGTTTTATTGTGTACCGGGGGGCTTACGTACAGGAGCACCGGTTCCGACGGATCCGGCTACATCCTGGCCGTACAGGCAGGTCACGGAATCTGCGAGCCCAGAACGTCTCTGGTTGCGCTTAAATGCCGCGAAAAAGGCGATTGCGCCGCATGTCAGGGTCTTACCCTTAAGAATGTTAAAATTGCCCTAAACAGGCAAAACAAGCCCATTTTTGAAGATTTCGGTGAAATGCTGTTTACGGATACAGGGATAACCGGTCCGGTAGTGCTTTCGCTCAGCCGTTCCTATATTTCCGAAGCGTTTTCCGGCGACGCGCAGGTTCTTAAGACCGTCGACGAGGTCGCGTCGTTTCTGAAGCGACCTGAGTCTGTTTTATATTCAGAAAAGGACGGAACAGGGTTTACCGTGAGCATTGATCTGAAGCCGGCGCTTGACGAAGAAACACTGGACAAAAGATTGATCAGGGATCTTGAAAAATATCGGTCAAAGCTGTTCAGGAACGCTCTTTGCGATCTGCTGCCTTCATCTATTATCCCCGTCGTTATCGGAAGGTCCGGCATAGACCCGGAGAAAACGGCGGGCAATATAACAAGGTCCGAGAGAAAGGCGCTGCTCGGCATACTCAAGAATTTCATATTGACTCCCGAGGGTCCGGACGATCCGGATCACGGTATCGTAACACAGGGAGGCGTTGACCTGGACGGTATCGATCCTGGAACGCTGGGATCGAAGCTCACAAAGGGACTGTATTTTGCCGGAGAAGTGATGAACGTTGACGGACTTACCGGTGGATACAACCTTACCATAGCGTTTTCTACCGGACGCGCAGCAGGACTGGGCATCGTGCGGGAACTTTGCGGCGGCAAAGTTTGATATTGAAATAATAACGGATTTTTAGTAAAATTCTAAATGTAATTTGATTTGCGGAGGGTTTCCAATTGAGCATTCTGGTTACCGGCGGCACCGGGTTTATAGGCAGCCACACCTGCGTCGAACTTTTAGAAGCGGGATACGATCTGGTCGTATTCGATAATTTCTATAACAGCAAGCCTTCCGTGCTGGACAGCATCGTCGACATCACAGGAAAAGGTTTTAAGTTTTACCATTCGGATATGAACGATATCGGCGATCTGGAAAAGATATTTTCCGACAACGATATCGACTGCGTCATCCATTTCGCCGGTTTCAAGGCAGTGGGTGAATCGGTGGAAAAGCCGCTGATGTATTACAGCAACAATATCACGGGCACTTTGAACCTGCTTAACGTAATGAAGGATCACAACGTTAAAAAGCTGGTCTTCAGTTCTTCCGCCACCGTTTACGGCGTTCCTAAGAAGGTGCCTCTAACCGAAGATATGCCTCTTTCCGTCACGAACCCTTACGGCAGGACGAAATTGATGATCGAGGACATACTCCGGGATCTTTGCGTTTCCGATCCCGAATGGTCCGTGCTTCTGTTAAGATATTTCAATCCCGTTGGCGGACACAAGAGCGGCCTGCTTTGCGAAGATCCCAACGGTATCCCCAACAATCTTATGCCTTACATCACACAGGTTGCTGTTGGTAAGCGTGAGAAACTTGGAATCTTTGGTAATGATTATGATACAGTTGATGGAACTGGTGTAAGAGACTATATCCACGTTGTTGACCTTGCAATAGGACATGTTAAGGCAGTTGAAAGATTTAGCCTTAACAAGGGCACAGAAATCTTTAACCTTGGTACAGGTAAAGGAACAAGCGTATTAGAGCTTGTACATGCATTTGAAGATGCTACAGGTGTAAAGATTCCTTATGAAATCAAAGATAGACGTGCTGGTGATATAGCAACTAACTATGCAGATGCTTCACTTGCAGCAAAAGAACTTGGCTGGACAGCAAAATATGATATTAAGAGAGCCTGCCAGGATAGCTGGAGATGGCAGAAAAACAACCCTAACGGATTTGAGGAATAATAATCGAATAGAACGCGCCTCTGCGCATCAAAAAAGGTGTAGTACTTTGCACTACACCTTTTAAATTACTAATCAATCTTTAGCATATATATTTCTATTTTTAGATTTTTCTCCGATAAATCTTACTTCCTTCTCAGTAAATCCAAGATCATCGCATACAGCAAGTGCGTCTTCGAGCTGAGCAGAATTTACACAGAATATAAGCTTAGTTCTATCTTTGAAAAGAGTCTTTCTTATAAAACTAGGTTCCTGCCACTTAAGGAAGTATGATACTCTGGCATATTGAAGAGCTCCCTCTAGTTTGCGTCTAACCTTTTCATTAGCTACTTCACAAAGATCTATCTCATTATTAACTTTGACTTTCGTCATCTGATTTTCAATCTTCATCTTTTACCTCTATTTTTCCCTTGCGATAATTCAGTCTGTATTATAGTACTTTCGCTGAATAAATTAAAGGTTATATCCAACCTCAAATGCCTGAACATTAATATCTACAGTCTTTGCTGGAACTGTATTCTTAATTACGTTAATCCACTCATCATGTTCAAAGTTCATATGCTTTGCAGCAAGACCAACGATAATTGTGTTAAATACTCTTGAGTTGCCAAGCTTCTTAGCTTCAGCCATAGCATCAACTGCAACAACCTTGTGATTCTTCTCAAGGTTCTCAATAATATTCTCAGGATATTCCATAGCACCTGTAACTACAGGCATAGGGTCTATTCTCTGATCGTTAACTATTATAACACCGTCCTTCTTAAGGAAGTGTGCATATCTAAGAGCTTCAAGTCTTTCAAATGCAATAAGAACATCTGCGCAGCCCTCTTCAACGATTGGCTCGTGTACGCTCTCACCATATCTTACGAATGTAACAACGCTACCACCTCTCTGAGCCATACCATGAACCTCAGAAAGCTTTACATCGTAGCCAGCGCTTGTTGTAATACCACCTAATATTCTACTTGTAAGCAGTGTACCCTGACCGCCTACACCAACAATCATAATACTCTTTGTTTCCATATCTTAGACCTCTACTTTCTCGATAGCCTCGAACTTACACTTGCTCATGCAAAGACCGCAGCCGTTGCAGAGTGTATCATCAATAGAGATTGTTCCGTCAGCATTTTTAGTAATTGCAGGACATCCCATCTTAAGGCACATACCACATTTCTTACATTTGTCTGGAAGTGGCTTACACTTATGATGAGAAATATTAGTCTTAAGAAGTGCACAAGGTGCCTGAGAGATAATAACTGATACCTCATCCTTTGCAACCTCAGCCTTAATTGTTTCTTTAAGTTTCTCTGTATCAAATGCATTAACTACTGATACTGACTTAACTCCAAGAGCATGGCAAAGATCTACAAGATCAACTGCATATGTTGCTTCAACTGCAAGTGTCTTACCTGTAGCAGCATGATCCTGATGACCTGTCATCCCTGTTGTTGAGTT
>JAEEGH010019336.1_pt1 | contig 14293 bp, 7 predicted proteins | sample 9134181 | NCBI WGS metagenome assembly JAEEGH01 (sample SAMN16246544, study PRJNA631951) | gut metagenome | biome: gut microbiome; feature: rumen; material: DP-attached | host: Bos | place: Iran: Karaj | collected 2018-10 | reverse complement strand
CACCCAAAAGCGCATGGAGACTTATAATGGTCAATCCATAATCGGTCTGGCAAATTAATGTACGGACTACTATTTATAATCAAAAACATTTTCTTTCTGCCAGTCCAATTTCCCGCAATTATTCTTGCATTTCCTCAGCAGAATCTTTCATATTTCTCAATCTCTGTATCCCCAAAAGTGGTTCCTGCCAGATACAGCGACATCACCATATCGAGCATGGGCAGCAGCAAAAGAGCTCCTGTCCCCTCACCAAGTGCCAGGTCAGCGCAGATTACCGGCTCCAGATCAAGTTCTTTCATTATGATCTCCATGGCTTTTTCCCTTCCCATGTGAGACTGGATCATATACCGCCTGCACCCGGGAATGATCCGGTCAGCCAGCAGCGCTGCAGTAGCGCTTATAAGCCCGTCTATAACTACCGGGATCCGGTACATGGCACCTCCGATAAAAATACCCACAAGTCCAGCGATATCAAGGCCTCCAAGATCCTTCAGGATTTCCAGTACCTGCTCTCTAGAGATTGTAGTATTGGTTTTCGTTGAAAGCTGCTCTTTAGAGATTGTTGCATTGGTTATCGTTGAAAGCTTCTCTATACTGCCGATTGATTCCTTCTTAATGACTTTTTCAAGCCCGCTCTTATCGCTGTTACCCGAAGTGTTTTCTTCCGGATACAGTGGCTCTGCTATGTCTGTGCCTCCAAAAGCACACGGAGCATTCTCGGCGCTGTTCACATGTTTTCTTAAGCCTTCCTCTATAGCACGTATCTTACACTTAAGTCCGTCATCAGACAGCCCTGCGCCTCTTCCAACATAATCCGCAGGATCAAGCCCAAGAAGAGCACAAAGAATAGCTGTGCTTGTAGTTGTGTTCCCGATCCCCATCTCCCCTGTGGCTATGAGTCCGTATCCTTCATCGCTGCATTTTTTTACGGCATCAATTCCTATCTGAATAGCAGCCAGGCATTCACTTAATTCCATCGCCGGCCCTTTGCAGAAATTTACCGTGCCTTTTCTGATCTTGGCATCGATCACACCTTCAGGTGTAACTTCGCAGTTTATTCCAACATCATAAACAAAAAAATCTACCGAATAGTCTTTTGCCATGATTCCGACTGAGCTCTTTCCGTCACCCATAAGCTCCGCAACATCCCGGGTTACGCTCTGACTTGTCTGGGATACTCCCTCTTCGTATACACCGTTGTCGGCACACATGATGATCATAGCTTTACGGGTAATGTCAGGGCAAACTTTGCCCTGAATGGCAGCGATACTACTTATTATTTCTTCAAATTTGCCCAGCCCATCAATCGGTTTGGCTAAAGAGTCCCATCTTGATCTTGATAGATTGAATACTTCATTATCAGGTTCGTTTATTTTTATGGAAAGAAGCTCTTTCGTAGTCATGCAATATTCCTTTTTATTCAGATAGGTCGTTTTGATCCTCGTCACATCTATTGCCGGCGAGAAATCAGGTCATAAATATAGTCCATATCAAGACTCTCTCTCAGCCCTTTCGCCAGAAGGTCATACTGGCTTTCCTTAAACTCCGAATAGTTCCTAATGCCCTCTGTCATCACCTTTTTGCCTCTGGCTACCGCAACTTTTTCGACTACAGCAGCTGCTATCTTCTTATTATCAAAAAAGCCATGGATATAGGTTCCGTATACACTTCCGAGGCAGCATCCGGTTTTATCTGAAGTAAACTCTGTAACCTCTTCAAAGCTTTCAGTTTTTCCCATGTGGATCTCATAGCCCCGGACCGGCAGGTCCTCCATGCCTGAAAGAATTCCGGTGGCTCCTGCTATTTTCCCTTCAAATCCGGTCTGGACTTTCTCTTTTCCAAGAGTTGTATCTACCGGCAAAAGACATAGTCCCGAAGCGGAGCCTCCCTCTTCCATTTCGAAGGGATCCGAAATCCTGCGGCCAAGCATCTGGTAGCCGCCACATATTCCAAAGATACAGGTTCCCGATTCAGACTTTTTCTTTACTGCTTCAGCAAGACCGTTCTCCTTAATGTCCTTTAGGTCAGCGATGGTGTTCTTGGTTCCCGGGATGATAATCATATCCGGGTCAGATAGTTCTCCCGGGGATGTAACATATCTCACAGACACGCCTTCAATCTGCTCAAAGGTATCAAAGTCCGTGAAATTGGAAATGTGAGCAAGCCTCAAAACAGCTATGTCAAAGTCACTTCTGTCTTTCCTGGCAAACCTCTCTGACAGAGAGTCCTCATCATCAAGCTTTATGTTCATGTAGGGCACAACCCCCACGACCTTAGTCTTTCCGCGTTCCTCCAATATCTGTATTCCGTCATCAAAGAGTTTTCTGTCGCCTCTGAACTTATTGACGATTATTCCTTTTACCAGTTTTCTTTCATCTTCTTCCAGAAGATCAAGGGTTCCCAGGAGCTGTGCAAAAACGCCGCCCCTGTCTATATCTCCCACAAGAAGTACCGGTGCATCCAGCATCCTTGCCAGCCCCATGTTTACGATGTCGTCCTTCTTTAGGTTCATCTCGACCGGCGAACCTGCACCTTCAACCACGATCACATCAACCATCTGAGAAAGTTCGTCAAAGGCTTTAAGTATGTCTTTTGCAAATTCCTTCTTGCGTTTGAAATAGTCAGCAGCCTTCATGTTCCCTATGGCTTTGCCGCCGACTATCACCTGGGATCCCATATCGCTGACAGGCTTTAGTAGAATCGGGTTCATGATGGCTCGGGGCTTTATCCGGGCGCACTCGGCCTGCATGACCTGGGCTCTTCCCATCTCAAGTCCGTCTTCTGTGACAAAAGAGTTGAGGGCCATGTTCTGGGATTTGAAAGGCGCAACTTTAAATCCATCATCCGAGAGGATCCTGCAAAGTCCTGCTGCAATGACGCTTTTGCCGGCATTTGACATAGTTCCCTGGATCATTATGACGCCGGCTCTTTTTCTGTCAGGACATTTTTTCCATAGGACATAATATCCATCCTATTCAAAGCTGACTCTTCCGGCACACAGTCACCAACACTCCAGTCGTTTCCTGCATCTTCTGCATTTCTCTTTGCAGCACCATTCAGCGTATAATCACTCTGTTTTTTTCCCGCGCTTTCATTTTCCTTAGTTCTATCCCCTCTACCATTTTCTGCCAGGTCAGTGACCCAGGGCATTGTTCCGAGAAGCTCAGTGTCAACATTCTCGATGTGATACAGCTTTCTTATAAAGTTCTCAGTAAAGACCTCTCCTGGCGTTCCGATCCTCAAGACCCTGCCCTCCCCAAGGGCAACCACAGTGTCTGAAATCTTTGCTGCGATTTCCAGCTCGTGAAGCGACATCAGCACTGCTACATTTTCTTTTCTCACGTAGTTCTGTATCTTCTGGAGGATATCAATCTTGTGCCTGATATCCAGGTACGAGGTCGGTTCATCCAGGATAAGGATCTCGGGATCCTGACAAATTGCCCTTGCCAGCAGAACTCTCTGCTTCTGCCCGTCGCTGATTTGGGAAAAGAACTGATCAGCAAGCGGAGCCACATCGGTCCACTCCATGGCTTCCTGCACCTTTTTCCTGTCTTCATCCGAAAGGATTCCAAGGCTGCCGGTGTACGGATATCTTCCAATCTCGATGACTTCCCTGCAGGTCATAAGGTCGCCCTTTACCCTGTAGGTCATAACAAGAGACATCCGCTTTGCAATCTCGGATGGCTTTAGCGCGTCTCTGTCCTCGCCGTCAAGGTAAACAGTACCGCCTCGCTTTTTAAGTTCTCCGGTCAGTGTCTTTAGAAGAGTAGTCTTGCCGCAGCCATTTGGTCCGATGAGTGTCACGATCTCTCCGGGCCTTACCGCCAGACTGATATCCTTTATAAGATCTGACTTGTAACCTATATTCAGTTGCCTGGTCCTGATTCCACTCATATCAGACATCAACTGTTCCTCAATTCTTGATTTCATGCTTCGGGCATCGTTCTTATTTCAATTTTCGCTATTATTACTTCAAACATTCAAGACTTCCTGGTTCTTCCAATTTCTTGTCACAGTCATTAATCTTGTATCAGTCTTTCATTCACTTACACCGTACATTCAGTCTTTTCTCATTTTGTCAGCTCGTCCCAGCATCATCACAATGACCACCGGTACAAGAAATACCGCCGTGACGGAGCTGATGCTGACCTCAGTTGGAGCAAATACAGTCCTGGCGATAAGGTCACAAAAAAGCGTGATAGCTGCGCCGCCAAGAAAGCTTGCCGGGATCATGATATGTGCCCTGTCGGTTTTCAGGATGCTCCTTGCAAGGTGCGGGACAGCAATTCCCACAAAAGATATAGGGCCTGCAAAAGCAGTGACACAGGCTGCCAGCAGGCTTGCGATAAAGATCAGCATAACTCTGAGAAGTTTTATGTTCACACCCACGCTTCTTGCATAGGCCTCTCCCAGCCTGTAGGCATTCATGGGCTTGAATATCGTGAGTGTCATCGCAACACTCATAACAACAATCATCACTATCACCCTTATCTCGTCCCAATTAATACCGGACAGACTTCCCATGGACCAGTTGTGAAGGTTGACGATGTTGGAGTCGTCAGCAAAGGTCACGACAAAATCAGTGATGGCCGAGCAGATGTATCCGATCATTATTCCACATACCACGAGCACACTCATGCTTCTTATTCTCACAGAGATCACCAGCACAAAGCCCATGGCCAGCAAAGCTCCCACGAATGCTGATATGACCATCATGTTAAGTCCCATCTCTTTTCCCAAAGAAAGAAAAAAGATCATGGTGATGGCCACGAAGAGCTTGGCTCCGGAAGATATTCCAAGTACAAAGGGTCCGACTATCGGGTTTCCGAAAAAGGTCTGCAAAAGATATCCCGAAAGAGCCAGCGCTCCTCCGAGAAATAAGGCTGAGACCGCTCTCGGAAGCCTGATACCCATGATTATGCCGGTCTGCATCTTATCGCTGCCGGTGCCGGCAATAATCTTCAGAACATCATCAAGAGGCACCACCGTGCTTCCCACCATTATGTTTATTCCGAAAAGGGCCATTATTAAGATGATTATCAGAACGAAGAATACTCCGACATTTCTTTTGCTCATTATCGCTTAATCCAGTTTTTTCAAATATGTGTAGTCCCGGTCAATACCCAAAAAGACGTCGCTAAGGTCCTGCATGAACTCAGCCATCCCGGTGGTCTGCTGGAAAAGATCTCTTTCTGTGCAGTAAACTTCTTTTTCCTCTACAGCTTTGAAATCACTGAACAGAACGTTTTTGTCTATAAGTTCATCGATGGATGTTATCTCTCCGCCGATGGTGCTGTTGTAGATCAGGATGTCAGCTTCGGAGGCTTCCCTGTAGAAGTCCTCCATCTGCATGTTCATGGTGGACAGTGCGTTATCGCCATCACCGGCAGATTCAAGGCAGTAACTGCCACCGGAGAGCTCGATCATTTTGGTTATGTAGTCGCCGTACTTTCTGACATTGATCAGGCCGCCTGCAGTGACGTGGAAGAAGGCAACCGTCTTGCCGGTGGACTGCTTTGCCTGAAGGATTGGTCCCATGATGTCCATCTGCTTTTTGAAATATTGTTCGGCATCATCTTCATGATCAAACAAAGCGCCGTAGAGCTTTATCCACTCCAGTCTTCCCAGTGGGTGTTCCTCATAGCTTGAAGTCTCCACCAGTACCGGGATTCCCAATTCCTGAAGCTTCTCTTTTACTGCCGGCCCGTGATATATCATGGTGTTTTCAATGGCCAGATTGCAGCCGCTGCTTAGAATAAGTTCGTAATCGGGAGCCCTGTATTTTCCGGCATAAAGGATGTCTCCCTTCTCCATTGCCTCTTTTGCCTCATCAATATACCAGTCGCTCTGCCTGGTTCCGGAGAGACTTATCATGTTAAGGGCGCCACAGGTGTTTATCAGATCCATTGCTGCCGTGGACACAATATAAGTTTTATCCAGAGGCTTCTGGAGTATCACAGTTTCTTTGGGAAGGTCCCGCGGGATCTGCCCATTCTCCGGTACGAGCAGATAATCGCCTGAATTTTCTATTGATAATAAGGTGTAGTCACCAAACTTTTCTATTTTAAAACCGGTGGCATATTGCAGCGTGGTTTCACCGGTCTTTGAAAGGCCGGCGCTTTTCAGTGCTGACTCTATTGCTTCATTGGATAGTGGCGCGTGCTCTTTTGCTTCTGACTCTGAGTTTGCGCCGGACAGCTGCTTGTCGGCCGGATCAGTACCAGATGCGGTTGGCTGGGCTGTCTCTTGTGCTGTTCCATGCTCGCTTGGCAAGGTTGTTCCTTGTTTTACCCCCTGTTCGCTTGCCGAGTTCGTTCCTTGTCTTGCACCCTGTTCGCTTGCCGAGTTCGTTCCTTGTGCTGCTCCTTGCTCGCTCGATGCGGCTGTTTCCTGTGTTGCTCCCTGCTCGTTCGACAGCATTGTTCCTTGTGTTGCGCCTTGCTCGTTCGATGCGGCTGTTTCTCCGCCTGTTTCCTGATTGCTCGACGAGGCTGTCTCTACAGTCACATCAATCTCAGCATCATGTTTTTCTCCCCAGGTAATTGTGTACTCAACTTCATGGGGTGTGCTCATAGCCACAGTGTCACCAATTACAGATAACGTCCCGGTAATTGAATCTATCGGAACTGTGAAGGTGGACTCACCTCCTTCATTTTCGTTATCATATCTGTTGCCTGCTACGATCATGTAGTCATAGTTCTTGCTGCTCCAGACAAACCTGGCGGTCATCTTACCGCCTTCTTTTGTGACTTCCACTGGTGATTTGATGAAGGCTTTTCCTGTTCCACCTTCGAAGGTTATGTCTATAAGATATGTTGCTGCAGCATTTTCCTGTTCAGTTGAAGTAATCTCTTGTTCAGTGGGAGCAATTTCCTGCCCGGCTGATGTCCCCTCCTGCGAAGTGCAGCATGTTAGCGCCAAATTTATGATCAAAATACTACAAGTAATGGTCAGTTTTTTTAGTATGTATTCAAATTTCATATCTAAGTTTTTTCGTTTATCCAACGATTTTATCTCTATTTATTATTTTAGCCAATGAACTATTATTATAGCCAATGAACTCTTATCATGGGTCCACATTTATGTCACATTCTCTAATGTGACATAATTATTTGTTCCCTTTTCACTTCTCTCTGGTCAAGCCATAAATGTGATGTAAATTGTTTGATGATTATTATACAATCAATAACACGGTTAAAAAATATCAATAATACGAATATTTTTTACGGCCGTATAAACAAATTTCAGTTTTCACACCTTGCCATTATTTTTTCATACTGTTGAAATCCAGAAAACTCTTTTTCAGCTGTAAGAGTAAGCTACAATTCCTGTCTTGAGCATCAAGTATTCCATCAAATAGTCAGACAATTTGTGCCCTCGAGCCTCTATTTGCTATCATCAACGATATGGTCCTATAAGAGAAAGATAATTCCTTTAATAGTCATAACATTTGTTACTGCTGAAATCGTATTTTCCCAAAAGCGCACGTAAAGATTTTTAGAGGCCATGTCCAGAATTCGAAAAATACGATTTCAGCAGTAATTCATAGTCTTATTCAGCCTTTTATGGCGCTTTCATCGGTCGACTCATTTTGGCCATAAATATCTTCACCTCTTTTTATGCCCATTTTATCCGTAACTGCAAAAGCGCCATAAATCTTTCTTCCTACTTCACTTCTCTCTTATGGTGCTTTCATCAATCGACTCACTTTGGGCATAAATCCCCCTTGCCAGATCAGAATGCTGCTCACCGCTCCCCTCCATTCTCCAGCTGCTCAAAGATCTGGAGCCTGGGGTAATAAAGCAGCCACCCTGCCCGCGGCAGGGCTTGTCCTTTGAGCAGAGCACTTAACGAGGTATTTTCGAGTATAGTGCGAGCCATGGGTGAACACTTAGCGAGGTTTTTTCGAGCTTAGTGAGAATTCCAGATGCATAAATCGTCAATACCAGCTGCTCATGAGTCTATCGCCATCGGTGAAACAGACAGAGCATGCATAGTCGCGGGGGTCCAGGATGGTGGACACAGTCACAGCATGCATAGTCACGGAGGTCCAGGATGGCGGACACAGCCACAGCATGCATAGTCGCGGGGGTCCAGGATGGCGGACACAGCCGCAATATTTATATCTGGAATCAATTAACACATTTAGCAGCTACCAGCATAATTAGTTGGGTGATGCCACTACAACCTTGTGGTCATACCACTTTCCCTTACCTCCGATCAGCGCAAGGTCGAATTCTTTATCAAGATAAGGCACAGGCACGTCAAAACCGTTCACAGTCTCTGTCGTGCCATCGCTGTAAGCAACCTGGTCCTTTGTGGGCTCCAGGAGGACAGCATCGTCCTTCTCGGCATCCGCAGCCAATCCAGGATAAAGATTAAGGATGTTCTCTGAAGGAAGGCTTATGTGAATAGTCATCTCCCCATTCTTGACTGTGAGTGTTCCCATGTTGTCATAGGCTTCATTTACCTTGAACATTGAGCTGTCAGTTGTGAACTTTGCCTGATACTCACCGTCTTCAAGTGCTGCACCGGTGCTCTCCTCAGATACAGTCAGAGCACCCATGTCTTTCATAGCTTCTGCTGTGTGAGAAACGTATAGATCCTGTATCTCGCTTATTCTTCCCAAACCCTCGATCTGGCAGTCAACTGACTCGAAGTCGCCGGAAGCCGTAAACATGCTCTTCCAGGAATCCTCATCATCTCCGGCCATATCATTGTTGGCATGGTCACCTGCCACCACCATAAGGGGGCGAAGGACAACCTTTTTAAATCCTGCCTCTTTGACTGCCTCCATGATATTCTCACAGGAAGTCTCCTCAGGCTCGCCCTCGACAGTTCCGATAAAGACGTTATCATAGCCAAGGTTCTGCATCTGTGTTGCCATCTGGGAGTAGCTGACCTTTGCAGTATGTGCCGTTCCATGTCCCATGAAAACAAACGCTGTACCGTCAGCTGCAGCATCTGAGAGTTTGTCGAAGCCTGCGGTCTTTACGGCCGCATCGACAACTGCTTTTGCAACAGCGGCTTTATCCTCATTAATAACACTGGCATCACTTCCCACTTCTCCAAGAAGAGGTTCTGCCACCTTTACGCTCTCAAACTTGTCTGCATAATCATCAAGAGCATCAGTCAGCTCATCATACTCTGCACCATGCATGAGATGAGTAGGCTGCACCAAAAGATTCTTTACACCGTTTGAAACTGCTCTCTCAAGGGCTTGGTCCATGTTATCAATCTTTTCTCCATCACGTGCCTGGATATGATTGATGATGATCTGGGCTGTAAAGGCTCTCCTGACTGACCAGTCCGGATTTGCCTCTGCTATAGCCTTCTCGACGCTGCTGATGTCCTGTACTCTGCTTTCGTTAAAAGAGGTACCGAAGCTCACCACCAGGATCTCATTCTCCCCGATATCATCAGCATTCAGCGGATCATCTTTGGATGCATCTCCTGTATCTCTTCCAAAGTAATCGGGATCTGCATCTTCTCCCTCGACCAATTCTTTCTGCTCATCTGTCAGGGCATCCCAGGCTGCCTTTGCTTTTTCGCAAAGCTCATCTGTCTCGTCTGTTCGCTGCTGAACGTAGATAGCATCGATAAGATCAGCCACTTCCTGTGCTCTCTCTTCATCGCTCATCTCTGCCTGCCCTTCGCCGCCTTCCGCGGCATCCTCTGAAGCTTTGTTCTCCTGATCATCCTCAGTTTTGTCTTCACTCACTTCCGATTCCTCCTGGGAAGTTGCCTGAGCATCTTCCACGGCAGGTGCCTCAGTTCCTGTACCGCCGCATCCGGCCAGCAGTGAAAGAGCCATTGCCGCTGCTAAAATTTCTGTCAGTAATTTCTTTCTCATAATATCCTCCTGTTTTTTATTTTTCCACAAAAAAAGCTCATTCCGGATAATTGGAACGAGCACAATGCACGCGAAAAACACAGGGGCTTAACCGTCATATCAAATAGCTCCTGCAATGATATAACCCCTGTCATTTCACAGTACGATCAATTACTCGTGATCCGGAATCCTTATGTTGTCCCGCTCTCTACTGATCAATACGTAGGTGGAAAAGAGCTATAGGACAAACATAAATCCTGTACCAGCTATACGGCAGGTTTCCTGGCTCATGCATCATCATGCTGCTGTCCGCCTTCCCGGGACAAACGTCCCAGTGACTGCCTTTACGGGGCTGACGCCCCGGTGACAAACTCTGACAGAAACACTCCGCATTTACAGTGACGAGTTCGCACAGGTCTCTCACCTGTTTCCCTTTTACCCGATTTTTGTCTGCCATCTCAGCCAGACCTATGAAACTCATGAAGTTCCTAACCGGCACCGTATAACTTTCTGTATTCAGTTGGTTTGATTGTATCACATAGATGCTTCAAGGGTCAAAGCAGGTTATCATAGAAGGAATTGCCAAGGGACATTCCGTGCATTTCTGTAATCAATACATTCTAACTGTTATTTTACTTAGAAAACTCAGCAAGCAACTCAGCAAGAAAATCAGGATCATCAAGTGCCCTCAAGAAATACCTGCCACTTAGTTACATTTCCTTCATATCCTACTAAGCGGCAGGTACCGTTATCCATCAAGTATTCTTTTATTCATCAGAGCTTCGCAAAGCAGGGGCTTCTCATGATCTCCGTAGCTGTCTCGTAGTCAACGGGCTTGCTGTAAAGGAACCCCTGGGCATAGTTGCATCCCAGCTCCATCAGCATCCTGCCCTGTTCCGGCGTCTCGACGCCCTCTGCAATAACATGCATGTTAAGCCTCTGGGCTATGGTGATGATGCTCTCAATCAGAATCGCTGATTTCTCATCCGTGGTCACCTGATCAGTAAAGGACTTATCGATCTTGATCACATCCGCTTCTATATTATGGAGCAGCGAAAGTGATGAATATCCGGTTCCAAAATCGTCAATGGAAATATGCAGCCCTTTTTCCTTGAGGGTCTTCACAAAGCGGATGAGTCTGTCATACTCGATATCCTTCATGCTCTCTGTTATCTCGATCTCAACATCCGAAGGCTCAAGGCCGTTGTCCTCGATCACCTGCAGGATCCTGTCCTCGATCTTTGGTATAAAGAGATTCTTCTTGGAGAAATTGCTGGATATCCTGGGAGGATTAAATCCCATATCCTTCCATCTTCTGATGGTCCTGCAGGTCTCGTTAAAGATAGCCAGATCCAGTTCCGGAATAAGGCCCTCTCTGTCCAGAATAGGGATAAACTGGTCAGGGAAGATGTAGTGTCCGTCGTGGAACCATCTGCAGAGTGCTTCAAATCCGGACAGCTTCCCGGTTCTCATGTCAACCTTTGGCTGGAAGAACGGCATGAATTCGTGTTCCTTGACAGCCATGGGGAATGCCCCGATTATGTCCCTGCCCTGCATTATCATTTTCTTTAAGTCGTCGTCGTAAAAGACAACGTCCTGTTTGAGCCTGCTCTTTCCTATGCCGCATGCAACGTTGGCGTCATTGAGCCTCTCCAGAAATGGTTTGGCCTCACCCTCGGCAAGGCTGGATATACCGATCCAGGAGCTAACTTCAAACATATTCTGGGGTGCGCTCTTTAGCTTGGATATATTGACGGAGCGGACCTTCTTCAGGAATTTCTTGAGGTTCTCTTTGCGGATATAGAGGATAAAGTTGTCCCCGCCAAGGCGGCCGACGGTCTCGTCCTCCTCAACAGAGCGCAGCAGTTTGCGGGCGTACTGTATTATGGCCTCATCGCCGCTGGCGGCACCTGCAACCTCATTGATATATTTGAAATTCCGCAGATTCATCCTGATGACCAAAAGATCCTGAGGCGGAACTTCCTGTAATAATTTGTAGTATCTCTTTTGCACAAAAGACAGATTCGGTATGCCGGTCAGAACGTCCGAGCTCTCGGCATGATCCAGCATTTTACGCATATTCTGTCTGCTGGCAATAATGTAGACCACATCAGCCAAAAAGTCGTAGACTGAAAAGTCAACGTCCTCTTCCCTGATCCCTTCCCTGAACTCCACGTATGCATGTACATACTCGTATCCATCGAAGTAGTAGCGGTACTGTCTGATCAGTCCGCTGGGCTCACCGGAGTCAAATAAGATCAGCTTGTTCTCGACCTCCTTGACCTCCATGACAAGCTGGCCGGTGCGGTGATTCCTGTACCTGTCATTACCGCCCAGATCCATGTCATAATACATCCTGACAACATTCAGCTTCTGGCAAAGCACCTTGTATATTTCGGGATCCATGTTCTCCATTGCAACAGCATGGATCATTTTCCGAATATCCTCTAAAAGCTCCTTGCTTATGTCCATAAGAAATCCTTTCTATTCCCCCATTAACAGTATAACACGCAAACGGAATTTCAACTACTTCTTGATTTTAACGGCCATTTCTATTATCCTATTAAAAGGTGCACTTTATCACTTTAACTTGTAAAGTTGAAATCAGTGCTCCCAATGTAACAGGTAGGAGGTTATAAAATGAACGATAACGCAAATAAGCAGCTCATGCTGGGCAACAAGGCACTTGCCCGGGGCCTGTACGAGGCCGGAGTCTGCTTTATTTCCAGCTATCCCGGCACTCCCAGTACTGAGATAACCGAGGAAGCTGCCAAATATGACGAGATTTACTGCGAGTGGGCTCCCAATGAAAAGGTAGCCATGGAATCAGCCTTTGGCGCATGTCTCGCAGGCCGCAGATCCTTCTGTGCCCAGAAGCACGTGGGACTCAACGTGGCTGCAGACCCTCTTTACACCATGTCTTACACAGGTGTCAACGCAGGTATGGTGATCTGTGTGGCCGACGATGCCGGCATGCACTCATCCCAGAATGAGCAGGATTCAAGGCATCACGCCATCGCCGCCAAGGTTCCCATGATCGAGCCCTCGGATTCAACCGAGGCCCTTGAGTTTGCCAAGCTCGCTTATGAGATCTCAGAGAAGTTCGACACACCGGTGCTGATCAAGATGTGCACAAGAGTTGCCCACTCCCAGTCCCTGGTGTCAGTATCAGACAGGGAAGTTCCCGATTTCCCTTATGAGAAGAACATCGCCAAATATGTAATGATGCCCGGCAATGCCAAGAAGCGTCATCCCTTCGTTGAGGAGAGGACCCGTAAGCTCATCGACTATGCTGAGGCTTCACCACTCAACAGAGTCGAGATGGGCGGCACCGAGATCGGTATCATCACCGCATCAACATCTTATCAGTATGTAAAAGAGGTTTTCGGAGACAGCGTTTCCGTTCTTAAACTCGGCATGACCAATCCTCTTCCCGAGAAGCTGATCAGGGATTTTGCCGAAAAGGTGGATAAGCTCTACGTTGTTGAGGAGCTTGATCCCATTATCGAGAATCACGTCAAAGCCCTGGGACTTAACGTCCTGGGAAAAGACCTTCTTCCAATCTGCGACGAATTCTCCCAAAGTCTTATTGCAAAGGCCTTTGGAAAAGAGCTGAATGAGACCACAACACTCGATGAGCAGATCCCGGCAAGACCGCCTGTTATGTGTGCAGGCTGCCCTCACAGAGGTCTGTTCTATACACTCAAGAAGAATAACTGCACAGTTCTCGGCGATATCGGCTGCTACACACTGGGAGCTGTTCCTCCACTCGGAGCCATCGAGATGACCCTCTGTATGGGCGCTTCCATCGGAGCAGTTCACGGCTTTAACAAGATCAGGGGCAAGGAGAGCGAAGGCAGGACTGTTGCCGTCATCGGTGACTCAACCTTCATGCACTCAGGAATGACGGGCCTTGCCAACGTTGCCTACAACCAGAGCAATTCCACCATCGTCATCGTGGACAACTCAATCACCGGTATGACCGGCCACCAGCAGAACCCCACGACCGGCTACAACATCAAGGGCGACCCTGCCGGCAAGATAGATCTTGAAGCTCTCTGCAAGGCAATGGGCTTTGAAAGAGTAAGAGTTGTCGATCCTTACAACCTGGAAGAATGCGACAAAGTATTAAAAGAAGAACTGGCAGTAGAGGCACCTTCAGTCATAATCTCAAGACGCCCCTGCGCTCTTCTTAAATATGTAAAGCACAACCCTCCTCTTAATGTAAACAGGGATAAGTGCGTGGGCTGCAAGTCCTGCATGAAGATCGGATGTCCTGCCATTTCCATGAAGGACGGCAAGGCTGCCATCGATGCAACTCTCTGCGTTGGATGCAACGTATGCAGTCAGCTTTGTCCTGTTGGCGCCTTCGAAGGAATGGCTGCCGGAAAGGAGGCGTGAAGATGGAAACAAAGAATATTATGATCGTAGGGGTCGGAGGTCAGGGCTCACTTCTTGCCA
>JAEEGH010019333.1_pt1 | contig 14295 bp, 11 predicted proteins | sample 9134181 | NCBI WGS metagenome assembly JAEEGH01 (sample SAMN16246544, study PRJNA631951) | gut metagenome | biome: gut microbiome; feature: rumen; material: DP-attached | host: Bos | place: Iran: Karaj | collected 2018-10 | reverse complement strand
ACTATTGGTAATATATGTATTGCAGGTAGAAAAGACTATATAACAGAGCCAAGACTTGATATTGATGATCTGTTACAGGATGTGAGCGATGATAAGTACATAATAGTACTGGATCATGAGCCTACAGATTATGAGAATGAAAGTGCTAGCGCATCGGACCTTGTAGTATCGGGTCATACTCATGGAGGACAGCTTCTTGCCATTAAATATATAGGCGAACTGACAGGAGTCAATGACAAGACTTATGGATATGAGAGAATCAGCGATACGGATTTCATAGTAACATCCGGAATATCAGACTGGGCTCTTGATTTTAAGACAGGTACAAGATCTGAATATGTAATGATCAATGTGAATTAGAAATTGTCAGAATATAGTGATCCCTCAAATAGGACATTGGAGATAGTATCTTTGTTGTCTTATTTGGGGGATTTTTATATGCAGATCATTAAAAAAATTCATTTATAAAGAAAAGGAAGTAAAAATGTCTTTAAGACCAATATAACAAGCATAATAATACGTTATAAAGATCATGAATTGTATAAAATGCACTGACAATGTACGATTAACTATTTCTAACTATTATACAAAAACATACAGAAGCTGTTTTGTTCAAGATTAAAAATATAGAAGTAATAATTTACAGAATATCATAAAAACATAACGAAATTGTATGAAAAAATTGTGCAAGAATTAAAGGAAAAACTCATAAATACAAGGATTTGAGTAAATGTTGAAAAATCTTTGTGCAAAACAGCAGAAAAAGATAAAAAAACAGTAAAATGTTGTCTATGTTCTTAATTGACATGTAAATAGCAAACATGTTAAAATCACGCCGTTGGTTAAAAATATAACAAATAATTCAGCATGGAAATTTCCATGCATGACGGCACTAGAAGGAGTACCTTTATGCGAGAAGAATGGAGAAGTTTCAAAGGAACACACTGGATTGGAGATATCAATGTACGTGACTTCATCCAGAACAACTACACCCAGTATGATGGCGACGAGTCTTTCCTTGCAGGACCGACTCAGGCTACAGATACATTATGGGGCAAGCTTCAGGAGCTTCAGAAGAAAGAACGTGAGAACGGTGGCGTTCTTGAGTGTGAGACAGAAGTAGTTTCTGGTCTTACAGCTTATGGCCCTGGCTACATCGATGAGCAGACTAAGGATCTTGAGCAGATCGTAGGTCTTCAGACAGATAAGCCTCTTAAGAGAGCATTCATGCCATTCGGTGGAATCAAGATGGCAGAGGAAGCTGCTTCAACATATGGTTTTGAAGTAAATCCTAAATTCCACAAGATCTTCACAGAGTATCACAAGACACACAACCAGGCTGTATTTGATGCTTATACACCTGAGATGAGAGCTGCTCGTCACAGCCACATCGTAACAGGTCTTCCGGATACATATGGTCGTGGACGTATCGTAGGCGACTACAGAAGAGTTGCTCTTTACGGTATTGATCACCTCATCGCTAAGAAGATGGAAGATTATGACAACTGCGGCGACGGTACAATGACAGATAACGTTATCCGTCAGAGAGAAGAGATCTCTGAGCAGGTTCGTGCTCTTAAGGGCATGAAGGCTATGGCTGCTTCTTACGGTTATGATATTTCACAGCCTGCTAAGAACGCTAAGGAAGCTGTTCAGTGGTTATACTTCGGTTACCTTGCAGCTATCAAGACTCAGAACGGTGCTGCTATGTCAGTTGGCCGTGTATCAACATTCCTTGATATCTACATCAACCGTGATATCGAAGAGGGAACTCTTACAGAGGAGCAGGCACAGGAACTTATCGACCACTTCACAATGAAGCTTCGTATGGTTAAGTTTGCTCGTATCCCTTCATACAACAACCTCTTCTCTGGTGACCCTGTATGGGCTACTCTTGAAGTTGGTGGACTTGGCGGAGACGGACGTCACATGGTTACAAAGAATGACTATCGTTTCCTTCATACTCTTGAGAACATGGGACCTGCTCCAGAGCCGAACCTTACAGTTCTTTACTCTAAGAGACTTCCTGAGACATTCAAGAAGTATGCAGCTCACATTTCAGTTGTAACATCTTCTATCCAGTACGAGAACGATGATGTTATGCGTCCAATCTGGGGCGATGATTACTCAATCTGCTGCTGCGTATCAGCTACACAGACAGGTAAGGAAATGCAGTTCTTCGGAGCTCGTGCTAACCTTGCTAAGGCTCTTCTGTACGCTATCAACGGCGGTGTTGATGAGAAGTTCACAGATAAGAACGGTAAGCACATGCAGGTAGGTCCTGCTTATGCACCTATCACATCTGAGTACCTTGACTTCGACGAAGTTATGGCTAAATATGACAAGATGCTTGACTGGCTTGCAGGTCTTTATGTAAATATCCTTAACCTCATCCAGTACATGCACGATAAGTACTACTATGAAGCAGCTGAGATGGCTCTTATCGATACAGATGTACGTCGTACATTTGCTACAGGTATTGCTGGTTTCTCACACGTTATCGATTCACTTTCAGCTATCAAGTATGCTAAGGTTAAGACAATCCGTGATGAGAACGGTCTTGTTATCGACTACAAGGTAGAAGGCGACTTCCCTAAGTATGGTAACGATGATGACAGAGCAGACCAGATCGGTGTAGATCTTCTTAAGTCATTCATGACAAAGATCAGAAAGCACCACACATATCGTGATTCTGAGCCTACAACTTCTATCCTTACTATCACATCTAACGTTGTTTATGGTAAGGCAACAGGTGCTACACCTGACGGAAGAGCAGCTTACACATCATTCGCTCCTGGAGCATCACCATCTTACGGTGCTGAGCAGAACGGACTTCTTGCATCTCTTAACTCAGTTGCAAAGGTTCCTTATGAGTGGTCACTTGACGGTATTTCTAATACTCAGACAATGAACCCTTCATCTCTTGGACACGATGATGAGGAAAGAGCTAACAAGCTTGTTGGTGTTCTTGATGGATACTTCGAGCAGGGTGCTCACCACCTCAACGTTAACGTATTCGGTAAGGACAAGCTCATCGACGCTATGGAGCATCCTGAAAAGCCTGAGTACGCTAACTTCACAATTCGTGTATCAGGTTATGCTGTTAAGTTCATCAACCTTACTAAGGAGCAGCAGCTTGACGTTATCGCACGTACATGCCACGAATCACTCTAATTTGTCGGTTGATACAATTGACACATTAGTAGCGTAAAGCTTATATTAAAAGGACTGCAAAGAGTGTTATCATCTTTTGCAGTCCTTTTTAAAAGTAAAAATATCATCCTGAATATGTAAGCATATGGATGATAAGGTAGTAATTAAAAAAATGTCTGGTCAGGATATAGATCCTGATGGTGATCTGAGAATTAAAGACTTTCAGCGTCTTTTTCTATAAACTGCAAAGAAATGAGGAATTATTATGAAAGGTGCAGTACATTCAATTGAAACATTTGGATCAGTAGATGGTCCCGGAATCAGATATATTATTTTCCTTCAGGGATGTAATATGAGATGCAGATACTGTCACAATGTTGATACATGGGCAGAGAAACGTGATAATACTCAGTTCCTTGACGCTGATGAGCTTTTAGATAAAGCTGAGCGTTACAAGACTTATTGGGGAACTGATGGCGGCATTACTGTAAGCGGTGGTGAGGCACTTCTTCAGATTGACTTCCTTCTTGAGCTTTTTACTAAAGCTAAGAAGAGAGGAATCAATACTTGTATAGATACAGCTCTTCAGCCATTTACAAGACAGGAGCCTTTTTTCTCAAAGTTCGAGGAGCTTATGAAGGTTACAGATCTTCTCCTTGTAGATATAAAGCATATTGATCCAGAAGCTCATAAGAGCCTTACAGCACAGGATAATGCCAATATCTTAGATGGTATGAGATATCTTTCTGATATAAATAAGCCAATCTGGATCAGACACGTACTTGTTCCGGGTATCACAGATGATGACAAGGCGCTTAAGGATACAAGAGCCTTCATCGAGACACTTAATAATGTAGAGAAGATTGAAGTACTTCCTTATCATAATCTTGGTGTATTTAAATGGAAAGAGCTTGGTATTAACTATACTCTTGAAGATACACCTGCTCCTTCTAAAGAAAGAGTTGAGATCGCTCAGAAGATTCTCCGTGGTGAGATCTGAAAAACAGTTAAATATATTGGGAACTGTTCCGATAAAGAAAATGTAACGACGGACTTTTGTTACAGTATTCGATTTGTTGTTTTAAGACATCAACGGGTATCTTTGACGGGACGGAGTTCCAGAAGCTAAGGATAGCGTCTTTCACGGAAGATTGTAACTTAAATTTTTTAGTGGAGGCGCTACTTTTATGCCCAAATTTAATGTACGGATCATATATTGAAAAGATACATAGAACTACAACAGTGTTATGCCTGATATACATATCAAATTTATATGACTCATAATACGTACATATTATATCAAGTTTTGGCATGGGCGCGCTTCCGGAAAGACATGAGGCGCATTATGAGAATTGCAGCAAGTAGCATTGAAATGAGTAGCAGCCATGAGTATGTAAATCAAAGAGCTCAGGAGACCTTTAAACCCTTTGGGCTTTCGTCTTCATTTCAGACTATGCAAAAAGAAGAGACCAAAGAATCTTATCGGGATACGTATGCAAAGTCTGATAAGGATCTGGAGCTACTAGACTTTGAATCTTCCGGACTCTATACAAAGCCGGAGCCATACCATGAAATTGAGGTGGCAAAACCTGAAAGCAAAACTGACAGTGAGGGCTTAAGTGCAATTGATATGATCCATGTACATCTCTTGAGAATCTTATTGCAGTTATCACAAAATCTTGGCGGAAAGACCTGGGATAACTTTTCTAAAAACATTGCAAACCAGTTAAATTCAATATCTGATGGGAATGCCGGCCTTTACAGAAGCTCTAACATGTATTCCCTCACTAGCTTTGAAGCAGAATCAACCCAGTTTAGCGCACAGGGAAGAGCAGTTACTGAAGATGGCAGGATCATAGACTTTAACGTTAACTTTGGTATGTCGAGAGAACTTCTTCAGTACTCGGAACTTAATATCGGAGCTATGCAGGGACTCCTCATGGATCCACTTGTAATTAATGTAGGAGGAGACGTAACAGAAATATCGGATCAGTCATTCTACTTTGATCTTGATTTTGACGGAGACAAAGAGAATGTAAAAATGCTTGGTCAAGGCTCGGGATTTCTTGCTATAGACAAGAATAACGACGGCGTAATAAACGATGGAAGCGAACTCTTCGGAACCGCAACAGGAGACGGCTTCGGCGAACTAAGAGAGTACGATGAAGACGGTAATGGCTGGATCGATGAAAACGATACAAACACCTGGGCAGCCCTTAAAGTCTGGATCAAAGATGCTCAGGGCCGTGACGAACTTCTTACATTAAAAGAAGCAGACGTTGGAGCAATCTACCTTGGTGAAGTAGGAACTGAGTTTACAACCTATTCATCCGATATGATCTCCGGTAATGTAAACGGCGCAATTAGATCATCGGGCGTATTCCTTCATGAAAGCGGTATGGCAGGACTTATCCAACATGTAGACTTGGCATATTCATGAATCACTGGCTGGGAAAATGCATTATTGCATTTCCTGCTATGTCAAAATGATATCTAAAACCTGAAAATAATCTCCCTCAGTCATCGCTACTGTGGGAGATTATTCTATATTCAAAAACATAAGATAACTGATAATTTTCATGACAACAAAATCATCTATCAGCTGCCATCCCCAGGAACCCGCACCCCTCAATATTTAAATATTTTTATGTTGAAATTATCAAGATGTTCGTTATAATATATTTGGGTTTTGAACTGTTAGTCAATTTTTGTTTTCTGTAGGGAGGAAAAATATGGGTAAAAATGCCAAAGTCGGTGATGAACCGATCTATGACGCACGCAGTCTTGGAACAGGACGAATGCTGGTCCTTGGACTTCAGCACATGTTCGCTATGTTTGGAGCAACAGTTCTTGTTCCCATCATTACAGGTTTAGACGTATCAACAACACTTCTTTTTGCAGGTCTTGGTACACTTCTTTTCCATCTTATTACAGGACGTAAAGTTCCTGCATTTCTTGGTTCATCATTTGCATTCCTTGGTGGTTATGCCGCAGTAGCACCTCTTCTTGAAGGCGGCGCTTCCAATACAGAGCTTCTGCCATATGCATGCTTTGGCGTAGCTGTTTCAGGTCTTTTATATCTGGTTCTTGCATTCCTTTTCAGAACATTTGGAGCCGGAAGAGTCATGAAGTTCTTCCCACCTGTTGTTACAGGTCCTATCATTATTGCTATCGGTCTTAATCTTGCTCCTTCTGCTATTAACAATTGTGCAGATAACTGGAACTGGATTCCTGCTATTACAGCAATTGCAATTGTCATCTGCTGCAACATCTGGGGTAAGGGTCTTATAAGGATCGTTCCGATTCTTCTGGGCGTACTTGGTTCATATTTTGTATCAGCAGTAATGGATGCACTTGGTGTTGAGATGATAGATTATTCACAGGTTGCAAGTGCTCCTTGGATAGGCTTCCCGATCCACTATGAAAATACTGTATTTTCACTTTTCACAAATGGATTTGATTCAGGCGTTCTTATAACAGCTGTTATCACAATAGTTCCTATCGCTTTTGCAACAATGATGGAGCATATCGGTGATATCTCAGCTATTTCTTCTACTACAGGTCGTAACTATATTAAAGATCCGGGACTTCACAGAACACTTATTGGTGATGGTCTTGCAACAGCACTCGCATCACTTTTTGGTGCTCCTGCAAATACTACATACGGTGAAAACACTGGTGTTCTTACACTTACTAAGGTTTATGATCCGCTGGTTATCAGGATCGCAGCAGGTTTTGCAGTACTTATGAGTTTCTGCCCTAAGTTCGCTGCTATTATCGAGACAATGCCAAACGGTACTATAGGTGGTATCTCACTTGTACTTTATGGAATGATCTCAGCAGTAGGTATCAGAAACCTCGTTGAGACACATGTTGACTTCTCTAAGAGCCGTAACGTACTTGTTGCAGCTATGATCATGGTTCTTACTATCGGAATCAGTTACTCCGCAGGCGGATCACTTCCACTTCCATTTGGCGGTGTATCACTTTCAGGCCTTGCAACAGGTTCACTTGTAGGTATCCTTCTTAATGCAGTACTTCCTGGTAAGGACTATAAGTTTGAGGATGAGCTTCCTAACGCAACAGGTGTTGATTTCGAAATGACACAGGGTGAATCTGACGAGCTTGATAAGGCTCAGTAAGGATAACGGAAAGATTTCTTCATTGGCAGATTTGCTGGTTATAAAAATATGTCATGTAAGATATTTAAAGATAAGATAAAATTAGATAAAAAAATAAGATAAGAAATAAGATAAGAAATAAGATAAGAAATAAGATAAGAAATAAGATAAGAAATAAGATCTGCCGCATTAGATATTAAATCTAACGCGGCAGATCTTTTATAATAATAGAGGGATTCTTTAGAGGCGTTTAAACTCTTGTCAGGATACTGATCATTTCCTTAAGTTTTGAACTGTAATGTTCATCAGTTATTCCAAAATCCATTTTCTTGTATGACCAGTATGACCTTCCTATATGGTTCTCGCAAAGTACTGTATTAAAATCTTCAAGCCACCTTACGGAATCTTCAATAGGAGCTTTATCTATAACGCCAAACTCTCCGCAGTAGAGGGCTACATCATTCTTTTTAGAAAATTCTATGGCTTCCTTGAAAATCTCCCTGAAGTAATCAGGTCCTATTGTTTCAAGCTTTGTTGTAAAGATGTTTCCGCCTTGTTCCTGGTTTATCTGTCTGCTTTTTTCCTGATAAACCTTGATCGTATCAGGATATGCAAGTTCGAAGTCTATATTTTCTACCCATCCTGCTTTCTGGTGAGTAAAGCAAAGGGGATCATAACAATGGAAAGTGTAGACGATATTTTCATCATATGGGGGAGGGAGAAGAGGAATGCTCTTAACATCATTGTGTCTTACACCACCGATCATAATGGTTGCATCACTTACCTTTTCCCTGATTCTTGTAACAGCGCTAAGCGCGATCTTGTTCCATACAAAAGCATAGTCAGGATTAACGATCTCATTTAAAAGCTCATAGATCATGATATCCTTGTGTTTTCCGAATCTGTCTATCAGTCTGCCCCAGGTCTCATAAAATCTCTGCTGGAGACTTTCATCCGTGAAAAAGAGATCCGGATTTGGAACCGCATGTTTATCAAACATATATCCTTTTGATTTATGAAGGTCTAAAACTATGTTAAGTCCGTACTTCCTACACCAGGAAATAAGGTCATCTACATGCCTAAGGCCTTCTTCGATCGGTTGTCCATCTTCTGTTTCAATAACATCATAGTCGATGGGGAGTCTTACGTGATCCATCCCCCAACCGGCAATAGTCTTTATATCATCTTCGACGATAAAAGTGTCAAAATGTTCTTTTTCATAGCTGGGGCATTGGGAAAGCCAGCCACCAAGATTGATACCCTTTTGGTATCCGGTCAATTTTTTCATGTTACTCCTTTGTGTTTACATTTTTACTGAACCAGCCACAAGACCGCCTACGATGTACTTCTGACAGATAGCATAAGGTATTATCAGCGGTATTGATACTATTACCAAGGCAGCCATAAGCTCAGGATAGTTGATATTGTAAAGACCTGAGAATGAATACAGTCCTTTGGAAATAGGGAACTTATTATCATCTGATAAAAAGATGATCGAGTTTGTAATATCATTCCATATCGGGATAGCAGTAAGGATTCCCAATGATGAAATGGCTGGTTTTGAAAGCGGTACTATTACTGTAAAGAAGAACCTGAAATATCCGCAGCCATCAATATTGGCAGCTTCATCAAGATCTTTGGGTATTCCTCTGATGTATGAAGTAAGGAACATTGTTGCAAATCCGCCGATGTTGAGTATTGAAATGATATAGGCAAGGCGGGTGTTGTACAGGTTCATATTAAGGAACATCTGGAACAAAGGTATAAGTCCGTTAGGAAGGAACATTGCGGACATCATGACAAAATAGAGTAAATTGGCATGTTTAATATAATCTCGTGCTATAGGGAATGCCATAAGCATTGAAAAAAGCAGTGAGAGAAAAGTTCCGACAGTAGTATATAAAATACTGTTGAAGATATATTTTCCGAGTGATGCCTTGTTCCAGGCACTTATATAGTTATCAAATGTTGGAACAAAGGAAAAGGTTATTGAATTTTGTAAAAATGCTACCTGTGTCTTTAGTGATGTTGCAAGAACAAAAGATAAAGGATACAGGAATAAAAATAAGATAAGGAGGATGCAAAGATAACCTACAAAGGTCTTTGTTATGTTTGCTCTTGATTTTAACATTATCTGATTCCCTCCTTTTCCTCAACCTTATTCTGAATCTTCTGTGTTATGAGCGTTACCACAAGGATGAGAAGGAACAGAACAACCTGAAGAGCAGATGCATAGCCTTGTCTTCCGGCATTACTTTTACCTGCGTCACCGACATTGAATGCTATACCAAAGATCATCATGGACAAAGTCTTAGTCCACTCATTACCCTTAGTGGTAACAAGGATGATCTGATATGCAGAAAGTGATCCGATAAGGCACATCATAAGATTTACAGCGACAACCGAAACGATCTGGGGGATTGAAACATTCCAGAAAATCTTCCATTCGCTTGCACCGTCAATTCTTGCAGCTTCAATAAGCTCAGGGGACACATTCTGAAGACCTGCAAGAAAGATTATCATTTCAGAACCTACATTGAACCAGATCTGGCAAAAGATTACCAGATATAAAGCTACATTTCTGTCTCCAAAGAAAGTAGAGCTTTGTCCGAAAAGGTGAAGAAACCATGCAGCAGGACCATCAACTGAGAAAAAGAGCTTGAAAGCAAGTCCGCAGACAGTTACACCAAGGATAACAGGGAGAAATACTACAGTTCTGTAGAAGGTTTTTCCCTTTATACTTTTCATGTTGAGTATTACTGCTATAAATAAGGCAAGCGCAGTCTGAACGATAGTTACAAGCCCTGTGAAGATACCTGTTCTTATGAGAGCATTGGAGAAATCTCTCATATTAAGAGTCAGGATGTCCATATAGTTTTCAAGGCCTACGAAATGCACAGCATTTCCGGGTGTCTGTCTGATATCGGTAAGAGAAAAAATAACTGTGCCGATACTTGGAACAAGTCGGAAAAAGATAAATATTAAAAGCCCAGGTGCTATTCCAAGCCATATCATAAGGGGATTAAATACAGCTTTTTTCCTCTTTATCTGTTTGCTTTTTGCGTTCATATGATAATCCTCTTTGCATATTAATGGGTCCATTAACATGGACCCATTCGAAAAACGTTTCTACTTAAATTACTGGCCTTTGGCTGAAGACATTGCATCGTCCCAGTCTTTCTGGGCAGCTTCTGCAAGCTTTGTTACATCATCAAACTCACCGCCGGTGATCTTTAAGTTAGTTGGGTCATATGATCCGTATGTACCAACATTAGTAGGTACTCTGTTGTAGCACTCATATGTACGCTCTGCGTCATTGACTCTGTCACCAAGGATCTGGAGGAACTTATTGTCTGTTTGAATTCCTGCCATTGTAGGAACGAAGCCGTTTGTGTTTACATAGATTGTATAGTTTTCAGGATTTGAGAAGAACTCAAGCCACTTGGCAGCAGCCTCTGTCTTATCTGACTTTGCATTTATTCCGAAAGTAAGGTCGTATTTTCCTGTGAAGTTGTTCTTTGTATCACCGGGAAGTGCGAAGTATCCGTATTCGAAGTTAGGATCAACCTTCTCGATCTCAGCGGCATTCCAGGATCCGTCATAGAGCATTGCTGCCTTACCTGCAACGAAGCGGGCAGGAACATCAGAATAAGCTACGCCCATGAAACCCTCTTCCATATATGAAAGGAACTGTACTTCGCGGTTATAAACCTTAAGAGATGTTTCATCTGTATAAGTACGTGTACCCTCCCAAAGACCTTTTGCAAGTGCTTCGTCGCCGCCTTCTTCTACTGAGTCTACGATAGCGTTAGCACTCATCTGTACAGGCCATGTATCACCACCGCCTACTGTAAGAGGTGCAATACCTGTAGCCTGAATATTGTCACAAAGAGTTATGAACTCATCCCATGTTGTAGGTTCTGTCCAGCCGTTTTCTTCAAACAGGGCCTTGTTATAGAAGATACCATTCATAAGTGTCATACCTGTAGCGATACCATAGATGCCGTCGCCATACTTACAAGCTTCTGCGCCTGTGCTCCAGTTATTGATCCAGTCATAGCCTGAAAGGTCAAGTGCGTTACCGCCTGTGATTATTGACTCCCATGTAAGAGGCTCAGATGGAGCCCAGTCAACTACAGGCTGAGCGAAAGCTCTTGAATCTGTTGTGTAGCAGAAGATATCTACATCGTTTGCTGCAAGTCTTGTGTTGAGAAGAGATTCATAATCTGTTGATGGAACTTCTGTAAGTTCTACAGCGATGCCTGTTTCCTCTTCGAACTTTTTATTAAGTTCATTAAGTGCATCAACTGTTCCTGAATTGGACCAAGTGATCATTTTAATAGTTTCTTTTCCATCTGCAGATCCGTTTCCATTTGCCTGTGTAGAGCCGTTTCCCCCACATCCTGTCAGTGCTGAAAACAAAAGTCCAGTCACTAAAGTAAGAGCAATCCTTCTTTTCATGTGTTACCTCCCAAAAATTTCAATAAATACTTGTGACTACGATAGCCACGTCTTTGTTACAGTCAAAAAATAACATAGAGGAATCTTTCCTAATATCATTTTCTTTGTTAAAATGTCAAAATAATGAACTATGAATTAGGAGTATGATATGGGTTCTATAGATGTTAATCGTGAATGGCTTGCAGCAGAATTTGTAAATCAGGAGATGGCTATCCGCCACAGAGGCCTTGAGCCTGAGTTTGATTTCTATGACGCAATAGCAACAGGAAACATTGAGGCAGTAAGAGAAAACTGCCAAAACAAAATGTTCGTAAACATGAACGGTGTTGGAACGCTTTCCAGAAATCCGCTCCAGAATATGAAGTATCATTTTGTTGTTACTGCCGCAATGATAGTCAGATACTGCGTGCATAACGGTATGACCCAGGAGAAGGCTTACTCACTTAGCGATTTTTATATCTTAAAAGCAGACGAAACCACCAGTATCGAGGAGATCAATCATCTTCATGATGAGATGTGTATAGATATCTGCCTTAAGATGAAAGAGATAAGGAAACAGCAGATCCTTTCTAAGCCTATAGTCCTTTGCATGGACTACATATACAGTCACATTCATTACAGGATAACTATTGAAGAGCTCGCAGAACATTTAAATATTTCAACCAGCTATCTTTCAAGGCTTTTTAAAAAAGAAATGGGAATTCATGTAAGCGAATATATAAATGAGCTTAAGATAGAACAGGCCAAAAATATGCTCCAGTATTCAGATCTTAAGATCATAGATATAGCCAATTATCTTTCATATTCATCCCAAAGCCATTTTATTCAGGTGTTTCAAAAGATCACAGGTATCACACCGCACAAATTCAGGCAGCAGAATTTCAGAAATACATGGAATAAAATGCCTGTTTCCGGCGCCTAGATAATCTTGAAAAAAATTTTAAAAAAATTTCAAAAAAGGGGTTAAGTATTTTCAAAATCATCCGATAACTTATCTGTATAGGGGTTTTTAAGGAGTGGCTGTAAGGGGTAAATTGCAGTCATACTAAGCCGGGGGAAGCGGACACGGATGGACCGACCGGCGGGAAGGGAGAAAACCGGTATGGAAGTGAGTTTTTGTTTTGTCGTATTCCGTCTTTTTGGAATAGGACTGTCTGCGATGATTCTGTACAATATCAAAAGAAATCACTCAAACAAAAGAAAAGCCAGAAAATATGTTAAGGCACTCGCTTTATGCCTGTCCCTTCTTGTAGCAGATTTTATCATGTCTATGTTCTTGTATTTATTTGATAAGTCAGACACGGTACTTGATCTGGTTTTTGATGGTATCTTTCTTGGACTGGTTATAATATCAGCTGTGTATATGGCCATATATACATATTTTTTCCTGGATATAGAGATCCATCATAGAAACAGGATGTTGAAAAAGATCATTGAAGATACGTTCTGTGTTATTCCATCGATAGTCCTTATAGCAGTAGCATTTATAGATAAATCGCAGGATCTTACAATAGCTCTTTTACTTTTATATTTGATAGCCTTATACATTGACAATCAGAATGAACTTATCTCACTGGATCCTCTGACAAGACTTAATAACAGAAATGAGCTGACAGGCTATCTTTGGTACAAGCTTTCAACACCAATGCGTGGAAGGATCTGCCTTCTTATGATGGATATGAACAGATTTAAGTCCATCAATGACACCTATGGTCACGTAGAAGGCGATCAGGCTCTTATTGCAGTTGCATCCTGCCTTAAGAAAGCCTGTGGAGGAATTCCCGGAAGACCTTTTATCGCAAGATATGGCGGTGATGAATTTATCGTAGTAATGGAAACTGAATCGGATCTTGATGCCGAGCATCTGTGTGATTATATCCACATGACTCTGGCAGTCGAGAACCACAGGCTCAAAAAGCCTTACAACCTTAGTATATCGATCGGCTGGGTGCGCAACGAGCAGAATAACAGGTCCATGAAAAAGCTCCTTCGCCGTGCTGATATAGAGCTTTATGAAAAGAAGCGTCAGTTCAAAGAAAGAGAACGTACTGCATGATCGGAAAAGAAAGCGGAGGACGATCTGTAGTGCTAAGGGGAAAGGAGGATAGCCAAAACAGATTGATCAAAATGATTAGAAATTTGTGCCGGAATAGTTGATCAGTTTGCGGTGGTAAACGTAGAGCCTATAAGATAATTGAAAATGGAAACGAGCAGCAAAGGAAGAATGATATAAAATATTATTTTTCCCAGCCCCAAAATGGGCATGAATGTAACGTTTCCCTATGACATTTTGATAGGGAGGAAACCGGGGATATTAAAAGTGCAGTATACAAGGTCCGTAATCCAGCGCGGAAATGTTCAAATGTAACAAACTTGCCTATAAGCACTAAAATAATGTCCTCACAGTCTAAAGTTAATTGGGGTTCGACCGATAAATGTAGTAGAAATAGAAGTAGGGTTCGCGTTGGAGACAAGGAGGTCAGCGAGCTACCGGCCAGGCGCAAAGCCCGGCACATAATTTGAGGTCCAAAAGAACTCCCCGGAAAGGAGAAAGCAATGC
>JAEEGH010019332.1_pt1 | contig 14295 bp, 6 predicted proteins | sample 9134181 | NCBI WGS metagenome assembly JAEEGH01 (sample SAMN16246544, study PRJNA631951) | gut metagenome | biome: gut microbiome; feature: rumen; material: DP-attached | host: Bos | place: Iran: Karaj | collected 2018-10 | reverse complement strand
CTATGTACAACTGACACAGGAGCGTATCAATCTCTTTGCTGACGCCACGTTAGACCACCAGTGGATTCACGTGGATACGGAGAGGGCAAAGACAGAGAGTCAGTTTGGCACCACGATAGCTCACGGCTACCTTACGCTGTCAGTACTGCCTTATCTGTGGAACCAGATTGTTGATGTGCAGAACGTGAAGATGCTGGTAAATTACGGCATTGACAAGATGAAGTTTGGACAGCCTGTATTGAGCGGTCAAAGCCTCAGTCTCACCACAAGTCTGCAAAGCATTGCCAACCTGCGTGGCGCAGTAAAGACAGAGGTGAAATTCACCATGAACGTGAAGGAAACAGGCAAAAAGGCTATCGAGGGTATAGCTATCTTTATCTATTATTTTAATGAATAGAACCAGTAGATAGACTATATCTTCTATACTAAAAAAACAGTAGCCAAGTCAAAACCCGATGCGGGGTTTTGGCTTGGCTACTTCTATTGGCTGCACATCGGCTGGGGTTATCTGCATAAGGTGGCGACGGTCTAAATCGCTCTTTTTCATACATCGCATAGCGTGATTGAGGTAAGTTTTCTCAAGCAGGTTTGCCACAAAGCGGGCATTGCCCCATGTCTTGGCATCACGCACCTCGTATGCCTCCTCTATTATAGTGCGGTATTTGCGCCATGCTGCCTTGGTAAACTCATAACCATACTCAGCAACTCTACGGCGAGTTATCTCAAGAAGTTCTTCGATGGTGAAATCCTTAAACTCATACACGTTAGGAAAACGTGAGTTGAGTCCAGGGTTTAGCTCTATGAGTCTCTTCATCTCGTCCTTATAGCCGCAGAGCACTATGGCTATGTCACGCTGCTTCTCGTCAGAGAGTATCTCCATGAGCAGAGGTATGACCAGCTTGCCTGGGTCCCAAGGGTTGTCGCTGTTGAGTTGGTAAGCCTCGTCAATCATCAGGACGCCACCCTGTGCCTCCTTTATTGCCTGACGCACCACGCGCTCTTCATCGCCCCAGCGGGTACCTACGAAATCCTTGCGGCTGCATAGCACCACATGACCTCTGCTCAAGGCTCCTGACCTTTTGAGCAGCGAGCCCATTATCTTACATATAGTGGTCTTGCCGGTGCCTGGTCTGCCAAAGAAGATGCTGTGAAGGGATATCTCGTGGGACTTGCCCTCGGGGTTCACCTTCTTCATCACCTTGTTATAGCGTGACAGCATTGTGAGCTGTTCTATGCGCTGCTTGATGTCGCTACAGCCTACCAGTTTGTTCAGTTCCTCCTTAGGATTTTTGATGGGAGACAGTACCTGAAATTTCACCTTAGGTTCGCGTGCTAACATCTCTTCTTCCTCGTCAGGGTCTATTTCGTGGGTGAATGACGTCGGGCTGCTATCGAAGCCGTCATCATCGTCGGCATCAACATCATCGTTGTCGTCATCATTATCAATATCAATGTCGGCATCTATGTCTGCATCACCGTCATCACTCTTTGCAGTGTTGCTGTCAGCATCGCTGCAGGCATCCTCGCCCATCTTATATATGAAGTCGTTGAGCATTGTCTCGAAGTCATCCTCTTCCTCCTCCTGTTCAGCCTCTTCTTCTTCCTGCTGCTTTTCCTCTCTGCGGTTCAGAATCTCATCTGCGGTCTCCTTGCCAAGAAAGTAGCTTCTGTCGAAATCCTCCACCTTTACGAGTATGTCTCCCGTTTGCGAGAGCAGGTCTTTTACATCTATGTTTGATGTGACGCGATTGGTATATCGGGGCTTCAGCACGCTCCTGATATAGTCGTTCATGTCATCAATGGTCCAATGAGCTATTGCTCCTGACTTATATGCCGTTCTGATGTCGCCTTTCAGCACTATTTCCGCTAAGGTGCTGAGATTCATCTTCTCCACCTTTATCCATGAGTACATATAGCGCAGTATCTCGGGATAAGACAGGTATCCTGCATCGCCCCAGCTCACCAAGGGAAAGAATGTGTACATTGAAGGGTCAGCCTTGAATAGAGCGTCCACCTCCTGCTCTGTTCCTACCATGAAGATTACTATCTCGGGAGAATTACACATGACGTTACATTTCAGGACATTGAGTATCGGTTCGCCTTTGGGAGTTGATAGTATGCCGATGTTGTATATGAAGTAGAACTCTTTACCCCTCTTTCTTGCTCCAAACATTGTGGTGTAGATGTCATTTGAGGCATCGTTTGGATTAAACATTTCCCTCACCTTATGGTAGGGGTCGGAGGGTGTGAGGTCATCATAGAGCGTGGCGCAGTTTATGTTAAACTTCTTGAATTCGTTGAATGCTGCCAGTTTCAGGCACATTACCGCCTGTATTATCATGGTCATTGTTTTTGTCTTGACGACGTAGTTATTGCAAAAGCTGACGGGGTTTGGCCTACCCTCTTCCAGCAATCCGTCAACCATTTCCCACTGTTTGCGGCGCACTATCCAGAACTTCAGGGGATACATTCCTGGCAGGCGGTGGAAGTTGTAGGAACACCATGCAGGTGCCGCCTCTTCGTTAAGGCGCTGCGCCAAAGCTACCTCGGGCGTAATGCCTTTGCACACCTCCGTGCTGTCTATGTGTATCTTCATTTCATCCTCATACTGCAACACATCCATTACCACGAAGTTCACCTTTATGGTCTTTATCTTCTCTGCCCTTCCCTTATCAGCAGACCTGATGATATTGGCGAGCAGAGTGTATTTTCCTTCAGTCCACGGATACCAGATGTTTATTATGGCATCTATCTTTCTTTTTTCTACTGCGTAGGAGTCTGAATTATTCTTCTGCCGTGCATATCCCATTAGTGTGTAGTTGTCACCATATAGGTAGAAATCGCATAGTGTGCCTTCGGGCAGTGCCTTGCCCGTCTTCATTATTACCTGCAAGTCGCAGGGGTTATACATAGAATCATTATTTTCGCTACCCTTTGTAGCAAACATGTTGAGTGTGAAGTAGTATTTGTTTTCCATCGCAATATATAAATTGAGAAATGAGAAATGAGAAATGAAAAGATTAAAATTAAACAAAAATTGATAGTTAGAGTATTGGACTACACACGTTACCTGACCTTTGCTAATGCTCAGGTTGCAGGGTTGTAACAATAAGTCAAAGAGCGCAGACGTCAGCACACAGAGCATCTCCTCAGGAGAAAATCTGGGCTTGGGTTAAAGGGTTAAACAATAAAGTGAATAATGATTATTTCCTACCTTTCATATTCGGTATTGAATTTGCGGTTGCAAAATTAAAAAGAAAATTGAATATTGAATGTTGAAAGTTGAAAGATTTTTCTTTGCGTTAAGAATAATTAACAGTTGGCGACAGCATGTGCTATACTGGTATGTTGAGCGTAAAGGTACTACCTTTACCTTCTGTTGACTCCACGTCGATTGTGGCATTCATGGCATCGGCTATGAGTTTGCATACATACAGACCTATGCCTGTGCCTGGTACAAAGGCATTGACCTTCTTAAACAAATCGAAAATCTCATTCTGTTTGTCTTGCGGTATGCCACAGCCTGTGTCCTGGCAATATACCGATAATATTCGCTCGTTCTTATGATAAGTGAATCCCACACGTATAGTGCCCTCGTGGGTATTCTTTACAGCATTGTTTACTAATGCATCGAGTATCACCTTTATATGTTCAAAGTCCACCTCCACATCAAGTGCACTCAACGGCGATTCTACGATGTACTCCACCTTTGACGACACAAAATATTTCTTCATTTCATCGGCAGCTTCCACGAAGGCTTTCGCAAAATCTATAAGGTGCAACTTTATCGTTATGCCGTCGGTGTTAATGTTTGAAAGACGCAGAATATTGTCTATGATATTGATGAGCATGGTACAGTTATGCTGCATGATGGAAAAATACTGTTCCTTCTCTTCCTTTGTGGCTCCCACCTGCATCACCTCGGCAAATCCATTGATGAGGTTGAGAGGTGTGCGGAGCTCGTGCGTCATATTGGCAAGGAATATGGTCTTCTGCTTAGCTGCATCGTTGGCTATCTTTGTCTGTTCCTTGAGCAACTGCTGCACCTGCTGGAATTTATTGTTGAGCGTTTCCATCTCACGCATCACGTATTTCTCTTCCAAATGATAGCGGTACAGGTCGTGCCTGTTATGTTCCTCCTTACGGTTTACCACTGAGTCGCAATGATACATCTCCAGTTTGTCACTCAGGTCAAGTGCACAAAGAGAGAATCCCTGATACCTGCCGTCATCGCTCATCACGGGGTTTATTCTCAACTCGAGAGTAACGTGAAGGTTCAGTTCTGGTATGTCAACAGGGCAGCAGAACCAAGCCTGTTTTCCTTGGTCGAGCAACAAGCCGTTGAATATTATCTTCAATTCATCGCGAGTGGTAGAACGCAGATACTGTTCGCCCTTGCCCACTCCGCCTTTGTCGAATATCTGTATCATGGCGCTGTTGCAGTTTGCCAGCCTTCCGTTGGCATCGTAATATGCCATACCAAAATCGGTAATCTCTGTGATATGCGAGAACTCACGTAGCTGCATATCAAGCTGCTTCTGTTCCTTCAGGCGGTCGGTTTCATCGTGCATGGCGAGATACACATAGATAGGCATACCCCTCTTGTCCGACTTCACTGAAGCATCCACCCTCATCTGTCGCCATTCGTCTGCTGCAGCATGATGTTTCCTCATACGGAATGAGATGAGCGGCATATTCCTCTCGCCTGCATCTACACGTCTGCATGCCTCCTGTTCTATGTATAGGTCGTCAGGGTGAATCAGTTTCTCGTAGTCTTTCATTGACAATCCGCCCTGCGGCAGGAAGTCACCCGATACATTATACACCCACTGCCTGCGCACGTTTATGGCAAAGACGTTACAGTCCGTCAGCGTTATTGACAGGTGTGCCACAGCCTTAAACTCGCGCTTCAGGTTGCCTGTATTGCCACCACGCATGGTAAATACAAGGGCTATTGTGGCACCTACAAACAGCAGTATGATACCCACTATGGCTATGATGTCGAGCAACGCATTGCCCTCGTCGTTCGTGTTACCTAATAGCCATTTGTTCAGCAACGGCTGGTAGCGCCCTGAACGCTGCAAGCGCTCAAACTGCATGTCGAGCTCATCCAGCAGTGCCTCATCACTGCTCAGAAAGTGAAAGTTTCCCTCAGGTATGTCTATATCGTCAACTGTTATACGGTCTCGCAGGGCAAACATCTTTATGTCATTCTCTATGCCTGCCTTGCCACATATATAATACTTTATCTTACCATGCAGTATCTCGTCAAGAGCATCGTGAGGGTCGCGCCAACTTACGGTGAATACAGGCGAATTGTTAAAGTATTTAAGCAGATAGCGGTCTATGTAATTCCATGTGTTGGTGTATATGGTGTCGCCACGTTTTATCAGCTCTATGCTGTGAAGCGAACGGGTGGTGTTAAGGCGCACTACTCCCACTCTGTAGTTGATAAGTTCTGCCTTGCCATACTTCACACCATGTATCTCGTCTGGCTTCTTTACGTCCATCATCAGCTGTGCCTCGCCTGAATAGAGCATACGCTTGGCGTTCTTATAGTCCATCATGCGTATCTCGTATGGCACATGCAGCTGACTGAATATCTGTTCCAACATTTCTATGAGCAGTCCGTCGGGCTCGCCCTTGTCATTACGGAATGTATAGGGCTGAAATATCCAGTCGGCAACCACCACCAGCGGATGAGCCTTGGTATAGCGTATGCCCAACGGCAACGTGTTGTCACCCTCGCGGGTAGCATACTGCGACACCCACGATGATGCTCCTGCTGCTGAGGTAGGGGCAATCAGGAGCAGGAAGAATGCGAGCAACAACATCCTTCTACATATCAAGCAATATTTCAAACATTCAACTTTCAACCTTCTTCAATGGTAAATCAATATATATCACAGTGCCATGACCTATGCGCGACTCCACATCTATACTGCCGCCTGTCATCTTCACAAAGGCATGACAGATAGGCATCTCCAGACCAGAGAGTATCACACCATTGGCAAACGTGCGATAGTTGGCATTCACGTGTGGCTCGAATATGTTGTCTCGTATATCTGGTGGTATGCCCTGTCCGTCGTCTTCTATTGCCACGGTGAGGTGGTCCTTACGATACATATAGCGCACATTTATCGTTCCGTAGTGTGTGTAGCGGGCAGACAATGCCACCGCCTCCTTCAGTATTCGGCTTACCACACCAGCGTCAAAGTATAGAAATAGCTCGTCATACAGGTTGTCTATTCTGTATGTCACCGTACTTTGCTTATAAGGCTTCAGTCCCTGCTCTATGGCATCCTGATACACCTTCACAAAATCGTTCCTCTCCTGTTCCTGCGTGAACATATCAGCCTCTATGCGCGAAAGGATGAAGATATCGTCAGATAGCGTAACCAGTCGCTGCGTGCTCATCTTTATTCCATTGACCAGTATATGCTCATTCTCGATGGATTCATCTTTTTTGAACGATGACAGGTTCTTCTGTATCATCACTAACGGCTGACGCATAGAATAAGATATGTTACGTATGAAGTTCAGCCTCACCTGGTCTGCCTCGCGTGCCTTCTCCTCCTCCAGCATCAGCTGCTTATGCAGGCTTATCTGTGAGGTGACATCCTTACATGAACCGAAGTAATAAAGCACGCTTCCATCGGCGTTTTTAAACGGACACACGTGCACCTCCATATGCATACGCTCACCCTGGGCATTGCGCAACAGCGTACCCACCACTATGTGCACCTCTCTGTCCTCGTAGGCATCAGCACGATAGAACGACTTAAAGACTAACTTCATGTCGCGACTTTGTATCATCTGTATCACCCTCAGCTGTGGTATAGCCACCATGCGTTGCTTGATGATATCAAAATAGAACAGCCTCTTCGCCTCTGGATAATAGCGCAGCATCACTATGTCGGCATTGCGCAATGCCTCGTCGCGTCTCTGGCGCAACTGCTGTCCCTCATTCCTCATCTTCATCACGCTGCGCTCCTTCTTCTTTATCTCGCGGTGGTATCTCACATCCTCGGTTATGTCACTGATGAATGCCATGTAGCCCACCAGTTGCGCGTCATCGTCAAAGGTCTTCAGCAGGTGTACGTAGAAGTAATTATCACCCTCCAGCGCAAACGGTGCATAGTCTTCAGGACGGCTGGTGTGTATGCAGAAGCGTATGTCGTGGTCGAATCCCCCTTCCAGATCTATGTCTTCAAGTATCTTTACATCTCTGATATTGAATGGTCTCTGCATCAATGCGTCGATGTCTTTTACGCCCATCCTGTCGCACAGCACCTTATTCATGCCTATCACGTTGCCGTCCGCGTCAAAACGTATTATGCCTCCCAACGCTATGCTGAATGCCGTCTTGTAGCGTTCGTGCAGAACTCTCATACGGTCCAGGTGCGCCTTACTGTCGGTTATGTTGTTCTGCACGCCATATACAAGGTAGATCTTGCCGTAATCATCGGTGATAGCCTGCATACTCACCTCTATATCCACTATCGTCTTCGTTTCCTCGTCTATATAACCGCGAAGCGTCTTGGTGGATATCATCCCAGGGTGGGTTATCAGGTGTGTCACCTCAGTGTGTATTATGTTGAAGTCCTGATCAGGATAGAAGCGTGAGAATTCAAACGAGCTATATTCTTCCTCCACCTTTCCACTCGGCGTCATCCAGGCGTATGTGCCGGCTATCACGTCATACACCCACACCTTCACACCGTTTGACGAGAGTATCAGCTCCATCTGACTATTCACATCGCCCAACGTGCTGTGTGAGTAGTAGGTGCGGTAGTAGCGTATGGCAAGGATTATGGCAAGCATCACGGCAAAAGCACCCACAAACGCCAGCAGCAGATAAAGGAAAAGGTAGTCAGCCTCCTTACGCTCAGGATACATCCAGCGGTTTATCATCTGGTCAATCCTACCCTCCTGCTGCATAACGAGGCATACGCTGTCAAGCACATGGAGCAGTTCACGGTCGCCCGACATAAAACGATACTCGCCTGGGGGTATCTCTGTTGAAACAAGGGCGTAGTTCTCCACATGATATTTCCGGAGTACCCATTTCAGCATCATCGTGTTCCACAGCGCGCCGCCCTCACCCTTACTTATCATGTGGAGTATGGCGTGAGCCATGTGCACCTCAGTCCTTATCATGCTGTCAGGCACACCTATCTCCTGCAGGTAGTGGTGAGCCCTGCTGTTATCGCTCACCAGCAGCGGCATGCTGCGCAGCATACTGGCAGTGGCAACAGCCACCGAATCGCGCTTGGGCACCAACAGGCTGTTCTCAAACAGGCATATCGTAACATTGCCGAAACTGCCAAACGGGGCGTTATAGTTAGCCGCCACGCCGAATGACAGGTCGGCACGCTCGTTCTTCAGGTCCACGTGCACGCTGTCCTGATGCCTCAGCCTTATCTCGTATGGCAGGTTGATGCGTCTCATCACCTCCTTCACCAGTTCCACGTCAAAGCCGTCAGGCTGCCGCTGACTGTTAAGGAAGGCATACGGCCACTTCTCCCACGCATCCTCATAGATGAGCGGGTGCTCCGCAGTGTATCTCTCCTTCAGCGTGCTTGCCGCTGCCAGCCTCGCGCAGCAACAGGAGAGCATTACCCACAGCAGCAATATAATATGGTGCCTAAAATGCATCGCCCTGCAAAGGTAAACATATTTTTTGAAAAAAAAGCACAAGGAAGAGAAAAATGTAAGTTTGGCAGCTAAGCTGCCGCACGCAGTTACTTAGCAAGGGCATACGGTTACTTAGCAAGGACGCGCGGTTACTTAGCATCCGCGTGTGGGTGCCAAGCGTCCGTAAACTGTTTTTCATGGCGGCTATTACGTCTTATCGTCTAATCCACTGTATATATAGGTGGATTAGACGATAAGACAAAATATCTTGTCGCGGTAAATCTCTAACCTGCTCCTTCAGAATCCCATTATGTGGTGTCATCCACCATCTGATTCTTTTATTTTCTGCTAAAGGTGGGCTTAACGTGCTTGGCTTGCTGCCGCCACTTGAAATAGCCTGCAATGGCTATGAGGACGTAGAGTCCGTAGAGCAGAGCCTTGAAGGGGATGCCCTTGTGAACGTAAAGCACGCAGCAGACTACATCCACCACTATCCAGAAGAGCCACTGCTCAAGGTATTTTCTGGTCAGTGCCCACAAGCCGACGAAGGACATGGCATTAGTGAAGCTGTCGAGCAAGGGCACGGTGGAATCGGTCCAAGTGACGAGCACATAATACACGGCTGCCCAGGCAAGGAAGAAGAAGACTACCACGGGCAGGTAAAGGCGACGGGGCATATAGACAATAGGCAGGGGCTCGTGCTTTTTACGGGTGCGACGGAAGCGCCAGAAGAACCAACCATAGACTGCTGCGAGGGTGTAATAACACGCCATGCCTGCATCGCCGTAGAGTCCGTGGCGCCAATAGAGCACTACATCGAGGGCAGGCATGACCACGCCTACGAGCCACAACCATATACTGGCACGATACTCGAGCCAGATATACAGCAGCCCAAGCACAGTGGTGAATATGTCGAGATAATCAAGCATTTAGAAGCGCAGCGTTACGTTACCCATCATGGTGAAGCCTGCCATAGGGATGAAGCCTATCTGGTAGTAACGGTTGTCGTTGGGGTGGTCGCCATAGTCCTTGAGAATGGCTGAATATACCCAACCGCTGGATGCATAACGACGATTGAAAATGTTGTTGAAGTTCAGGCCGAAGATGCACTCCCTAATGTATTTTTTTGGCTTCAGGGTGTAGTTGACCTTAACATTAGTAACGCTGTAGCATGGCAGTGAGCGGTCATAGTTCTCGGTATTGTCAAGATACTGACGAGAGACGAAGTTGGTGTGCCATGTAGCGCGTATGTCCTTCCAGTGGAAGTTGATGAAGCCGTTGAGTATGGCTGAGGGCGAGAAAGCGAGGGTGGAGTTGTCGTAGTGGATGGTTTCATAGACATCGTCTTTCCAGTCCACATTCACCTTCTCGTCGAAGTCCTTAATCTTATTCTTGCTGAGGGCGGCATTACCCTCGATGGAAAGCCACTGAAGGGGTGCTACGCCTGCCTGCAACTCTATGCCCATGCGATAGGAATCCTTGATGTTGGTGGTGAGGTTTTCACCGATGTCGCTCAGCTGTCCTGTCTGCACAAACTGGTCTTTATAGTCCATATAGTAGAGGTTGACACCTGCGTGCCACTTGCTGGCTGTATAGGTGTAGCCAAGCTCGTAGTCCATGAGTCTCTCTGCCTCTGGTGCAGGGTATTTGCCGTTGTCAGTGAAGTTGTTGCGCTCTGGCTCGCGATGACTCATTGCCATAGAGCCATAGACGCGGTGACCGTCGGCTGTCCATGAGAATCCTGCCTTAGGATTGAAGAAGTCATACTTCTTGTTGATGTCGAGCTGCTGGTTGTAGTAGCCAGAACCTTCTTCGTAGAATTTATCGTTGATTCCGTCGGTCCTGTAGCCCACGTGGCGATACTGCATATCGGCAAACACCTCCCAACGCTCACTGATGTTATAGGCTGCCTTGAGATAGATGTTGGCATCAAACTTGTGGGCGTCGCTGTCGTAATATTTGTAGTCGCCATTGGCAAGGTACTTCTGGCGCACAAAGTCGTTGGCGGTGTAGGTGACATAGCCGAAATGGTTGCCGTCGAAGTTCTGCAATGAGAAACCGCCGACCACATCCCACCTGTCTCTCTCATAGTTGGCGTTCCACACAACGCCGTAAGAGTGTTGGGTGAGTCCCTTCTCGCGCACAAAGTCGGTGCTCTTTATCTTTTTGCCTTTGTCATCGGTGGCTGTCATGCCAAACTTGTAGAGTTTGTTGTTGTAACGGAACTCATTGTAGTAGCCGTGACCATAGGTATAGTGTAGTGAAGCGGTGGTTGTCCAATAATCGTTGATATCCCATGCAGCAGAAAGGATGTTGTGGTTCTGCCAGAAGTTGTCAGTGGTCTTCTCCCACAGGCTGCCGTCTGCCATCTTATAGCGCTCGGTTAGGTAGTTGCCGTTGGCATCTTTCACAAACAGCCCGTCGTCACCCGTCGCCAGTTTTTCGTATAGCGTGTTATATCTGCCCAGCCCTACGTTATACATATCCTTGTAGCCATGGATGCCCGTCTTGGCATTATAGGTCCATGAGCCGTCATCGTAGCTGCCGTCCATCAATGAGTAGTCTCCGTTGCCTGCGGTAACACCGTTCCATGCCTGACCAGTGCGCTCGAAGTTGCCGATGTTCTTATAGCGCATCTGGACGTTTTCTTTCATCCACGTAATGCCGCCGTAGTAACTGCCGCTGCGACCTGATGTGCCGTGTATGAAACCGTCGGTATTGGTCTGATGGTAGGCACCGTCGATTATCCAATGGTTCCACAGCAGTCCTGTGGAGAAGTTGCCTCCGAAGTTGATGGTATTATAAGAACCATAGGAGAAGGACACCTCGCCGCCAGGGCGCAATGAGGGCGTAGCGCTGGAGAGGGCTATGGTACCGCCAAAGGCGCCATCGCCATTGGTGGAGGAGCCTATGCCACGCTGTATCTGCACACTGCCTAAGAGCGAACCGTAGCTGTTCATATTAGCCCAGAAGACGCACTGGTCTTCAGGCGAGTTGAGGGGCACACCGTCGAGAGTGACATTGATGCGAGAATCGCCTGCGCCACGAATACGCATATAGGTGGTGCCTGTGCCCAAACCGTTTTCACTCCATGCTATCACGCCTGGTGTCTGGGCAAAGAGAAAGGGCAGTTCCTTACCCGTCTTGGAGAATTCCTGAAGCTCTGACTTCTTGATGTTGGTAATAGCAAATGGTGCATTCTTCTGCGCTCTTACACCGTTTACCACAATTTCCTGCAATTTCTCTACCTTGGTAGAGTCATACCTTGCAGCTTTCGTTTGCGCGTTCATAACGGCTGCACTCATCAATGCAGCCATCAACAAAAGATTTTTCTTCATCTTTTTACCTTATTTATTATTAACGAAAAAATAAGGGGGGAGCATATTTATCAATCCCTACGACGGCATTACCCGTATCAGGTAGAGGGTATCATCTCAGCCCACGAACACGTGAGCACCCCTTGATAAGCATTTTGCTAAATCGAGTGCAAAGTTACAACTTTTTTATTATTTCTGCAACAGATATGCAAAAAAAATAAAAACGGGCACTACAGTTTATGCTGTAGCACCCGTTATCCGTACAGAATGTTTTTGCCTTTAATCAGCAAGCTTTGCCTTAATAAACTCGCGGTTCAATCGGGCAATATTAGCGATTGACTCGTTCTTAGGACATACTGCCTCGCAAGCACGAGTGTTGGTGCAGTTGCCGAAACCGAGCTCATCCATCTTAGCCACCATAGCCTTAGCACGCTTAGCAGCCTCAGGACGACCCTGTGGCAGGAGTGCCAGCTGGCTAACCTTAGAAGAGACGAAGAGCATAGCCGAGCCGTTCTTGCAGGCTGCTACGCAGGCACCGCAACCGATGCAGGTAGCGCAGTCCATAGCCTCGTCAGCATTCTGTTTAGGTATGAGGATAGCGTTAGCATCCTGTGCCTGACCAGTGCGGATAGAGGTGTAGCCGCCTGCCTGGATAATCTTATCGAAGGCGTTACGGTCAACCATGCAGTCCTTGATGACAGGGAAACCTGCTGAGCGCCAAGGCTCAACGGTGATTACGTCGCCATCATTGAACTTACGCATATAGAGCTGACAGGTGGTGGCACCGCGCTCGGTCTTGCCGTGTGGTGTACCATTGATGTAGAGTGAGCACATACCGCAAATACCCTCACGGCAATCGTGGTCGAACACGAATGGTTCCTTGCCCTCGTTGATAAGCTCCTCATTGAGCATGTCGAGCATCTCAAGGAATGAGGTATCGTCAGGCACATTCTTCATTTCGTGGGTATCAAAATGGCCTTTTGCCTTCGGACCATCCTGCTTCCAATACTTTATTGTGAATGAAATATTCTTTGCCATGGTTTAATTCTTATAATTACGGGTTTGTACCTTGATGATTTCATACTCGAGAGGCTCTTTGACGAGTTCAGGTGCCTTGGTGTCGTCGCCCTGATAGTCCCATGCTCCTACATAGAAGAAGTGCTCGTCGTCACGCTTTGCCTCACCTTCCTCGGTCTGGTGCTCCTCGCGGAAGTGTCCGCCACAAGACTCCTCACGGTGCAGTGCATCATAAGCGATGAGCTCGCCCATGAGGATGAAGTCGCGCAGGTGGATAGCCTTGTCGAGCTCCACGTTAAGACCCTCCTTAGAACCTGGTACGAAGAGGTTCTCATCAAACTCCTTGCGCAGTGCCTTGAGCAGTTTCAAACCTTCCTCAAGACCTTCCTTGGTTCTGCCCATACCAACGTGTTCCCACATGATATGACCGAGTTCCTTATGGATAGAGTCAACAGAACGCTTACCCTGGATAGACATCAGACGGTCAATCTCTTTCTGCACACCCTGCTCTGCCTCAGCAAACTCAGGCAGGTCAGTAGAGAGGCGTGGCCAGAGAGCCTGGTCGGCAAGATAGTTCTGTATGGTGTAAGGCAATACGAAGTAGCCGTCAGCCAATCCCTGCATGAGGGCAGAAGCACCAAGACGGTTAGCACCGTGATCAGAGAAATTACACTCGCCAATGGCGAAGAGTCCAGGCACGGTGGTCTGCAGTTCATAGTCAACCCATATACCACCCATTGTGTAGTGGATAGCAGGGAATATCATCATTGGCTTGTAATACTGCACTCCGTTCTTCTCGCAAGCAAGCTCGCCTGGGTTAACGTCGGTTATCTCCTCATACATATCGAAGAGGTTGCCGTAACGCTGGCGTATCTCGTCGATGCCGAGACGCTGTATTGACTCAGAGAAGTCGAGGAACACTGCAAGACCAGTATTGTTAACGCCGAACCCTTTGTCGCAACGCTCCTTAGCTGCACGGCTGGCAACGTCACGTGGCACGAGGTTACCGAATGCTGGGTAACGACGCTCCAGATAGTAGTCGCGATCTTCTTCTGGTATCTCCCAACCCTGCTTAGTACCTGCCTGCAATGCCTTGGCATCCTCCAGTTTCTTTGGCACCCAGATACGACCGTCATTACGCAATGACTCTGACATCAGGGTGAGCTTAGACTGGTTAGTGCCGTGCACTGGAATACAGGTAGGGTGAATCTGTACGTAAGAAGGGTTAGCAAACATAGCACCCTTGCGGTATGCCTGAATGGCTGCCGTACAGTTACATCCCATAGCGTTGGTAGAAAGGAAGTATGTGTTGCCATAACCACCT
>JAEEGH010019330.1_pt1 | contig 14295 bp, 14 predicted proteins | sample 9134181 | NCBI WGS metagenome assembly JAEEGH01 (sample SAMN16246544, study PRJNA631951) | gut metagenome | biome: gut microbiome; feature: rumen; material: DP-attached | host: Bos | place: Iran: Karaj | collected 2018-10 | reverse complement strand
CCTAGAGCCCTAGGCGCCGCATGTTTACTGATTGTATACACCACAACCCATACCACAATCCATTAAAATTTTGGCTCAAATCAGGGAATAAAGAAGATACCACATGAACAATGTGATAGTTCAGAAACATAGATAAAATCTAAGAAAAAAGGCTCTTCATGCATTTACATGAAAAGCCTTAATCATTCGTGCGGAAGATGGGACTTGAACCCACACGACAAAGAAGTCACAAGATCCTTAGTCTTGCTCGTCTGCCAATTCCGACACTTCCGCATTCCGTCGCCTAACAATCAGTGGCGACTTTCATACTTTATCAAATTTTCACGTAAGAGTCAACACCTTTTTTAGTAACCTGAACTTCAATCGGGTAGCAAGCTCAACTCAACAAAGTGACGGCTGGCTCCTTTCTGGAATTCAGTGTCCAATGTAATCTCCGGAATACTTGACATATGCATCAGAATATCCTATAGCCTTTACATCTACCAATACAGACTTTGCTTCGCTCTCAGTAGAGAACACACCTGCTGTAACAACATACCATGGATCACTATTCAGGTTGCTCCAATCGCTTGTTAAATAAACACGAGCATCAAATCCACTATCCCTTAGTTTGTCAACCACCTTCGTGGCATCGCTCATATCTTTGGATGCTGAACACCATATACCATAGAACGGAATATCTTGATGCAAGCTGCCACCAGTACTGTTCTGACTATTTGAATTGGTATTGTCGAAATCCGGACTATTAGTAGTTGAATCTTTTCCATTAAAAAGCCTGATCTCAAGTGATGTGATGGCAAACCCATATTTTGACCTGTCATCAGGAACAATATGGTAAACAAGTGTATGCGTTATAAGTCTCGGGTTTTTGTTATATTCTCCCCAATATCCCCAATAAATATCTATTTCACCGGCATATCCGCCATTTTCCTCTATAATGCGATAATCCTGTAATTCCATTTGGTTTTCATCTTCAGTCAGAGCCTCAATAATCATAGGATATGTTCCGGTAGAATCAGCAAATTTGTATGCATCGTAAGGCGTATTCTCAGGTAATGTCTGCAACATATCCCACTTTGCATCCGTCCCAAAGATGTTTTTGCAATTCTCTTCAACTTCCTTTTCTGAAACACTCATTTCACGAGATTCGTAGTCGTTTGTTTCAAAATCTATTCTACCGTCAGGAGAAGATGCAAGAACTGCAGCCCTTATCTTTTCGGCATCTGTGAAATCTATTTTCGTGTCCTCAAAAACATTAGGATATGTGGTGAGTAACGATAATTTAACCCATACATAACCGCTCAAGGCGTCATTCATCTCAATAAATGTATTCTTTGTTAACTCATGCTGATTCAAAATCTCTTGATTATAGTTCCCACCGCTTCCAGTTTTTACTTTTGCCTGTGATTCAGATGGATAATCGTACTTTGAAAAATCAACTTCCACAGCATCCGGATCATCGTACCAGCCCATGTCCAAAACTTACCTATTCCGGTTACCGGATCAATACGAGCACTTCCAGACTTTACCGGATGCATTGAATCAGTCTCATTTTCTTTAAATGTTTCTACCCAATAAAAACCTTCTGTAAAAGATATATCAATATCTAAAGCAGATGCGTCAAAATTAGGCGAAATTGATTGCATATAATTTATAAAGAGTCTTTTTATGTCTTCCGATGAATATCCAGCCGAAGAGTTACTCTCAGCACTTACCTCTGCACTGTCTTTTGCAGAAGTGTCACCAACAACATCCGATGATTCCTCATTGATTGTAATTGAAGAAGCAGATTCTGTTGTTTCTGCCTCTGATTCGGGATTCAAGCTAAAATCTGCCAATGAAGCCTTATCATTACTCTCATTCTCATTACTTATTTCAGTAGTAGCACCATCTGTACCATTTGTTTCAGTTTCAGACAAAGTATTGTTTGAGCTGCCACATCCTATGATTGCCAATACTGTAATAGCTGTAACAATAAAACATAAACTCTTTTCTCTCATGCTTATGGCCTTTCACCTTCGCCTACCCATACAAAAGACCGGATCAATATAATAATGTCCAATGTAAAGGTACTTGTCACATTAGTAGCAGTACATCCTGAAATGTCTTGAGCCGAAGCCTATTTCATGCGTTTAAGCCTTCCAGAACTCCCAGGATGTCCAAAGGGTCTTCAACAAAAATGTTCTCACCGGCTCCGGCATCTATGAGTTCCTGCCTGGTCCTGAATCCCCAAAGGCAGGAAATGCACTTCAGTCCTGTGTTGGCGGCGGTCTGATGATCTATCTCGGAGTCTCCTACATAGATGCTCTCCCCAATAGAGCTCCCCAGCTCTTCCATTGCTTTGAGGCACTGGTCGGGATACGGCTTTCTCCTGAGGGCTTCCGTCACGCCAATGGCTACGTTAAAGTAATCTCCGAAGTAGGCGCGGGTCAGCTCCTGCACGGCTCCCATGGGCTTGTTGGATACTATGGCCATTTTGTATCCGGCTGCCTTCAGCTGCTGTAACAGCTCCATCATGTTAGTATAGGGGCCGGTTTTGATATTGCAGTGCTCCTCATAGTAGTCCTTATACTCAGACAGGATGTCCTTAAATTCCGATTCATCCATGTTATCGGGCAGTGCTCTTCTCATGAGTACTTCTGCGCCGCTGCCCACAAAGTGCCTGATGTCTGAAACCGGCCATGTGGGATAACCATGCTTTTGAAGCACAGCATTGGTACTGTCCGCAATGTCATCAAGAGTATTTAAAAGAGTTCCATCCATATCAAAAATAATTGTATTTATTCGCATTTTTCTTTCACCTCACCACTGATGATACCACAAAACCGGTAGCGCGGAAATTTTTTCAAATGTTTTTTGGGCAGATTGCTCCAAAAGCATTGACATATTGAGAAAAAATGGTTATCATTATTTTTGTCGCTTGCGGAAGTGGCGGAATGGCAGACGCGCATGGTTCAGGTCCATGTGTTGGCAACAACATGAGGGTTCAAGTCCCTTCTTCCGCACGAAATAAAGGAATCGGTTTGATTAACCGGTTCCTTTTATTTTGTACGTAATAGGACTCGCGCCAGGCTCGACGGGACCTCGCCAAGTGCTCTGTTCAAAGTCCCTTCTTCGACATAAAAAGAGCTCAGAATCCTGTTAAGTCAAGGTTCCGAGCTCTTTATTTGCATCAATACAAGCTACTGTATCGACAGTTTATCAATATATGTACGAAGCTGCCTCTCAATGTCCCTCAGGGCCTTGTACCCCAAAAGGAGCCAGATACATATGATTGCAAACACTCCCCCGCAGATAAAATTGCCGATGAACATATTGCTGAAACCTGCGGCGAGGAAGATAGACATGCAGATGAAGGTCCCGGTCATCGGGATAAGGTTCTGCACCATCTCATGATGAACCTCCTCCAGCTTGATCTTCAGCTTCTCCCTCTCTTCGAGAACCTCTTCTTCTGATATCACATCCAGATCAATTTTCTCCAGATGCCTTATGAAATCTCTAAAATGCTTTTCCATTATGCCTCCTGACAACACAGATTTTTATTAAGCAGTGCAGTCTCCATGTCCCATTATACGCTATATCGGCTTTATTTGCACAAAATTTTGCTTCGCATTTCCTCCAGGATCCTTCGATTGAATCCGTCATTTATCCGGATTTCACTTCCGCAGTCAATGCCTTCCTGGTCAACTGCACACTCGCCGCAGATATCCACAGCCAGCACCTCTCTCCCGCTCATCAGCAGGTCTTTGGCAAAAGAAATAACGAAGTCCATGGAGGCTTCTCCCTGATCCCAGTTGGTCCTAAGCTCACTAGAAGAGATCACATCCTTGTCGATTGAAAGATAAACCGGAAAACCTGTGTCCGGAAGCTGTACATCATCAATATCGTAAAAAAATGCCCGACTCCTGACATCCTCTTCAAGTTCACCGATCAGTTTCCTGTCTGCCCCGATGATATGCACATCCCTCACAAACTCATTATTCTCCAGAACATCTGCCACCCATCCGCCGCAGGACAAAATGTCAAACATAGGCCTTTGCATATCGGGATGGTGATCCAGGACAACCAGCGAGAAGGGTTCTTTTATCTGCCTTAGGAAAAGAGCTGATATATAGTGATAATTTCCCGAATCAATAAAATGTATCCCCGACGGATCATCTCCCAGTCGTCTTAATATCTCTTTTGCCGCCTCATCATCACAGTAGCAGTTGGTTCCTGAAATGTCCTTAAGGTCAACAAAACGAGAGCTCTTATCACTCAGATAAAAGCTCTCCTGCTCATAGATTCCTGATAAATTAAGTACTGCTACCCCGGCCTTCATCACTTAGCCAGGTCTGCCAGGTGAATAAGCGCATCGTCTCTCATTATGCACTCGGCATGCTCCTCTATAAATAGTGCCTCCGGTGCATTGACCGTAAGCATTTCGGAGTACTCTACTCCTGCTCTTCTCATGTCATAGATGATGCTCTCATCAGCGGTCACAAGACCTGCTATGAGATAATAGCGCCCCTTGTGTTTGTACAGTGTGGAATCCACAATGGGAAGCCTCTGTACAACCTTGGAGAATCTGGCTGCATCATCCAGGTCATCGAACTCCATCATATACTTGGCATATTCCGTCAGAGGCTGATAGCTCAGGGAGTCCTCGCCAATCTGTGGAGATTCCTCCATATCCCTGCCGTAAATCCTGTTGATGGTATCAGTCACGTTGGTGATGACTTCGTTGAGAGCGATGCCCTTCTCCTTGCCGGTCTTCTTCTTGATCTCGTCGACTCTCTCCTGGGTCAGAGTCCTGAGGATAGTCTCAGCGGCGCTTCTCATGCGGTCGGCAGCCTTCTGGATATCGTCATTGCTCATCTTGACAGCAAAGATACGCACGCTTCCGTCCATCATCATGTTCTTGCTCATCATCATAACCTCTGTCTCAGGGTTATAGTCGAGCTGGGCACCGACCTCCTTATTGAGCTGGGCAAAGAAGGATGTGGTATTCTCCGCGCCGTTTACAACAGCCTCCGGAGTCAGACCTATCTCGTGGAGTTCTGATGCCGCGATACTGCATTCAACTGTCGTCTCATTCATTTTTACTATAATCACTACGCATCATCTCCTTTCCGTAAGGTCTTTTTTTCTAATTTTATTATAGTACCTCAAATAGACCTCGTCCACGGGGAGATTGCTTAAAGTTTTATTAATATTCTCAGCGTTGTTTTCTTATATGTTTGCTCTCACGGGCAGCCTTAATGACGTCAGGTTCCTCCCCAATATCGCTGACCTTACCTGTAGCCTCACACCTTATGGTGACACGGTTCGCACCGCCTATGGTGCAGGTAAACATGGTGAAATCCCACTGGCCGGCCTCCATCTCATTAACATCATACGCTCCTAATGTCTCGATGTTGCTGACCTGAAAATAGAAGCTCATTCCGTTCATGTCCGTGACTATGACCTCTGATCCGATCTCCAAATCAGGGAGCGTCCCAAAGTGCTCCACATAGTTGTGGCCGCAGACGATAAGGTCATTATCATATACAGATCCCTTGTACCTGCAGACAGCAACCTTGGCATTGTCGCTGGACCACTCATCCTGGATTGGGAGCAAAAGACCTAACGAAGGAATCTCAACTGTTCCCACAAAGCTCCTGCCACCAAAATCCACCACCGGCATCGGCCCCGATGGCTCGCTTGGCAAAACGACCGAGGGCATCTGCATGACAACACCCTCCAAAAGCTCATCAGAGGCTGCTCCTGCCTTGGAATTCTCGTCTATGTTGTTCTTAACTATAAAAGCTGCAAGGATGATCAGAGCAGCTCCAATTATTATGTAGATGTATCCGGATATCTTCTTCAACCAGGTTCCCTCTCTGTTCGAAATTTACTCATTCATAGCCGCTTCTATAGCATAGGATAGCTGATCCGGGCAGGAAGTGTTCTTAAAGCCGCATTTGATGCCGCGGAGCTTGCCTATGGCATCTTCACACTTCATTCCCTCAACAAGCTTGGAAACGCCCTTAAGATTGCCATTGCAGCCACCGGTAAAACTCACGCTTTTGATGGTATCACCATCCAGTTCTATATCGATCTGTGTTGAACATGTACCCTTAGTCTTGTATATCATTACCAATTCCCCTTTCGTCCTTCATTTTGATCCTCACTTCCAATTCGCCGCCTAAAGCCCTGGCGATCCGCTCTAGTGTCGTCACGGACGGGTTGGCGGCTCCTCGCTCTATCTTGGAGATATCAGACTGATCTATGCCTGTCTTCTCCGAGAGGGCCTTCTGGGACAGGCCGGCTATCCTCCTTGCGTATGCAATTGCCCTTCCGGCGGTATTACTGCTGATGTTCATTGATGCCTGCCTCGACAATCATATTGACTTCACGTGGCTCCCTACACTTTTTTTTGCCATCAAAATACACATAATTTATCGTCACTTTCTTTTCCATCAAGCCTCTCTTTGCGAGCTCTTCATAATACTCTTCATCTGTCAATACTCTCCACATATATTCTTATCCTCTCCATGCTTTTTGCGTTACTCTCAGCTCATACGCCAAGTCTGACGGCATCAACTCAATATTGTATAGTATATCCATAAAAGTAAATTTGGTTGATACGATCTCTACATCCTCTGTAACACTTGAAGTTGCCAAATCGCCATCAGGATTTACTACAAGCATACCTACAATGCCCATGACATCAATAATTGCGATTCTGAAAAACTCCAACTCTCCGTCAATATCGATCCCAACATTAACAAATCGTGTATCTTTTGAAACCTGAATACATGTAACCCTGTCTTCCATATTAAGAATAACACCCCCATAAACATTTATCCACTACAATTAGGGGAAATATCCCCTTGCGGATAAATTTGATTATAGGGCATATATCCCCTATTGTTAATACACGTAATGCCCCACAGATCATCTCCATGGGGCATATAAATCATCATGAGTATCAGCTCTTAGTATTCTTCTTTACTCCTTTTACTATAAAGAGAATTCCCACGATCACCATTACCGGTATCGGCCACCAGAGCTGTCCTGTCTGAGGAAGTCTCCTTGCACCAAGTACGGCGGGAAGCTCTCCTGCCAGTCGCCTTACTGCACCGAGAACCTGAGGGATATCAGGTATTCCGGGAATGCCCGGGATATCGGGTTCAGTAGGATTTACCGGTATATCCGGTATATCGGGCTCAGTAGGAACAGTGGGCTGATCCGGAGTCTCAGGGCTGATCGGATTGTCGGGAGTCTCAGGTGAAACAGGTCTTCCGGGTTCACCTGGATTGCCTGATGGAGTAGGAACAACCGGCTCTTCCGGTGCTTCATAGGTATTGGTAACTATGAAGGTATATGTGTTACCGGTGTGGGAAGATGTTGCTTCCCCTGTGTATCCGTCTCCGGCGTAACTCTCATTTATACTCCAGGTATGCCCTGCCTCAACCTCAGCTGTGTACTGCCAGTTGTTGCTGTCAGAAAGCCTTGCTGTCTCATAGAGATCTCCGTCGCATAAGATATCAACAGAAATGTATGCGGGACGCCTGTCCTGATTACCTGTGTCAGACCATCTCTTATAAACTTCCAGCTTCTCTTTTACATCATTCCTGGCCTTGGCCTTCTTGGGTGAAGCTGCGGTATCGTAGTCAATCTTAAGATTCCCGTCTTCTCCGATCTCAAGGAGCGGAACCGGATAAACGAAGTTTACGAATGAATGGGTATAATCGCCCTTGACCACCTTGTCACTGAGCACGTAATAAACACCGAGCTGCAGGTCTGTGTAGTAGGTCTTGCCCTGAGCATCTGATATACCGCTCTTAACCTCTTTTATGTCTTTTGAATTAACATAGTTATAGAGGTTGTCAGAATCACTGCTTTGGTCATACGTTACGCATGACTTCCAGGAATCATAATCATATCCGTTGTTAAAGAAATCCTGATCAGCAAAACACTCTTTAAACTCATCCGTGATGGTATACTGCCCGTTCTCATCGATGGTAGCCACAAGGTAGATGTGGGACGGGACATTCTCCATCAGTTCATCATCAATTGAAATGTGGGTCACCGTCAGGCTTCCCTTCCTTGATGTGTCAATGTTTGCCCAGGATGTGTTCTTAGCAAACACGGTGCTGACAGGCAGGCTTATTGCCAAAAGAGCTGCTGCCATAATTGCCGATATTCGAATAAAAATATTCTTTACTTGGCCCTTCATATCATTCCTCTTAATCACTTCTTTTTGCCGTGCCTCTCCTGAAATCCCTTTGATGTCAGGATCATAAATATGATGAAGGCGATCAGCAGAAGCGGTGCTCCAATAAAGGGAGCTACAACTAAATTTCCGTACCTGGTCGCATCCGCAGGTACGATCAGCTTTGTTTCTTCATTATAATCAACACGCTTTGCTCTTACAAGGAGCCTGTGAGTGTTTACGCCGTAGGGCGTACAGGTCACCAGCGTGACGTATTCTTTTCCATTCTGGATCATGAGACCCTGTGTCTGCTCTGGAAGGACAATGTTGATGTTATCCACCTGATATGCAAAGGTCTTGTCCATTATATGCAGTAAAAAAGTATCTCCCTCAATCATCTGATCAAGGTCCGTGAACAGCCTCGAAGAAGGCAGTCCTCTGTGTCCCGATAAAATGCAATGAGTACTTTCTGTACCTGTTGGAAGCGAAGTTCCCTCTAAATGCCCTATCCCAACCTGAAGCACTGATTCCTCAGTACCATGGTAAATAGGAAGGCTCACTCCTATGTTCTCTATCTCGATATATCCCATTATGCCTGTTCCGGTAGGATCAAGCAATGAGTAGTACTCTTCCTTTTCCTTATCATCTAATTGTAAAAAATCTGATGACCTGGCCAGCTTTTCATTAAACTCTATGGCTGCATCCCAAAACTTCGTGTAGTCCTCAGCCGATACATAGTTCAGCATGGCCTCGTAGTTGGATATTGCTTTTGTCTGATGCCTGGAATTTACGTAATTACTTACCGAAGGATAAAGAAAAATACATATCCCAACTAAGAAAATAAGCGTAAATATGATGTTGGGTATCTGTTTTTTCAGTTTTTTGCTCATTTGTCTCTCAAAGCATTCAATATAACTATTTTTGAATCATCCTGTATTTCCAAGGCAGCACTTGGCTGCCCTGGGAAATACAGTCAGTTTCATATCAGAAACAAGATTCAAATATATATCAAAACTTTTTCATACATTTATTTAAATACCAAATAATAAATTACTGAACATTACCTTTTCTACGAAGGATAAAGTATGCTACACCGGCAACGATGAGTATACTACCAAAAATGTAGAACATTGTTGTTCCAACTCCACCTGTTGAAGGAAGAAGTGTTCCCTTGTTGTTCTCAATCTTTTTAAGCTCTGCTGTCTCTAAGCCAGGTTCATAGTCTTCTGAGTTATCAGATACAACTGTAAGCTCGAAGTTTACAGGTTTTCCATCCTCTCCAACAGGAAGATTAAAGCCTGCAAGTGTCTTAGTCTCTGTAAGCGTATATGTCTTTGTACCATCAACATCAAGACCACGGATAATAATATATCCCTTATCATCAGTTACTACTGTTGAACTTCCGCTAGCATCAGGAACATAGTAGTTCGTGTTATCAGCCTTTGAAACCTTGAGTTCTGCGCCATTAACCTTAAGTGTGAACTCTACTCCGGTAAGCTTTGCCGTTTCTGGAACTGTAAATGTTTCATCCCCATTATCAACCTTAAGTGCACCATCATACTTGAATGCTGCCGTTCTCTCCATTGTGTAAGGAACAAAATCTTTCTGATGATAGTTTCCATACTCAAGAGTTGCTTCGTTCTTTCTCTCTGCAGCACTAGCTGTTATTGCTTCAGCTGTAACTTTTGCATTGAATGTAATTACTGAATCAACAAATTCAGGAGCACCTTCAGCTTTGTCATCTCTCGTAGGAAGTTTCACTGTAAATGACTTCCCATCAGCAGCTATTTCAGCTTTTGCACCCTCGCCATAGCCGGTTACAGTAACAGCACCATCAATGACAAGACCTTTTGTCATCGTATCAGAAATTATTATCTCATCGCTTGTGTGGTTAGGAACCTTAATGATAAGCTGATATGCAATTGTATCGCCAACCTTAACATCTACAGTTTCTTCAGTATTCTGGGCTTTATTCAGCCAATTGCCATTATCAGTGGCGTCTCTCTGCTGCTTATCAAGTTCAGGATATTTATTCTTCTCAGCTATCTTAGCTTCTCTTCCTGCTGTATCAGCTATAAGAAGACTACCAAGTTCTGAAACGATAAGGTAGTAACCATCATCAACTTCAAATGAAACATCTCTAGAGCCAGATGTAGGATTAGCAGCTACTTCTCCATGTGCAGTAAACTGGGTTTTTACTGCATTGAGTGCTTCTGCAATCTGAGGTCCTGTTGTATTCGCGTCCTTAAGGAATACATTCCAAATCTTTGTATCACCAATTTTACTCTCTGTAAGATTGAAGAGATTTGTAGCTGCAAGAGCATTCATATCAGCTTCTTTATCAACATAGTAACCGATGTTTTTAGGATCAACCTTACCGTCTTTACCTACAACTGCTTTCATTGCACGATACCAGGTATATGTCTGAACCTCAGTATTTGTCATATCATCCTTGTAGGATGCATCTCTGGTAATAGTAATTGTCTGTGCTGCACTTACACTGAGTGTGCTGCCCATGATCATGGTCGCAGCAAGAATACCTGTTAATAGTTTCTTAATTCCTTTCATTTGTTTCCTCTCCTTTGAATCTTGTCTTTTTTGCTAAACTTTTGTATTACTGTGAGACAAATGAGCCTCTGTTAGAAATGCTTAGGGCATTTAAAACCTTTGTTTTCTGCCTGCCAGAACAAATCCAAGGCAAGCAAGTGCAATGAATGCCAGACCTACTACAATATATGGAATTGTTCCGTTCCCGCCGGTCTTAGGAAGTATCATGCCTGATCGTGTATTGCAGCAAACCAGAACCAGAGTTCCGTTATCCTCATTTCCTCGGATATCTACTCCATCATACTGATTAGTTATTGATGAAGCATTGCCGTCAACAATCTTATAGTATCCCACAAATGCGGAATCCGTTATCGGATTACCATAGTTATCGCATTCCTGAATATAGTAAACGTACTGTTGATTACTATTCCATCTTCTCGGAACATTGTTGAGTGTATACTCCCAATTGTTCGCTTTGCTTAGAGTCACTGTCTCATAAACCGCCGGTGCAAGTCCATTTCCTTTGCGCCATACAATTATATTTACCGGTGTGTAGTCATCATAATCACCCTTTGACAAAGCATTGCCATCAGAATCATACCACTCCTTCTTTACCGTGATTGAATATGATGTATTGTAGAAGGCCACATCAGCAATATTATTTATCCTATGTGGGTCATTGGCATATGTAACAATCTTGCTTGCATCATTGTCAATATTTGTCTTCTCACTACTATTACTTACTCTGTAATAGTATACTGTCTGATCTTTTTGTCCAAGTTTTTTGACCTTTGCAATGATGTAGTTGTCATCCTTCGTGAACTGATTGGATGAAACATCCTTCTCTTTTATCAGGAAGTAGACATTCTTCTCGCCACCACTTTTAGTGATGAAATACTTATTTTTAATCTCAGTGGTGTAAGAAATTGAGTTTCCGATATTTGTCACTGTCCCCAGTATATCCAACTCTTTGCCGTTATTCTTAAGAACACTGATTTCAAACTCAAATGTAACACCATCTGGATCCTTTCCATCGAGGTATTTAAACAGTGACAGCGTAACATTTTCATAATTATATGTGTTTGTTATTGTCACTGTTCCGGAAAGCTCACCCGCAGCACCAACTCTTTCAGGAGCTGTTACTGATGTTGTTCCCAAAGCACTAATTATGTTGCCTTCACTTAAGTCAGTTTCGTATGAAGCTGTATAGCCCTCATATTCAGCACTCTGTGTATTGGCCGCATTCTTATCATAAAGAAGATTTGATGGTCTGCCATTATCATCGTACTGAATCTCTTCTATTGAATTAACTACCTGACCGATCTCAACAACCCTGTAAACAATAGGCGTTCCATTGTCGGTGTATGCAGGAAGGTCTTTTATAGCTACGGTCCAGTTATTGTCTTCACTGAGCTGAATCACCTTACCATTAACATCCTCACTTCCAGCTCTTCCGCAAACATATGCATAGACATACTTCCATTCATAGCCGCCTACCCAGTTCTTAGTTACTACCAGAGAAGTCCTGGTTGTTGTATTGTTAAATGCCACCTCACTTCCAACAACCTCCGAAGCTCCACTTTTGTCAATTGCATTGTACGGACTGCTTAAATCACTGTAGTCTCCTCTTACTTTGTAATACCTGATCGATGAAACACTTCCCGTAGGACTTACATCGACTTTAGCATAGATGTAAGAAGTATCATTTGTAAGACCGCTGACAGTTCTGCTTGCATCCTCATGTATTCTGAAATAAGCTGTCTTTCCTTTTTTAAGATTAGGAAGAGGAATCGCTATCATGCTCAGTCCTGAAGCACTGTCATATTGGTTAGTAATTCCGTCCGTGTTTATCTGTCCGGTAATATTTGTCCATCTTCCGTTTCCATCATATCTCTCAACGATGAAACCGAACTTACCATCGTAAGAAGCAATTGCTGGTTTACCATTAACCTGCTTATAAACCACAAGACCGCCATCCGCAGTATTTAAGATATTTACCGTTACTGCTTTGCCACTGGTGATGGTCTTTTTATGGAGCTCATTACCATTTCCATGCTTGACATAATTACCTATGATCTCGCCCTGGAAATAACCTCCTGTCTGATCAACAGTTGCTGAAGGAGCAAGTAACAGTCCATCTGACCAGCTGGTAATTTTAACAGTTCCTGCATAGGAAGCTGTCCTGTCCGCATTCACAAAGTTGTAGATTATGTGAGATGCCAGCGGTGAGTATCCATTTTGAGGATTCAGATTATCAAAATAGATTCCTTGGCCGTCAATATTATAGGTATCAGATCCAACGGCTATATTAATCAACAGATACTGATCGCTGCTGATCAGCCCACTTATGTAAGGCGATGCCAGGTTTGCTGCTGTAAGGTCACTACTGAGAGTCCCTGTTGTTGATACAAGGTTCAGGACATTTACAAGATTGCTTGTAGTGTTATTTCCTGACGCATAATTCTTGGAATCTGCAAGAGCTACCGAAACTTTTTTGGCAGCTTCTATATCTGACCCGATAGTTGCCTTCAGTTTATCGACATATGTGAACATGTCGTCGGTTGCATTCTGAACACCGAAATCCTGATCATAGCCAAAGTAGTAATAATTTGAAGGCTTACCCGACTTCGTGCCCCAACTTTCACCAACATAGTTCTCAGATGTTCCAAAGAAATTATTTCCTACCTCAATAGTACCGCCATATACAGATTGAAACTCACCAATGTAGTTGCTATCGTGATCGTTTGCAATCTCTTCGCTGTCGTAACCCAAAATATCGGTATATGTGTATGAAACTGTATAATCTTTATACTTCTCACCTTCTTTTACAATATTGTCATTGGCATCAAGCTCGTACACATACAGTGTTGTTCCGTTATTAAGTGCTGTAAATACTGAACTAAAAGTATTATCTGTATTAAGTATCTTTTTAGTACCGGTCTTGTTCTGTGTTGTGATAGAGAAATTACAGCCAATAGGCATATTATTACTGTTATAGAAGCCAAAATTAAAGGTTCCGTCGCTTCCGTTCACAACATTCTTTACAACATTGATCTCGGTTATAGGGTTCTGTGAAATTCTGTTGCCACCCGCATTAAAGATTGATGCGTCACTGCTTGTATAGAAAGTACCGGTCCTTACATTACCCTCAATGTGTCCATAAGACTCCAGTGAATTAGATACGATTGAGTAATTAAACAGTGAAGAAATTCCTGAAAAATCATTTAATGTGATATTCTTACTGCCATTCCAGGTATTCTTCTGTGTTGTTCCTGAAACAAATACGAATACTGAGAAATTATCTTCACTAAATTCAACTTTCTCAACATTATTCAGCTCTGTAGTTGCATCTGTCAGCGTCTTTACTTCGATATCACCTGCAGTGATGTCTGTTGCCTCAGATGTACTACTGATCTCACTCTGCTCTTTTACTTCCTCCTTAATAGGCATATGAACAACTGTGACATCTTCCTCACTGACAACTGAAAGGTCATTGGTGAGCTGTTTGTTCTTAAACTCAAGACTGATACTTACGGCGCCTTCTGCAGGCTGGATTTCCTTGCCTTCAT